>ENA-UOOH01002816-UOOH01002816.1-fermentation-metagenome-genome-assembly--contig:-NODE-2816-length-14268-cov-2.854359_pt1 | contig 14268 bp, 13 predicted proteins | sample MGYA00245778_ERZ724025 | MGnify/ENA primary metagenome ERZ724025 (study PRJEB28704, sample SAMN03018313) | fermentation metagenome | biome: anthropogenic terrestrial biome; feature: soil; material... | reverse complement strand
CTACAATGAAGCCCGGCGTTGCGCTTGCTGGAATCACCGAAGGACTTATCAATAAAGGCTCTGCTCCGATAGCCTGCCGCACAGAATACAAATATTATAAAAATTTAACCCTGTATTGTATGGGCTATCACGGACATATAAGTGTTGTGGATGCCATTGCGAAATCATGTAACGTTTTCTTTTACGATCTAGGCCGTCGGCTCGGTATTGATAAAATGAATGAATACTCCATTCATTACGGTCTTGGACAAAAAACCGGTATAGAAATTGGCGAGACCGAAGGTGTTCTTGCAGGAAAAGCCCACAGCAAAGCCGTAGGAAAGCTATGGTATCCTGCCGATAACAGCACTGCCGCAATCGGTCAGTCGGATAACCTGTTCACTCCCATTCAGCTCGCATCCTATGCAATGACGCTTGCCAACGATGGTGTCCGTTATAAAACCCACCTTGTAAAGAGCATCAGAAGCTACGACGGAACCGAAAAGGTGGTAGAACCGGAGATTGCATCAAAAGCAAAACTGTCCAAAGAAGCAATTAACGCTGTGCGTGACGGTATGGTTAAAGCAGCGAAATCCGGAACTGCAAGTCAATTTGCAACTGCGAAATACACAGTTGCAGCCAAAACCGGAACGGCACAGCTTGTTGAAAGCAGATCGGATCACGGCGTGTTCATTGCGTATGCCCCCGCAGAAAAGCCTGAAGTGGCAATTGCAGTGGTACTTGAAAACGGAACATCCAGACCAACCACCAATCTTGCTAAGGCAATCCTGGATTACTATTTTGCATCCAAAAGTGAAGGCCTTGCTCCAACACCTCAGGGTGTGCTGTTACCATAACGGGGCTGCCCTGAAAAATATTCATTAAATTTTAATATAAAATATAATTTATATGATATTATATGAATAATAATTGGAGAACAAGGAGTGAGCCGATTCAATTATTGTAAGAAGCAGCAATTAAACATGATATAAAAAGAAAAGAAAGGAATGTTTTGAATGAAAAAGTATGTATGTTCTGTATGCGGCTATGAATATGATCCGGCTATCGGTGTGGAGGAGCAGGATATTGCCCCCGGCACAGCATTTGAGGATCTTTCGGATGATTTTGTATGTCCCGTATGTGGTGTAGGCAAAGATATGTTTGAACCCGTCGAATAATTTATTGTTTACGATTGGTATAAAATCCTCGGCTATCAGCCCAGAGTAGTTGAGCTTTTAGTTGAAAACAGCACCGCGGAATGGTTAATTTTCCGCGGTGCTGTTTTGTTTTAAGTTGTGTGTAGCAGTCATCGTGCCGCCAGTGATTTGGGGTTGAGCCAAATCGAGCTAGGGTGGGACACTTGGTTATACAACCAAAAACCATGTAGGGCAATTCACCCACCCGTCTTTTATTTCACATCCCTGCGGCAAAAGCTGTCATGTGCAATCCACAGGAAGCATACCGTATACACAGCTAAAACGGCAACCGAGAAACCCAGCGTCATGGTACCGTCAACCATACTCGACATCCCACCCATAAAAGCCGAACTGGCAGATGGCAGATAGGATGAAAGCTCTGTATTTGAAAATAGAAGAAACTTGATCCCTGGAAGCACCTTGCCTTGGCTTACCACACTGAGAATCCCCATCACAATATTTCCGCCGAACATCAGCATCATGGTAGCGGCAATGGATATCGCGCTTTTTCTTGTAACAACCGACATCATCATGGCAAGCGCACCATAGGTAAGAACCGGCAGCACCAATATCAAAAATCTCAAAACAATATACAACAGATACGGCAACTGAACCACACTGCCGAAAACATACATAACCTGCATGGAACCGATACCCTTAAAGGCGGTAAACACACCACTAAAAATAAATGCCAGCGCAAAATTTAAAGCCAGTGCAATGGCAGTCAGCTCCATCATCAGTATGGTTTTGGACCAAAAAATCTTGTTTCGCTTGTGGGGTGTAATTAATAGCATCTTAATGGTGCCGCTTCCGTATTCGGATGCGAATATCCCCCCCGCATATACAATCAGCAGGATTGAAATTAGGCTAATCTCGGAGGCAGAACTCTCCAGCAACCCCAAAAATGAATTATAGGAAATCGGGGCTGTATTGGTACTCAGGCGTTTCAAGGCTACATTTATATCCTGTTCCAGATTTCTAATTCGATTTTTAGTAAGCAAGTTGCCATTTTCATCCTCGCCCCGAAGTACACTCAGCTTGTTCTGACGTATGGTCTCAATTTCGCGGCTTTTCCATAAAAAATCATTATTTTCTTGGTTAGGGCCATAGCCTCTATAATAAAGATTGTTATTCATATCCGAAATCGGTACAATGTTATGCTGGCGGTAAAGCTCGTACATCTCAATATTAACCTGCTTCTCTTGATCCGAATTTGAACCAATCAATCCGCTTTTGATATCATCAATTTTAAAGTCAATAAACTTTCTCCAGTCATTGGATTTCAGAATAGACTGCAGCTTTTCCATCCGTTCCTGACGTTCCCCGTCTGTCATATTGCGGTTTTCGGCATAGCCATACTCCATACCGGGTTTTGCCCAATCTCCGTGTTGGATGATTGGCTTACCTTCATTTTGTTTCTGCCCCGGTATCTCACCTTTAGATAACTGTTCGGCTTTCAGATTGTAGTATTCGAAAACCAAATCGGTTCGCCAGTCCTGGGGAGATATGTTGTTTCCCAGAAGATATTTCAGTGCCTCGATTGACTGTGCGGTATATATCTCCTCGGGGTTCTCTTTCAGTTGGCCGTTCAGATCCTCAAGACCCCAATTATATTGCTCCTGCCAGGAGGGACTATAACCGCCGGCACTCCGAAACATGAGTTTGTTGATAACCAGACTAAAAAGGGTGAGCAGCACGATGACACCCATCAATACCCAGGTGGAAGGTTTTTTATAAAGCTTTAGCCGCTCGTTTTTTAAAAGCACATAATGATTAGCCAACAATATTACCCCCTCCCGTTATTTCCATAAAGCTTTGTTCAAGCGAGGTTTCAACCGCGCTCAATCCGTAAATTGAAACGTTATTCTCCATCAGGCGTCGGTTGAGCGTGTCCAGCTCCTCCTCTTTGACACGAACATCTACAAATTCGTCATGAACAGCGGCAATACGGTCGGGAATATTCTCCTGGAGCAACGCCACCGCTTGTTCCATCGGGCGGAGTCTGTAACGATATAATCCGGCGCCGCCGCCTTTAGTAAGCTCTTCAACACTGCCGATGCGAAGAATACGACCATTGTTGATGATACAAACCGTATCGCACATCTGCTGCATTTCCTGCAGAATATGGCTGGAAACAAATATACTCATACCCTGGGTATGCGCGAGATATCGGAGCAGGTCGCGCACTTCCTTGATCCCGGCGGGGTCAAGTCCGTTGGTGGGTTCGTCCAGTATCATAATTTTTGGATTGTGAAGCAGTGCCTGCGCCACGCCCAATCGCTGTTTCATTCCCAGAGAATAGCTTTTGAACTTATCACGGATACGCAATTGCATACCCACCAGCTGCACAACCTCATCAATGCGTTCTTTTGTTGCGCCGCAAGCGCGTGCATGAATGAGCAGATTGTCATAGCCGGATAAATAGCCGTACATATCCGGATTTTCAACAATGCCGCTGATATGCCGCATCGCAGCTTCAAAATTCTTTTCAATATCGTTTCCAAGAATCGAAATGTGCCCACTGTCAATCGATAAAAGTCCCAAAATCATTTTGATGGTGGTGGTTTTACCGGCGCCGTTGGGACCCAGAAACCCGAATACCTCCCCTTCCTTTACCGTCAGAGAAATATCCGAAATGATACTCCTGCTACCAAAAGACTTATATACATTTTCCAATACCAGGACATCAGACATATATATGACCACCCTTTCCTATCACAGACTCAGCGTCCCCACATATCATTAGACAGCCCGGTCCACATGGCCTGGCTGACGCGGTAGATTCCCCATTTTCCGTCAACCTTTTTAAAGCTGATTGTAATATAAAGCTGCTGATTTGCACCCTTGACTTCTTCCATCTTTTCGTTTGAGAAATCCATGTACTTTCCGCTTACTGTATAGGTGTAAGTAACGGTTGAATTGGCAATATTCTTATCAATGGTGTTGTCGTCTTGGGTTTTCTTGGCATCATCCCGCTTTGCGACACGCTCGAAACCATCAATCTGCTTTTCAATATTATCAATCAAAAGCCTCGCTGCGTCATTAATATATCCTGAATTCTTTACAAAATATTTGGACAGTTCATTTTTCAGCCTTGTTTCCTCTGCTTCCAATGCTCCTGCAATCTTAAAGCCTTCGACCTCCTCATCGGTCAGCATCGAGGTTTCTTCCATTAATACACGATACTTATCGGTTAGCTTCCGAATCTCGCTTTTTTCGGGAATCAGAGTCAGCTGACTTACAATGACATAAAGCAGTACCGTCACAAACAGAGCCATTGAAACCACAAAACCGCGGTTGATTCGTTTCCAGAACGGCTTTTTATTCATGCATACATCTCCTTTTCAGGTTTGAAAAACTTAAAATAGAGTATAACACAAACTCTCATAAAACGGAACAACCACAACTCAACTTCTATCGGCTTTCAGCTAACAAGTTGAGGCATAATTCCTATAAAAAATACAGCCCCAAATGAACTCGGTCATTTGGAGCCGCCCTGCGGAATTGTATTTAACTTTGCCAAATCAATAATTCATCAACAGCTTGAGAACCAGCAATGAGATAACCCCCGGGATGCCCAGAACAGCACAGCAAAGACCTGTGAACGCATTCAGCCCCAGAGACACCCCTGTAAAAGCACCTACAACATTTACCGCCGCGAGGGCACAAACGCCCTGGGCTCCTGATCCTACAAATGCCCGTATTGGTCTTTTGGTTCGCATCAGCGCAATCAATACAGCAATCACCAATCCTATCCCGACGGCGTAAACCAGAATCTGAAGCCACAGGCTCATTTCTATTTCTCTCCTTCTGTAACGAGCGAGGGATACCTTCCCGCTCTTAGTCCCTGTTCTTTCGCCAGGCGCAGCAAATACCGGTATTGAGCCCGTAAGGATTCAATTTCGTATATGCAGGATTCAATTAGATCGCTGTCCCTTTCCATCTTGAATCTTAAATTGGCATTATCCAGCCTTACACATACATCCCGAATGGCAGCAAGTACCTCATTTGTTGATTCCTCCGGCTTAAGAATGGCTTTGCGTATTGTACCCTCCATGGTATTCACGCCTTTCATAAAATATCTATGATAAGTATTGGAATATTATACCGATTCTATACCTAAACAAGCATTTTATGAAAAGCAATTTTATATATCCCATTTGACAGCCCCATCCATTATGTGGTAATGTGATAAAGTATTATTATTTTTAAATATTTTGCAACCTTTTGGCTTCCAGTTTAGTGTTATAGATAGGGAGGGATGACGGTGAGCCCAGAATCGCTGCGTAATGCGCGCACGCAAAACGATTCGGTGGATGAAATTCTTGAACGGTATGCGGCCATGGTGTATAGGCTGGCTTATGCACGTACCAAAAACCGGTTTGATTCTGACGACATTTTGCAGGAGGTGTTTATGCGGTATATCCGCAGCGCACCCGACTGCCAAGATGAGGAACACCGTAAGGCTTGGCTGATTAGAACCACCATCAACTGCAGTAAAACACTGCTGACATCGGCATGGTTCCGAAAAACCGCGCCGCTTAGTGACACGCTGAGTTTTGAGATGAACGAACGTAGCGAGGTCTACTATGCTGTGCTGGAACTTCCGACTCAGTATCGAACTGTTATCCACCTGTTCTATTATGAAGATTATGCAGTGGCGGAAATTGCAAGGCTGCTTGACTGCAAAGAGTCCACTGTAAAATCCCGCCTTCACAGAGCACGAAACATCCTTCGTGATAAGCTGAAAGGAGTAGCCTTTGATGTTCAGGAATAAATATAAAGCGGACAATGATACCATCAACCCGGATAAAGCGTTGATCAAATATCTTTCGGTCCGTATGAAGCAAGCCCAGTCGGCTTCAGAGAAGCCGGAGCCGATACACTCTGTTGTAAAAATAAAAAAGCGCAGGTTGGCACATGCCGCAGCCGCGATTGCAGCCTGCCTTGCAATTCTTTTGAGCGCAGGCGGTCTGTATTTGCATTTTAATCAGGATCAATTGCACCCTGCTGTCAACACCGATCAAAAAAAGCATGAAAGCACAGATGAAAGCACAGAAAAAAAAGATGTTAATAATTTTGCAACCTATACCGAGCTTTACAATCTCATCAGATCGATGGAGCAAACCGCCGATTTTGGATCCGATGAAGATTTCATTTCAGAAACTGCCCCGGCTGCCATGCCCGGAAATAATATAAATGGCAACCCTATCATGAAAGGCGGCGGCGCTACCGGCGCTGCAACCCAAGCTACACAAGCCACAAACGGCAAAGCCAATTCAAGGGAAACCGACAGTCATTCCAAAACCAATACACAGGTGCAGGGTGTAGATGAAGCCGATATCGTCAAAACCGACGGTGAATATATTTACACACTGGTTGACGGCAAGCTGAAAATCGTCAGCGTAAACGGTTCCAAAATGAAGATGTTATCAAGTATCGATGTTGGTGCCGGCTCGGACGTGAAATCGGAATACAAGCCGTTAGAGTTTTATATTAAGGACGACCGCTTAATCGTTTTGAAAAACAAATACAAGATTGACAGCGACTATTCCTCCAAACCACGGGCAGAGATTGCATACGATGGTTGTTATGTTTACAACAGAAACTGCTCGGTTGTGGCAGATGTGTATGATTTATCCGACCGTGACGCACCCAAGCTTATCGGAAGCAGCGGTCAAAGCGGATATTATCTCTCATCCAGAATGGTGGGACAAACGCTTTACCTGATTACAAACCATAATGTCTATGATACAGCGGTGAAGGATTCACCCGAAACCTATATTCCTATGATTTACAGCAAAAATAAAGGGAGAATCATCCCCCCTGCCGATATTTATATCAGTAAGGAGCCACAGGGCAGGCAATATATCGTGGTAACATCTGTTGATATTGCAAATCCTGATAAGCAGATTTCGTCCAAAACCGTATTCGGATGCGGCAGTACCCTTTATGCCAGCACCGAAAACCTGATGATTGCAAGTGGATCCAACGGACGAAATTCCGGTGGTACCCCTGTTGCGGGCAGAACGGTTCCGCAAGTGGCAGAAAAAACGCAGGTCTCGGGAGCGGTCACGCCCGACGATTCGGCGGGCGGCTCCTCGTATACTGAAAAAAATAAAACCACAACCACCACCTATACCAACAGTACCAATCTTCTTCGCTTTTCACTAAGTGACGGAAAAATTGAGCTTGCCGCCAAGGGAAGCATCAAGGGAAATTTGCTTAATCAGTTTTCGATGGATGAACACAACGGCGTATTCCGGTTTGTAACAACGGTATCCACACACACCGAAACCACCAGTGGTAGCGGGGAAAATGCGCTTGTAACCTATACGCCGGGCACAACCACCAACTCCCTTTATACCCTGAACCCAAAGCTTGAAGTCATCGGTAAAATAGAAAACCTTGCCCAAAACGAGCGTGTCTATTCAGTCCGTTTCAGCGGAGACATCGGCTATTTTGTCACCTTCCGACAGACCGATCCCCTGTTTGCCGTTGATTTGGGTAACCCCGCCAAGCCGAAAGTCCTCAGCGCACTGAAAATCCCCGGCTTCTCGGAATATCTCCACCCGTGGTCAGATAATCTGCTGTTTGGTCTGGGACGTGACGCCGATTTAAGCGGCAGGGCAGGTTATATGAAAATATCCATGTTCGACGTGTCCGACCCCACGGATGTAAGCGAAAAGAATAAGCTAATTCTGGACGGTTACTATTACTCGGATGCCAGCTACAACCACAAAGCCATCGTAATCTCCCCCGAACGTGGGATTGTGGCTTTCCCCTGCGATAACAAGTATTTGATTGTTTCTTATACACAGAACGGCTTTGTTAAAAAAGCTGAACTATCGGTAGACAACTATGGAGTTAATCAGCGCGGACTGTATATCGACGATGTGTTCTATGTTTGCACAAATAAATCCATCACCGCCTATTCCATGGACAATTACAAAAAGCTGGCTACCCTGAAATTTTGATAAAATAGGCATAAAAAATCTCCGCAGCATTTAACTGCGGAGATTTTTTAGTTAAAACAATATTAACCCTTATATTCCACAATCTCAATGGAATTGATTTTCACATCATCCTTGGGCTTGGTTTTATCTCCCTGACCGTTATCCACCGTTTCGACCGTTGCAATGGCATCCACAACGTCCATCCCCTCAAAAACCTGTCCAAACACGGTATGTCCGCCCCATTCGCGCCATGCACCATCAAGGCTTATGTTGCCACCATGCTTTTCATATAGCTCCCAAACCTCATCCGGAACAAGCTTGGGATCGGGTGCGAGAAAATACTGGGATTTGAAAAAAGCATCGAATGAACCAAACTGACTGTCGATTTGCTCCTTATACTGATTATAATACTGCAGAGCTTCGCCTTTTTTCTGATTATAATTGCTTAAATATGTCTCTGCGTTTTCCTGATATTTTTCTTCCCCATCAAACGCCTCAGGTCCTGCCTGATTGATAAAAAACTGGCTGCCGTTTGTTGCCACGCCATATCTCCCCGAATTCGCCATTGCCAGCGATCCGCGCAGATTCAGCAGCTTCTTGTCAAACTCGTCCTTAAAATCTTCTTCATAGATACTTTCGCCGCCGGCACCCGTGCCTTCGGGATCACCGCCTTGAATCATAAAATCTTCAATTACTCTGTGAAAGATTACGCCGTCATAATAGCCGTTTCGGGCGTGGGTTATGAAATTTTTCACCGCTTTGGGAGCCGCTTTTGGAAAAAATCGGATTTTGATATCCCCCATGCTGGTATGCATAATGGCAATTTCCTCGCCTTGTTCCGGCTTTTCAAGCTGGAATCCCACTTTTCCGGAATATGCGTCGGTTACCCTTTTACTGGAACAGCCGGTCATAGGTATCACAAACAACATTGCTGCCATGGCAAGACTCAGAACACATTTCAGCTTCATTTCGGACATCCTCTCAAGTTATTTTGTTAAATTAATCAAGGACAGAAATCTCAATCGATTGGATGGTTACATCCTGTTCAGGCTTATCATTTCGACCAGTTGGGGTATTGGCAATGGCATTCACAACATCCATGCCGTCATATACCTGACCAAAAACAGTATGACGAAAATCAAGCCATGGTGTACCGCCCACCTTATTGTAATTTTGAACAACCGATTCCGGAAACCTTTTGTCCTTAAGGGCAATCTGATCCAGCATCTGCTTGGGGCAGGATGCCAGCTGAACAATAAAGAACTGACTGCCGTTGGTGTTGGGACCGGCATTTGCCATTGACAAAGCGCCGCAGTAATTGCGCAGCTCGACATTCGGCTCGTCCTCGAACGGTTCTCCCCAAATACTTTCACCGCCTGTTCCGTTGCCGAGGGGATCTCCCCCCTGAATCATGAAATCCTGAATCACACGGTGAAAAATGAGTCCGTTGTAATAGCCGTTTTTGGCATGTGTCATGAAGTTCTCGCAGGTTTTTGGTGTTTTGTCTGGGAAAAGCCGAATAGATATATCCCCCATGCTGGTATGCATAACTGCAACGGTATCGCCTTTTGACGGACGGTCAAGCTGGTTCATGAATTTTTCCTCCAATTAATTAAAACTGTGGTGGTATCAGCGTAAAACGCTGTTTGGCTCGATGTGGAAACGCAATACGAGTAAATCCAGGCGGATAGGGGCAATTCCATGTCGTTGTCACCCTCGGCTCCCTCCCAGAGGGAGCTGTCGCCCGTGGCGACTGAGGGAGATATCCCCATATTATTATTCTATCTTTGCCCTTAGTATGCCTTCCCCCACACAACCATATGCTTGGCGGGTTTGCTGCAGCATACACATGTGTCGGCTATCCTCTCCTGTTCAAACGGCATACAGCGGCTGGTCACGCCCGCCTGATCTTTCAGTGCGGTTTCACATTCCAACTCCCCGCACCACATTGCCTTGATAAAGCCAGGCTTGTTGTCGGCAAGCTCTTTCAGCTCGCTCATGGAAGCCGCTGAATAGGTCATGGATTCCCGCCGTGCCAGTGCCTTCTGATAGAGACCGTCATGAACGGCTTTCAGCAGCTCGGGCAGCTTGGTTTCCAGCTCGTCCAGTGAAACCACAGTCTTCTCACGGTTATCCCGGCGGACTATGACACACTGGTTATTTTCAATGTCACGGGGTCCCAGCTCCAACCGCAGCGGAACACCCTTCATCTCATGCTCGGCAAATTTCCATCCTGCGGAATTGTCGGAATCGTCCATCTTCACCCGCACAACCGATTTCAGCCTGTCACGCAAAGAGGCGGCGGCATCAAGCACCCCCGGCTTGTGAGGCGCAATAGGAATAACCACCAACTGAGTAGGGGCGACTGCGGGCGGCATCACCAAACCGTTGTCGTCGCCGTGCGTCATGATGATGGCGCCGATGATACGGGTGGACATCCCCCAAGATGTCTGGAAGGGATACTGCAGCGTATTGTCACGCCCTGTGAACTGTATCTCAAACGCACGGGAAAAGCCGTCCCCGAAATAATGGCTGGTGCCGCTTTGCAGCGCCTTGCCGTCATGCATCATGGCTTCGATGGTATAGGTAGCCTCGGCACCTGCAAATTTCTCCTTGTCGGTCTTGCGTCCCTTCAGCACCGGAATGGCAAGGGACTGTTCGCAGAAATCGGCATAAACCTCCAGCATACGTTCGGTCTCTTCCATTGCCTCTTGTGACGTCTCATGCATGGTATGACCTTCCTGCCAGAAAAACTCAGTGGTACGTAGGAATGGGCGGGTGGTCTTTTCCCACCGGACAACCGAACACCACTGGTTATACAGCTTGGGCAGATCGCGGTAGGAATGAATGATATCGTGATAGTGGTCACAGAACAGTGTCTCGGAGGTGGGGCGGACGCAAAGCCGCTCGGGCAATTTTTCCTCACCGCCGTGGGTTACCCACGCAACCTCGGGAGCAAAGCCCTCAACATGATCCTTTTCTTTCTGTAGCAGGCTTTCGGGTATGAACATGGGCAGCATGATATTTTCATGCCCCAGCGCCTTGAAACGTGCATCCAAGTCACTCCGAATATTCTCCCATAGTGCCGTTCCGTAGGGACGTACAATCATGCAGCCCCGAACCCCCGAATAATCGACAAGCTCGGCCTTTTTGACCACATCGGTATACCATTTTGCAAAATCTTCATCCATGGGTGTGATGGCTTCCACCATCTTTTTGTTGTCTGCCATAAAACCTCATCCTCTGATCTTATTGAAAACAAAGCGGGGCGCATTATTTCATCCCCGCTTTTGTATTTATATGCTTCTCATATTGTCTTTCAGCTGTGCCTTCGCTGCTTTTTTCGCTTGCCGTTTCTCTTTTCTGGCTTGTGCCTTTTTCTCATCGGTGGCTTTATTAAGAATCACAATCAGACCGAGAATAACCGCCATAACCACAAAAATTCCGACCATTCCCATTAACATCAGTACGAGCGATTCCGTAATATTATGGGGTTTGAATTCTATATCCATTGCTTGACCGGCACTTGCTGCCAACATAATTAAATTCATTATACAGTATCCTTTCGTAAATCAATACCTAGCCTTTTATCAGCATGGGAACAACCGTCAGAATAATACCGCCTGCCACGACCGAACCGATCTGACCAGCAACATTTGCTCCGACGGCATGCATCAGCAGGTGATTCTGATTGTCCTCTTTAAGCGCCATCTTTTGGATGACACGGGCTGACATCGGGAATGCCGAGATACCCGCACCACCGACCATGGGGTTGATTTTCTTGCCTTCGGGCAGGAAGATGTTCATAAACTTTGCAAACAGAACGCCGCCGATGGTATCAAACACGAAGGCAACCAGACCGAGTGACATTATGATAATGGTTCCCCAGGTTACAAACTGATCTGCCTTCATGCTGGAAGCAATGGTTAAGCCAAGCAGGATGGTAATCAGATTGGCAAGGGTTGTCTGTGCAGTCTGAGACAGGCTTTCCAGCTTGAGGCATTCGCGCAGCAGGTTGCCGAACATCAGCATACCGACGAGTGAAACCGACATGGGAGCGACCAGTCCTGCAATGATCATTACAAATATTGGGAAGAGAATGCGTGTGCGGCGTGAAACCGACTGCGGATTGTACGGCATGCGAATCATACGCTCTTTTTTTGATGTAACCAGCTTGATGGCAAAGGGCTGAATAATTGGCACCAAAGCCATATAAGAATAAGCCGCAACCGCAATCGCACCCATATAATTTGATTTAAACACCTGTGAAACCAGAATTGCGGTAGGTCCGTCAGCAGCGCCGATTACGCCAATGGCAGCCGCATCCTTAAAGTTCGGAAACATGAATGAAGCAACAAGAACGGTCAAAAATATGCCGAACTGAGCAGCTGCGCCAAATAGCAGCATTTTTGGATTGGAAAGCAACGGTCCAAAATCAATCATTGCGCCAATACCGATAAACAAGAGAAGCGGCATGGCTTCGGATGCATGAATCCCAACCTTAAACAACCAGTCAATAATACCCGGCACGCTTCCAAGAACTTCATTTTGTTGATCAATCGCTCCTGAAAAAGGTAGATTAACAAGAATGGCACCAAATCCCATCGGCATCAGCAATGCCGGTTCAAAATCCTTAACCAGCGCAAGATAAATAAGCAATCCGCCGATTAACAACATAACGAGATTTTTCCATCCCTCTTCAGTAAAGAAAAATGCCACGCCGTTGTACAAAAAACTAAACTGCTCTAAAATATCCAACCTAGACTCTCCTTTAATTTGCGATTTGGAAATTCGGGAGGGCTTGTCCTCCCTATGTATAAAGCATCTTTTCAAGGGTGCCTTACGCATATCTCCCCATTTTATTAAATATAACTATTGTTCTATTATATAGAATGCAACTTTATATTTCAACTGATATCAACTGAAATTTTATAATTTCTCAACTGGAACTTTCAATTATTATGGTGCTTTTACAGAATCTCTACTCTTTCCTGTAGGGCAAGGCTTCTACTCTTGCCGCCAAAAAGAACGAGATTAACAAAAATAGGGCACTTTCATATCCTGATCCCCTTCAACTTTTCCCATAAAGTAGAAAATTGTTGACATTTAAGTGTTTCGGTGGTAAATTAATGCTGTATTTAACAGAAAGTTCATCCCAAAAACAATGAACATCCCCCGCAGCAAGCAACCCGCAAGCAAGCTGCGGGGGATGTTCGTAAATAAAAAAGGAAAGGGATAGAAAATGAAAAAACGAATTTTGGCATTTCTGTTATCAGTATGTTTGCTTTTTGTCTTTTTGCCGGCGGGCATTGTTTTTGCAGCGGAGGATACCATATTAAACTTTTGCGACATAGATTTCACCACCGAGGCTTGGGTATATGATGAGGAACTGGATGAATATGTTTTTGAACCTATGGCAGAAACATGGGTGAAAGGCACAGAGGACTATCGGGGTAAAACAAACTATATTATGAGCACCAACTCTGATAAGGAAAATGGTGATTTCTTGGTGTTTAACAACACCACTTACGCAATAAGCTTCACAATGCCTTACACAGGACTTCTGAAGTTTAAGGCATCGGTTAGCAGCGAAGTATGGTGGGATTACTTAACGGTCGAAACGGACATGGGAGAACTATATTCTACAAAGGATATATACGATGATGATTGGAATGAAACTCCTTGGATTGATGTTTCACTGATGGTCCGTAAAGACGATAAAATCTATATCGGTTACAGTAAGGATTCTAGTGTTTCAAATGGCGAAGACCGCGCCTATCTTGCCGACATCACCTTAGAGGATTTGGGTAATGTTTTTTCCTATGAGATTGCAGATACAGGCTGGTATGATGAAGAGGAAACGGAGTTTGAAATTTCAACCAAGGAGGAGCTTTGCGGCTTCTCAAAGCTTGTCAACCAAGGGGTGACATTTAAGGATTGTGAAATTTCGCTTGCAAATGACATTGATATGTCGGGAATTATTTGGGATCCGGCAGGTCAGTATAATTTTGACTTGTACGGTTTCTCTTATGCTGATTTATCCAGCGACATTACAATCTTTGGTATGAAATCTCATTTCGAGGGCGCGTTTGACGGTCAGGGAAATACCATCAGTAACCTAACATGCAAATATTCCT
>ENA-UOOH01002814-UOOH01002814.1-fermentation-metagenome-genome-assembly--contig:-NODE-2814-length-14273-cov-3.449712_pt1 | contig 14273 bp, 14 predicted proteins | sample MGYA00245778_ERZ724025 | MGnify/ENA primary metagenome ERZ724025 (study PRJEB28704, sample SAMN03018313) | fermentation metagenome | biome: anthropogenic terrestrial biome; feature: soil; material... | reverse complement strand
GATGCGACCCGAGCGCAAATGCTCAATGATCTGAAGGGGCGTCATCCCTGGATTCAAAAGGTAAGTCCCAGCCTGTAGGCTTTGCTCGGCCCCCTCTAGTTTTAGAAGAGCCTGAAAGAAGGTGGGGCTAGCTACAATCTCCTCTTCCTCTAAGAGAAGGATGATCTGCCTCGCGGGCATGCCCTGTGGAATGCGCACCACCTTGTTCAGTGCTTCAGGATCAGAACTCAAAGGGCGATTGCCCAACATCATTAGGACAATAGGACTAATCATGGTGCCTATGAATAGTAGCAAGAATAGAAAACGGACCATACCAAAACGGGTCCGTTTCACATGTGCTTGCAGACTTTCGGGCATGAAGTACACCCCCAAGAAAAACAAATCAGTGATCCGTAGCTTAGTCTACTTCGTCGGACTCCAAAACCGCTACGACTCTCTCGAACTCATCATCATCTTCAATATCCGTAAGTGTTTCTTCACCATTCTCGTCGACCTCTACTCTGAAAATGAAGGCCTCTTCACTTTGATCATCCTGGGGCATCAAGACCGCATACAGTTGCTCATCAATCTCTAAATACTCCAAAATCGTAAATACATGTTCAGTCTCATCTTCATCAATTAGGACGATGGTGTCATCCAAATCAAAGTCGTGGTCATGGTCATGCCCGTCATGGTTATGGGACATCGAATCTCCTCCTTTTGACCCTAGCTTTTACCGCTTACGATCCAAATATGCTTGCAAAATAACTGTAGCGGCCACCTTATCGATGACCTGACGGCGCTTAGCCCGGCTCACGTCACCCTCTAATAAAATCCTTTCGGCTGCTACAGTAGAAAACCGTTCATCCCAATATTCTACTGGTAGTGCAAATTCCCTTTCCAATTCTGCGCCAAACTCATAAATTTTCTCAGTTTCAGGTCCATAGCTCCCATCGGTCCTGCGGGGCAAGCCCAAAACGAACTTCTCTACCTTGTATTGGTCAACAAACTCTTGGAGGCCGGACAAATCCTTTTCTTTCGAGGCGCGCCGTATCACTGTAACACCTTGGGCTGTCCAGCCCATAGGATCACTGACAGCTACTCCAATTGTCTTTTCTCCCACATCTAAACCAAGCAGTCTCATGGAAAGACCCCTTTAGATTACTTTGATAGCAAACTCTGGACAACTTGCTCCACAATACCCGCAGAAAACGCATTCGTCACGAGAAACCACCGTGGCCTTCCCACCTTGAATCTCTAAAGCCCCATTGGGGCAAGCGTTAACGCAAGCGCCACAGCCTATGCACCAGTCGTCTACATGCAAACGCCTGGTCGTAAGCTCAGGGGTAGGCAGATCACGGCGCCCCTCAAAAAAGGCCACGTTATGCTCAACCTCACGGACCGTTTTCATGCCAACCGCGATAGAATGAATCTCAGGACGAACCAGTACATAGTCAAGAGCAGAAGACCAATGGGCTAAGAGATGCCCCCCGCCCAAAGGCTTCATGGCCACGATACCCTTGTCCTTTTTGACCGCCTCAGCAATTGCAGAGAGCATCTCGTCTCTGCTACCGCCTTGGATGCCAATTCCAGTACTATTGATCAAAGGTGAAATCACATCAATTTCAGGGATTCTGCTAGCTGCCAGAACGCCTTCAATATGATGGGTTGAGATACCCACCGCTTTTACAACGCCTGCCTTCTTTGCTTCCCACAGCACCTCCAAGGCAGGCCAATGCCCCCTTAAAGTATGGCTCGATTCTTGTTCGTGGAGCATAAAAATGGGAACGCAATCCAAACCTAGCCCCCTTTGGGCTTTCTCCAGACTTTGCAGCATTCCTTCTCTGGTGTACGCATAGGACTTTGTGGTCACCACCACAGGACGATCGGACTCAAAACCTTGCAGGGCTAAGCGAATGTGATCATAGGTTTGATATAGCTCCGCAGTATCGATAAAATTGACCCCTAGGTCCAAAGCCCTGCGCAGAACCTCGCTTCCCTGCTCTGGAGAAAGGCCCCTCTGCAAGGGGCCCATGGTCAACGCGCCAAAACATAGCCGTGAGATTTGAAGGCCCGTGCGGCCTAATTGTCTGTATTTCAACCTCTATCTCCCTCTACAGCCGTTTGAACAAAATACCAAGGGTATTAGGTCCACAGTGATTTGAGATGGTGCAACCAGCTTCTGTTACAATGATTTCCTTGAACTGGGCGTGTTCTTCCACAAGGGAACGTACCATAGTCACGACTTCAGGGTCACACCCAGCCCCCGTAATAAACAAACGACTAGGCTCCAAAACTGAGGGATCATGCAAACGATCCAGCACATAAAGTCTAAGGGCTTTTTCAAAGACCCCCCGGTATTTACGTCCTACGATCATGGCTCCATCCCGTACTTCGATACAGGGCTTCAAGCGCAAGATCTTCGCTCCTTGGGCCGTAATCGCCGAGCACCGTCCTCCTTTAGCCAAGTAGTCCAGCTGATCAATGATGAAACTAGCATCAATCTTCGATCCCAGTTCATCAAGTTTTCTTTTGATTTCTGGAAGTTCGGTGCCATCTGCCGCCATAAGCGCTGCTTCATAAACCAAGTGCCCACTCCCTGTGGACAGATTCTTAGAATCAACAACCTCAACACCAGGAAAATCTCGAGCAGCTAATACTGCGTGATTATAACAAGAAGAAAAGCCAGAACCCAGACAAATATGAATGACCTGATGGCCGTTTGCTGTCAATCTTTGAAAATGCTGTTGGTACTCGTAAACATTCACAGCACCAGTCACACATGTTTTTCCTTCGCCTACAAAACGGAAAATATCCTCAGGACGAATATCTACAGCATCTTTGAATACCTTATCTCCTACGGTTATGCTCAGAGGAGTAATAGCAATATTAAATCGCTCCAATAGTACTGGTGACAGATCACACGTACTATCTGCACTGACTCGTATCATACGCACCCGTACTCCTTATTCCACTTGCCTAAGATAGTATCTCACTAATTCTTCAAGGATGATGTCTCTTTCAATCTGAAGGATGAGAGAACGTGCATTCTTATGACTCGTAATGAATGTGGGATCTCCGGAGATCAGATATCCAACGATTTGTCCAAAGGGATTGTAACCTTTGTCCTGCAATGCTTCGTACACTTGTTGTAAAAGCGTTCGCACCGTCGCTGAATGCTCTTCAAGCGCATGATAACTGAACAATGTGGTCTTGTCTTGAGCATCACTCATGGTATCCCTCCCTTTCACACAACTTCTCTTTAATTCTATTCTCGAACTACTCGTTGATTCCCTCCAATTGTGCTCTAAAGAACTCGCGACTCTTCTCCAATGCCTCAGGGAGCTTTTCAGGTAGACGACCGCCGGCCTGAGCCATATCGGGCCTACCGCCTCCTCCACCTCCGCAGATTTGGGCTGCCTGCTTCACAGCATTGCCAGCATGAAGGCCTTTTTGGGTCATGGACTTTGAAACCATACTAAGCAGTAATACCTTATCTTGGCCCTTGGAACCCAGTAAAATTACCACTGGATCAAGGCGATCTCGAATGCGATCCCCCAAGGTGCGCAAGTCTTCTGCTTGCTCAGCGTCCACTTCTGCCACCACAAGAAAAGCGTCGCCTACCTTTTCGGCACCCTCTACTAGGGAGTCTAGCGCTCCTAGGACGTTTTGTTTCTTTACGTTGGAAATTTCCTTCTCGAGCCTGCGATTGGTCTCAAGCAGTCTTTCTACTTGGTCAGACAACTCTTCAGCCGAAACCTGTAGTATTGACTGGAGTTCGGCCAAAATCATATCCTGGCTGCGAATATGGGCTACCGCTTCTGAACCCACGACCGCCTCAACCCTTCGCACCCCTGCAGCCACGCTTCCCTCTGAGAGTATTTTAAAGAACCCAATCTCCCCTGTAGAACTCACATGGGTGCCTCCACAGAGTTCAAGGGAGTGCTCGCCGACTTGCACCACGCGCACCTCTTGTTCGTACTTCTCCCCAAATAACGCCATGGCACCTTGTTTCTTCGCGCTTTCCAAGTCCGTAATCGTGGGAACAACAGGAGAGTTGCGCAAGATCTCGCCGTTTACCTGGTCTTCAATGCGCCTGATCTCTGCGTCACTCACAGCTTGGAAATGCGTGAAGTCAAAACGCAGACGCTCAGGCCCCACGTAGGACCCAGCCTGGTTCACATGATCGCCCAAAATATCTTTGAGGGCACGATGTAGAAGGTGGGTCGCAGTATGATGGCGCGCAGTCTCTTGGCGGTGATCTGTCCCAATAACCGCCCTGGCGCTACTTCCTATAGCTATAGAACCCTCTTCTACGACTCCGAGATGACTAATTAGACCCTTGACTGGCCTTCGAACGTCGGTGATGCGCACCAAACCGGTTTCCGTTTTAATGAGACCTTCATCGGCTACCTGGCCACCACCTTCGGCATAAAACGGGGTTCTCTCCAGGATCACCGCAACTTTCACACCACAATCAGCCTTGTCCACCGCGTGATCATCCACAATAATCCCCACAACTTGGGTGTTTACTTCATCTTGTTCATAGCCTACGAACTCCGTTGCAACCGTCCCAGCTAATTCTGTGTATACAGCTAGACTGCTGTCTAGATAACCATGGGCAGTCCGAGACTTTCTAGCACGCTCCCTCTGGGCTTCCATGGCTTCCTGAAAGCCTGCTTCGTCTACAGTAAAGCCATCATCAGCCAAAATCTCTCGGGTCAAATCAATGGGAAACCCAAAGGTGTCATAAAGCTGAAAGGCGTCTTTGCCTGCAATTTCGGTGATCCCTGCTTTTCTTGCCTTTTGGGCTAGTTCCTGCAAAAGGCGCATACCCTGCTCTAAGGTTTCACTAAACCGCTGTTCCTCTAGTCCAACCACTTTGTAGATATAGTCTTCCCGCTCTAACAGCTCGGGATAGGCGCCCTTCATCTGCTCAATAACCCAAGCCACCACTGGATTCAAAAATGGATCACGAATACCGAGCAAGCGACCATGGCGAATAGCTCTGCGTATCAGCCGACGCAGAACATAACCTCTCCCCTCATTACTGGGCAAAACGCCATCTGCGATCAGAAACGTTACAGCCCGCACGTGATCCGCGACCACCCTCAAAGATACATCCCTTTGGGCGTTGCCTCCATACACAACACCTGCAAGCTGCCCTACCCCATCAAGAACGGGGCGGAGATTGTCCACTTCAAATATGCTTGTCCTTCCCTGTAAAAGGGCTGCCACTCGCTCTAAGCCCATACCGGTGTCGATACTCTTTTTTTCCAAAGGTGTATATGTATCTCCATCTTGATGGAACTGAATGAAAACGAGGTTCCAGAATTCAAAATAGCGATCGCAATCACACCCAGGTTTACAATCTGGGTCGCCACAACCGAACTCTATACCTCGATCGATATGAATCTCCGAGCACGGCCCACAGGGACCTGAGCCCGTCTCCCAGAAGTTGTCCTCTTTGCCCAGACGCACAATGCGTTCGGCAGGCACACCCACATCTTTATGCCAAATCTCATAAGCTTCGTCATCATCGAGATAGATGGTGACCCATAGTTTTTCAGGGGGCAAGTGCAAATGCTCAACGACAAACTCCCAGCTCCAGGGGATAATTTCCTTCTTGAAATAGTCACCGAAAGAGAAATTCCCCAGCATCTCAAAAAAGGTACCATGGCGATCAGTCTTACCCACGTTGTCGATATCGCCAGTTCGAATGCACTTCTGGCTTGTGGCCACCCTAGGATGGACAGGTTTCTCTAGACCTAAGAACTGGCGTTTAAAGGGCACCATCCCTGCAACTGTCAACAGTAACGTGGGATCCCCGTGGGGAATTAAAGACGCACTCGGCAAAATGCGATGGTCCTTGCTTGCAAAAAATTCCAAAAACATAGTACGAATCTGATCAGCCGTGACTGTGGTGTTCTTCATAACATACCGCTAGCGCGGTTCCCCCCATTTCTGCGCAGGGCAAAGCTCTCCCCTGATTACCTCAATATTACCGAACCGCTGTCCCCTTGTCAACACAGGCCGTTGCTCGGTAACCTCTGAACTGTCACTGGGCTTGGGGTCGGCGCAGAAAAAAGAAGGCCAGAATAACACGTATCATGGCCGCCACAGGAATAGCCAGGAGCATACCAATGATGCCCATTAGATTAGCTCCCACAAAAACCGCAAAAATCACGGCCAAGGGATGCAGACCCACACGATCCCCAATGATCTTTGGAGAAATAATAGCATTTTCAATCTGGTTGGCAGCGACAAATAGGAGAAAAACCCACAAAACGGTGAGGGGCGATTTGGAGAGGGCCAAAGCTGCTGCGGGAAGGAATCCCAAAACGGGGCCAAAATAGGGGATAATGTCAAACAGTCCAGCCAAAAACCCGATAAAAGGTGCATAAGGTATGCCTAAGAAGTAGAGTCCTCCATAAATGAACAAACCCACGAAAAGACAAACCAAAATTTGTCCCCGGAAGAATCCATTTAGGGCAGAATTAATTTCCTGCATAATATAAAGGGCATCTCCCCTATGGGCAGCAGGAATGTATCTGAGGGCACTTTCCCGCATGGCCTGGTGGTCCCGGAGAAAGTAAAAAGCCAGAACAGGGGAGATAACGAGTGCGATAATGTGGGTAAAAGCAGCCATAAGCATCTCCATGAGTCTCCCAGCAAGCGCCTCCGTTGCCACCTGAATACGTTCCATGATAATGGCTAGACCATCACGTACTGTAGACGGGAGCTGAATGCGCCGAAAAAAGCCTACAGCGTCTTGACCAAAGCCCTCCAACTGTGAGGCCTGCTCAGGCAACTTACGGGCTATTTCCTCCAAGTCCCTCAGGAGACTAGGCATAACAATCCAAAATGTCACTCCTACCAGCACTCCAAAAATGGCATAGACAACAAGGATAGCCACAATCCGGGAGGCCCCCCTTTTTTCTACAGCCACCACCATGGGATATAGAATGTTAGCAATGAGGATCGCGAATAAGAAAGGGGTCAGTACAGTCCTGACCCGGTAAAGAAGAGCGAGTACACTTAGGAGAATGAATCCCCACCAGACCCGTTTTGACACTGTCCTTAGTCCATCCAGTTATTTAGCTGTTGCTCCACTTGGCCCCGGGCTTTTCTTACCAGGGTCCTACCCGTAGAACGAACGCGTCTAGAAACGGACCCAGTTTTCATGGTATTTCCTACATAAATGCCTAAGGCCAGACCAACTAAACCCATTATCATCATGTTTCGACCATTGGCCAATGCAAATCACCTCGTTTGGTTTTCTAAACTTTAGCTTCTCCAATTCAGACAAAAAAAATCACCGAGCTCTTAACTCGGTGATGTGATAGACTATGAGGCTGAATTGGTTGTAGCGTTTTTGCGATAATCTTCGATTGCAGCCGCTAAAGCCTCGGCTGCGAGATTTGAGCAATGCATCTTGACAGAAGGAAGCCCGTGCAATTCTTCTGCTACTTGTTGATTGGTAATTTGTTCAGCTTCAGCAATCGTCTTACCAATGGCCATTTCCGTAATAATACTGGAAGTCGCAATCGCGGCACCACAGCCAAAAGTCTTGAACTTAATATCTGTGATTACGTCTTCTTCCACTTTGATCCAAAGTTTCATGATATCGCCACAACGAGCGTTCCCTACTTCACCTACACCATTGGCATCGGCGATCTCCCCAACGTTGCGCGGATTTGTGAAATGATCCATTACTTTGTCTGAATACATTTTGCTACCTCCTATCCTTGATAGAGCGGCGACATCTCGCGCAGACGCTCCACGATAACCGGTATTTCCTGCAGCACAAAATCAATTTCCGCCTCGGTGTTCTCACGACCCAAGGTAAGGCGGAGAGAGCCGTGGGCAATCTCATGAGTCAAACCCATAGCTAAAAGGACATGGGATGGATCCAACGACCCGGAGGTACATGCTGACCCACTGGAGGCTGCAATACCCTTCAAGTCGAGATTGAGTAGCATGGACTCGCCTTCAATGTATTGAAAACAAACATTCACATTGTTAGGAAGACGCTGAACCAAGCTACCATTAACCTTGGTAAAGGGTATCTTCCGTACGCCCTCGATCAAGCGATCGCGGAGCTTAATCAGCCGTTCATTTTCCTGAAGTCGCTCCACTCGAGCCAGTTCAAACGCTTTTGCCAAACCCACGATGCCAGCCACATTTTCGGTACCAGCCCTGCGGCGTCTTTCCTCTGCTCCGCCATGAATCAAGGGGTCCAGTCGAACGCCTTTGCGAACATAGAGGGCTCCAACGCCTTTAGGACCATAAAGCTTATGACCCGATAAGGACAGCAAATCAACGCCCAGATCCTCTACATTGATATCTAAGACACCTGCGGTCTGCACTGCATCGGTATGGAAATGAGCACCGTGCTTGCGAACAATGGTCCCTATTTCTTTGATTGGCTGAATGGTTCCCACTTCGTTATTGGCATGCATAATGGAAACTAAAATGGTATCGGGGCGCAACGCCTTCTCTATCTCGACAGGACTTACGAGCCCTTCTTCATCGACGGGTAAGATTGTTACTTCGAATCCATGCTTTTTAAGCCACAATACTGTATCAAGTACGGCATGATGCTCTATTGCACTTGTGATAATATGCTTACCCTTCGTTTGATAAGCCCAGGCTACACCTTTGATAGCAAGATTCGCTCCTTCGGAACCCCCTGATGTAAAGATGATCTCATTGGCTTGAGCTCCTAGCAACTTGCTCACCGTGTCACGAGCTCCATCTAGTGCTTGGTGAGCTCGTCGGCCCCAACCATATACACTGGACGCATTTCCAAATTCAAAGCTAAAATAGGGCAACATTGCTTCCACAACTTCTGGTCGTACTGGAGTAGTCGCAGCATGATCCATATAAATTGCACTCATTATTGTTCCGCCACCTCGAGTCTGTAGGCTTCCTGCCTTAAATCTTCTAATGTCGTATTATCAAGTACCTGTGTCATACTATCTTGGAGCTCTTTCCAAAGATTGCGCAATACACAGCGATCTGGAGCCTGGCAATAAGGTCCCGTCCCCGTATCGGTCTCCAGGCAATCCAAAGGAGTAATAGGTCCTTCTAGAACCCGGATAATCTCTCCAATTGTTACATTGGTGGGAGTAGCCGCTAACTCGTAGCCTCCTTGGGCTCCACGTTTGCTTGTCACTAGCCCCGCCTTGCGCAGGGCTGCCATAAGCTGTTCTAGGTAGCTTTCTGAGATTCGCTGTCGCTCCGCTATTGTCTTCAGAGCAATTGGTCCTGATCCGAAATGGAGAGCCAAATCAAACATGGCTCGAACCCCGTACTCCCCCCTTGTGGATACTCTCATAAAACACTCTCCTCTAATTCATTTCCCACTAAATTCGTAGGAATTGAATACGAGTTTATGATAGCACAACGCTAGCTTAACTGTCAACGCCTTGGAGTTCAAAAGAGGAATAGTGTGGATGACACAGAAGTAGACAAAATATGGCAATTAACGATAAAGTGAAAGGGATGAGTATGCATGGAAAGAGGTGCGTTGGGTAAGTGGCTAATGGTTGCCGTTGTCCTCATGTCTTTGGCACTATGCTTCTCGTTACGGGTCTATGCCTGGGGGCAAGGGCGCGCCAATTGGGATGAAGATGTTCAGAAAATTACCAACCTAAATCGTCCAGGGTATGACCGAGATCTTGACATGGAAGCAATGAAAGATGAATTCGCAAAATTCCTCTACCCCTTCGGTTCATTGGTTGATGAACCAGCCCCGCATCGAGAAGCCCTGGGTTTCGGGCTTCCGAAGAGAATAATATCTAAGCAAGAGGCCTTGGAAGATGTTGAACATCTGTTTTCACTCTTGAAATACGGATATGCAGGCTATCAGTATTTTGGAGGTGACGAGCGCTTTCAGATGGCAAAACAGAGGATGATAGAAGAACTGCAAACAGAGTTCCCTGATGAGTTTCCCTCAGCAGCACTCGATAACCTGATCTACGATTGCCTCAACTTCATTAATGATGGCCACTTTGCCATAGGGACTCAGGTCTATTTTCGACCCCAAAGCATGTACATGAATTTCGACTATGCGTTCTTCAGGGATGATCATGGATACTATCTAAAAACAGATGAGCTCAGAGAATACGTAGAACTAATAAATGGTGAAAGTGCAGAACCATACTTGTGGCCATCACTAAACGTGTCAGGCGAAATTGTCTATCGGATCGGTATATTAGCGGATGAACAAAACAGAGCGGCGGATCATGAACGGCTAGAAATTAGTTTGCGTGCAAAGGATGCAAGAAGGAAGGATTTCGTTCCATTAAAGAAAGAAGTTAGAACCAGACAAATCCCCGATGGAAGTTATACGCGTTATGAGCTTGAGGGGGTACCCGTAATCGATCTGCAACAATTCGGTTTTGTTGGCCCTGGATTGGGACAATTTCTGGACGATGCCCTTGAACTTAGAAATGAAGAAGTGTTTATCATCGATTTACGATCCAACCCAGGCGGATTGACTAGCAACATCGAACATTGGTTGCATAGGTTTATCGGCGATTGGGCCGAGGCTCCAGCCCAAGTATGGGTGCAATTGCGGACAAATACAACCCGCCATTTGGCCAGACATTCTAAGGAAGGCGAACCTCGTTGGATGATCGACTCGCTTTTTCCTGTCATGCAAACTGGCTGGTCCCGGGTTCGATCATCCTCTGGAACCGCCCCTATTTCGAATCCTACAAAAGTCGTAGTGCTCATGGACTCATTGTCTGCATCGGCTGGCGAGGGTTTTGTTAGATATTTGAGGCAGATAGAAAATGTAGTCTTTATAGGAACGAATACTTCAGGCACAGTCTTAGCGGGCGACCCAGTCAAAGGCAAATTGCCTAATTCCTACATAGGGACGCATTGGAGCACAAATCTCAAGTTAGATGTGGAATCCGGTGAATTTGTGGACCGCGAGGGCATTGGATTCTTGCCTGACTTCTGGGTACAGTCTGAAGATGCTTTAGATGTAGCACTTAAGTTTATCCATCATTATGGAATGGGCGATGATAATTAGCAAATCGGGTGTGGACAATAGGCAGTTTTAACGCTTGCGGAAATATTCTAGGCGTTCTTTGATGATTTTTTCGCGTCCTTGATCTGAAGGTACGTACACTTGATAATCCCCCATGTTCTCGGGCAAATAGTCTTGAGCAACATAATGATGGGGATAGTCGTGGGGGTACTTATACCCTTGACCATGGCCTAGTTTAGCTGCGCCGGCATAATGTGCGTCCCGCAGATGGGTTGGAACGGGATAAGCCCCAGTCTTCTCCACAGCGGCAAGTGCACCATCAACTGCAGTGATGACAGAGTTACTCTTTGGAGCGGTCGCAATATAAATGATGGCTTGGGCTATAGGTATACGGGCTTCGGGCATACCTAGCCACTCTAAGGCAAAACCTGCAGCCTGAGCCATGAGTATCGCAGTAGGATCTGCCATACCCACATCTTCCGCTGCATGAACTAAAAGGCGACGTACAATAAAGCGGGGATCTTCACTGGCATACACCATGCGGGCATACCAATAGAGTGCGGCATCGGGGTCACTACCCCGCAATGATTTGATAAAGGCGGAGATCACATCATAGTGGTTATCCCCACTCTTGTCATAGCGCACCCTCTGGGCCTGGGCGGCCTCCTCTGCTATGGCCAAATCCACCCGCCGCATCCCTTCTTCGTTCGGTAATGTGGTCAAAACCGCGAATTCTAAATTGTTAAGAAGCACCCGGGCATCTCCGTTGGCGATGCGCGCTAGGTGTGCTAATGCTTCTTCCGACACCGTGCAGTTGATCTCACCTAAGCCCCTAGGAGCCCGAAGGGCGTTTCTAGCTACCATTAATAGGTCGTCTGCTGTCAAAGGCTTGAGTTGGTAGATCTGAGAGCGGCTGAGTAAAGCGGCATTTACCTCGAAATAGGGGTTTTCGGTGGTAGCGCCAATTAGGATCAGATCCCCTTGTTCCACGGCAGGCAACAGTACATCCTGTTGCCCCTTGTTCAGCCTTTGAATCTCATCCACAAAGAGAATTGTTCGTTGACCATGAAAAGCCCTTCTATCTCTCGCTTCACTAGCGAGCTTTTTCAGTTCGGCCACTCCAGTAGTGGTGGCGCTTACATTAACAAAAACCCCTTTGGTAGTCTTGGAGACCACATAGCCCAAGGTGGTCTTGCCCACCCCAGGTGGCCCGTAAAGAATAATGGAGCGAAGGACATCCTCCGTGATGGCTCTACGCAATAGTCTTCCTTCGCCTAGAATATGCTCTTGCCCCACATATTCATCGAGGGATTCTGGCCGCATACGCACGGCTAAAGGGGCATTAGCATGCCTCAGAGAGCTCTGGTCAAATAGGTCCATGACTATACCTCCTTATGGCGACGACACCTTCCTCACTATCCAACTAGCCATCAAAAGACCTGCAGCCGGCGGAACAAAGGACGTACTCCCAGGCAGCCGCCCCTGCTTTTTGCCCACAGGGGGCTCGGTGGAAAAGACCACTGGAACTCCCTGGCTGATGCCACGCTTACGAAGTTCCAACCGTACCGCTCGGGCTAAGGGACAGGTATGGGTTTTGGAAATATCAGTAATTTCCACACGGCTTGGATCGAGCTTGTTGCCCATACCGAGGGAAGAAATGATGGCAGTCTGTGTATGTAAAGACTCCTTGATCAAGTCTGCTTTGGAGCGCACGCTATCAATGGCATCGGCCACAAAATCAACATCAGGGGGGATCAGTTCATGGTGAATGTCCTTCCCATAATACACTTGGTGGATATCCACCTTGCAGTGGGGATTGATCTGTAAGACTCTTTCCGCCATGACCTCTACCTTAGGACGACCTAGGGTAGAGTCCAGGGCAATGATCTGACGATTGAGATTCGTTATGCTTATGATATCATGGTCCACCAAAACAAGGGCTCCAATGCCTGAGCGGGATAGTGCTTCCGCCACATAACCCCCCACTCCCCCCACCCCTACCACCGCAACCTTCGCGGCGGCGAGACGCGCGAGACCTTCTGTTCCTAGAACCAATTCAGTGCGGGAAAATCGATCTTCCATGGTTGTCCTCCAAAAAAAAAAACCCTTTCCCGGATGTTTAGTGAAACGAAACTCCAAGGTGATTGCTCCGCAATCAACAGGGGTAAGAAATAAACACCCCCACCATGCCGCTAGTGCTGACCTGAATGAACCTGCGTTTGCAGGTGGGTACTCACCGTACTAGTTCGAACCTCCCCTCAAGGGGGCCCGCCCTAGCTAATACGAGTTAAAGTTCCCTGTGTTATGGTGTTGGCTCATAACAAGGCCAGATTGATCGCGAGCACAGCAGGGGATCAACGTCTAAACAGATGATATCACACCAGACGGGTAGATTCAAGTCCCCTCCTTGTACCGATTTTTCCCGGTTCTACTGAGAAATGGGTGTACATACATCTAGAGAAAGGAGGTCTTGAACATGGAACAACTTCTCGGCAAGGTGCTGGCGGTTGCCTTTGTGGTGGAAGTGTTAACCAACACCATAAAAACTGTCCTTCCCAATCTGGACACTCGTTATTTGCCTTTCCTATCCGGGGTTTTAGGGGTCGCTCTAGCATGGGCCACCGGCATAGGAGTGCTCAGTACTTTGGAAATTCCAGTACGCCACATAGTCCTAGACTATCTAGTGACAGGCGTAGTCATTTCCAGGGGTGCGAACATCGTCCATGACCTGGCCAAAACTCTCAGTCTTTCAAGCTAATTTTCAGCTCATCCAACTGTTTTTGGCTCACCGTAGATGGCGCTTCGATCATCAGATCCGAAGCGCTAATCGTTTTTGGAAAGGCGATGACGTCTCGAATGGATTGCCGTTTTGCTAGCAGCATAACCAGGCGATCCAATCCAAAGGCAATTCCTCCATGGGGAGGTGCACCATATTCAAAGGCTTCCAAGAAATATCCGAACTGACTATGGGCTTCTTCCATGGTGAACCCCAAGGCTGCAAACATTCTTTCCTGCAGGGCGCGGCTTGTAATACGAATACTACCGCCTCCGAGTTCTACCCCGTTTAGAACAAGGTCATATGCTTTGGCCCTGGCCTTACCGGGATCGCTTTCCAAGAGATCTACATCCTCATCAAGGGGAGCAGTAAAGGGATGATGCGCAGCCATATAGCGTCCATTTTCTTCATCATAGACAAGGAGTGGCCAATCAATTACCCAGAGCAGGTTATAGAGATTCTCATCGATGAGAGATCGGAAGAGCGTCGTGTAGGGAAAGAGTGTAGATCTCG
>ENA-UOOH01002811-UOOH01002811.1-fermentation-metagenome-genome-assembly--contig:-NODE-2811-length-14279-cov-4.778684_pt1 | contig 14279 bp, 13 predicted proteins | sample MGYA00245778_ERZ724025 | MGnify/ENA primary metagenome ERZ724025 (study PRJEB28704, sample SAMN03018313) | fermentation metagenome | biome: anthropogenic terrestrial biome; feature: soil; material... | reverse complement strand
GTGAAGCAGAATTTTTAATGCAGAAAAAACTGATCTCTGTGACCGCGTATATAGTAATAGAGGGGGATACGCTCTGGTCGATCGCTGAAATGTTCGGCCTGAGCGCCGATACGATACTGGGGTCAAACAGTCCGGAAAAAATCAGCAGCCTTTTGCCGGGTACAGTTCTGAGGATACCTGACAGAGATGGGATCTTTGTCAAAGTCCGGGAAGGGGAAAGCATCAAAAGGCTTTCTTCCCTCTATGGCACGAAAACAGATCAGGTCTGTGCCGCCAATGGGATCGACCAGGATTCGCCGCTTCCTTCAGGCAGAGAGGTATTTTTGCCCGGTGCAAATTATGCCGCGGTAATAGAGACAGAAACCGGAATGGTCAAGATCGCATCCGGAAGAGAGCACCTGCTGCGAAATATCCTTATTTGGCCTGTCAGGGGAAGAGTTTCCAGCCTTTTTGGCTGGAGAGGCCACTCTTATGCCTCAGCAGGCAGTTTCCACTCAGGCCTGGACATAGTGGCTCCATACGGGAGGGCGATAGTTTCAGCCATGGATGGCGTAGTCGCCTATTCAGGATGGATGGGAGGGTACGGCAAAACAGTTGTTGTGGATCACGCAGACGGGGTCACGACCCTTTACGGACACTGCAGCGAACTGGCTGTACAAAAAGGAGATCCCGTATATTCGGGCCAACTCATTTCGTATGTCGGAAGCACAGGAAAATCAACAGGCAGTCACCTTCACTTTGAGGTAAGAAAGGACAGCTTCCCGGTCGATCCCCTTAGTGCTCTCAGATAATTATTATCTCGTTGCAAGTGTCGAAAGGTCAAATATCGGCAGAAGCACTGCTATAACTACGAATCCCACAAGAAAACCCATCACAAGTATTATTATTGGCTCTGCAAGCTCAGCGTATTTTTGCATCGATGACTGGGCGATGTCCCAGCAGTTGCTCCCCAGGCGGATCAGGCCGTCGGAAAGATCCCTCCCGTTTTCGCTCACCCTTACCACTGAAACTATCTCCTCGGGGAAGGAACCCTCTTTTTCAAGTCCCTGCGAAAACCTGTATCCTTTTTTTATGTGCTCCTGCACAGTCTGTAGCCTGCCCTTAACGGGATCCAGCGGTTCTGTGAGCTTAAGCGCCAGGATAAGCGGCAAGCCGGATCTCAGAAGCGTTCCGGTCTGTGAAAATATCATTGAGAATGCAATGTTTTCTTTTATCTCTCTGAATATAGGGATGGAAATGCTTCTACCGCTTTTGCGCAAGAATATAAAAACGATCAGCAGAGCTGCCAGGAATGGAATAAAGCCCACCCTTACAGCATCGGATATGAGGATCAAAAGACGGGTCACAAAGGGAAGTTCGGCTCCCGAATCAATTACGAGCACTGTCAGCCTCGGGACCACAAAGGTAAGCAGAAAGACTGCCACTGCCATTCCTACGATGAACATCAGAAGCGGATATGTAAGCGAGGAACGAAGCTTCCTTCGCAGATGGATCTCGTTGTGTATTAGTTCCGCAGCTTTTTCCAGTATGTCGGGAAGGGATGCGGATCTTTCCCCTGATTCGACCATCCCGACCAGGCTCTCCCTGAAGACCCCTGCGACACGCATTGAAGCTGCAAGTGAGCGGCCGCCCTCGACAGATTCCCTAAGCTCAGTGTAAACGGGCCTGAGGTATTTGTTTCTCGTCTGTCTTTGCAGCAGCCTGAGTACTTCAGTGATCGAAAGTCCGCTTTTGATGTAGGAAGAGAGTGTGATGCAGAAGAGATGCTGATCCTCCAGTCTGATCTGCTTCGCTTTTTTCCTGCGCCCTGAGAAAATATTGAGACTTCTGCTGTTTTCCTCTTTTATATTTATTACGGTCAGTCCATCGGATATAAGCTCCCTGAGAAGCTCATTTTCACCTGCTGCCTCTTTCCGGAGCTCTTTTTGACGGCCGTCTGCCGTGTATACCTCAGCTTTGAAAAGGGGCAATTCTTACACCTCTCCGACTACCCGCAGCATTTCTTCGGGGGTCGTTTCGCCGTTTGCCACTGCTTTTACGCCCAGTTCGAGAAGGGTGAAGAAACCATTCGTCCGTGCCAGTCTGCGCAGTTCTGAAGAAGGGGCTTTTTCCGCTATTGCTGCCTGTATCTCCGGTGTGACGTCAAATTGCTCATAAAGGCCGAAACGTCCGATATATCCGGTGTTTTTGCACTTTTCGCATCCTCTGCCCCGCCATGCCTTTTTTATTCCGTGTTCAAGAATAACTCCCGAAGCGGGGACCTCTTCCCTGCAATGGGGGCAGATCCTCCTTACCAGCCTCTGGGCTACGATCCCCAGCAGGGAACCTGAAACCAGGTACGGTTCGATCCCCATATCGGTAAGCCTTGTTACAGCGCTTATGGAATCGTTGGTGTGCAGCGTCGAGAGCACCAGGTGTCCGGTAAGGGAAGACTGTATGCCTATATGGGCTGTGTCGAAGTCCCGCATTTCTCCGATCATTATGATGTCGGGGTCCTGGCGCAGTATCGACCTCAGCGAGGCAGAAAAGGTAAGTCCGGCCCTATCGTTTACCTGGACCTGTCCGACACCGGGCAGGTCATATTCAATGGGGTCTTCCACGGTTATGATGTTTACCTCGGGTCTTGCAAGGGCCTGGAGGATAGCGTAAAGGCTCGTGCTTTTGCCTGAACCGGTAGGTCCGGTGAAGAGTATCATGCCGTTGGGCCGTCTTATCAGGTCGTCCAGCCTTTTTCTTTCATCCGGCTTCATGCCAAGCTCCTCAAGCGACAGAAGTCCTCTTGCCCTGTCAAGAAGTCTCATTACGATCCTCTCTCCATGCTGAGTCGGAAGTGAGCTGACCCTTATGTCGACCATTCTCTCCCCCAGGCTTATCCCTATCCTTCCGTCCTGAGGGACGAACCTCTCAGCTATGTCAAGGTTCGCCATAACTTTGACTCTGCTTGTGACAGGTGCCTGGTGTCCTTTGGAGAGGCTGTATTTGTCGTGAAGCACGCCGTCTATCCTGTATCTGACAGTGACCCTGTCTTCATAGGGCTCTATGTGTATGTCTGTCGCCCTTTCCTTCAGCGATTCAACTATCAGTCCGTTTACAAGTCTTATGACAGGAGCGTCCACGGTATCGCTCATAACTTCCTGACGGACCAGCTCTGAAAGGTCGTTCACCTCTTCTATTGAGCTGAGCGTATCCATAACGATGCCGCTTTTTATGTCGTAAAGGCTCCTTATGATATGCTGTATTTCAGATGCCGGATATATCTCTGTCTCGCAGGGCATGCCTGCTTTTGATGCTATGAGCTGGGCTTCTGAAAAGGCCGAGAGGTCCGAAAGGCCTACAGTCATGACCCCGCCCGACTTTTTCAGCGGTATCATCCCCTTGTCGCGAAGAGTGTCCAGACTTATCCCTGAGGGGATAAGCTCCAGGATCTCTTCGGGTGAGGGCATCGGCTTGAGCGTCATTTTCCCTTGTCCTTATCCTTTGCTTCCATCTCTTTCACCAGCTCGTTGTACCTTGACTTCCAGTCGCCCTTCTTCTCTTCCTGCTTGTCTCCGCTAAGGATATTGCGCGGATCCAGCATCTCCTTCGTAACTCCCTCGTTCTCTATCGATTTCTGGTAGCCCTCGTGGTTCTTCATCAGTGTACCGATCTCTGCGGTGCTTAACTGCTGTCCGTCGCTTATTATCGAAGTTGTCATACTGGAGGCAGCCTTCGGATCCTCGAGTATATAGGGGGTAAGGAATATCATGAGGTCGACCTTTTCCCTCTGTTTTTCGCTCGATTTGAAGAGGTTCCCGATAAGGGGGATGTAAGAGAAGAAGGGTACCCTGTGCTTTAGCACCTTCTCTGCCTCCCTTATCAGCCCTCCGATGATTATCGTGTCGCCGTTGGCTACCAGTACGTTTGTCTTGACTTCGCGCTTTGAGGTGACGGGTGTGGGAGATCCCATCGTCGTCAGCAGGTCTTCCACCCTCTGTTCTATCTCAAGTGCCACCAGGTTACCGCTCCTCACATGGGGGGTGACAGAGAGGATCAGGCCTACGTCCTTGTATTCGTAGGTGTTCTGGACCGCCCTCGGATTCGTGGTGTCGGTCAGCGTACCCTTCATCTGAGGTATTACCTGTCCGACCTGCAGATGGCTCGGCAGGTTGTCGGTGCACATCAGGCGGGGCATCGAGAGTACGTTGATAGCGTCGTATTTGTTCAGCATCTTGACGTAGGAGTATATGAGTGCCTTGCCGTCGGTGTTGGTTGTCGTGTATGTGTTTCCGGTTACCGGGTTGGTATATATTTCCTCCCTTGTGATCAGCTTGTCGTAAAGGTCAAGCATCTCTCCGGGTATGGTCGAGCTGCCCATCTGGACGTTGCCCGCGATCACCGCATCGCCGGTTATTCCTCCGCCCCACGCAGCCCAGTCTATCCCGGCGCTGTTGAGCTTGTTCAAATTGACTTCAGCTATGAGCCCTCTCAGCAGGACCTGTTTGGGCTGGATATCCAGCTGGACCAGTATCTCCTTGAGTGAACCGAACTGTTCATGCGAGGCCGTGAATACAAGGCTGTTTGTTGGGAGGTCCGGGACCACAGAGGAAGGTATCGCTCCTTTGGGATCGGGTGAAAGTTTGGCCGCTGTCGCCAAAATGCTGTTCATCTGTTCGGCCACGACTTTTGCATCTGCGTTTTTGAGGCGGTAGACATGGAAGCTTTCAGCACGTGAGGGCACGTCGAGAATTTTCAGGATCCTTTCGGACTCAAGAAGGGCCTGATTGCTTCCGATAAGGACCACGCGCCTTGTCCTCTCGTCCCCCACCGCGAGAATTCCTGAAAGCCTGGATGAAGTGTCCTTTGACATGACATTGAGCTGAGATTCCACGATCTTTGGATTGGCATGGGTAAGGGTGAACGCCTTGATGCTCCTTATGCTGTCCTTGGCGTCCAGTGCCCTTATGACGCTTACGGAACGGTTCAGGGCAGAGGCCTTGCCGGTAAGCAGGACTGCATTCCCATTTTCGAGAGGTGTTACATTTATATCAGGTACAGCGGATCTGAGCGGTTCTGTTATGTAACCGGCCTTTACATGGCGAAGAGGGACCATCTGGACAGTCAGGGCTTCACCCGGAGCTATGCTGCGGTCGCCCTTTATGACGGTGTTGTTCAGTGTCGGTCCGGAACTGGCAGGCAATACCTTTGAATACCCCCCCATGTTCTGTATCGACAGGTTGTTCATCTCAAGTACGGAGAGCATCACTTCCCTTGCCTCCCTCAGCGAGATGGCCTTGGGAGAAACGACAGAGACCTTGCCTCCTACAGCGGGATCCACCACGATGTTTTCATTCAGTAGTTCCGACATGAACCTCAGGAACTTGCTGATCTCAAGGTTGCTGAAGTTCAGCTGTACATTGTTTGACTGCCGCATCTGGCGGGCTGCCGCAACGAGGTTTTGTTCCTCGTCCGGAGCATCCTGTGCTTTTGCGGGCATGCATCCGGCTGATGAAGAGATTATAAATAAAAGGATAAAGATGAAGGACAATAATTTGGTTTTCCTGAACATGTCAGATCTCTCCCCGGCTGCTGGTATGGATGATGTGTAAAGATTTTACGGCTGGATCTGTGCTGTGACCTTCTTTGCCCTTACGGTCCCGCTGTCATGATCCGGTATCAGTCATAGGGCATATATATGACGATGTGCCGCTCATCTTTCGTGTTGCTGACCCTGATCTCTTTCCATCTCATATCTTCATTGATAACGATCATATTTGTCTGTTCCCGGCCGGAAAAGTCAAGCCTCCCGAAATTCTCGCCGAACATTTCCTTTGTCCCGTCAGACGTTTCCCATATTATATCGCCGCGTTTGCCTGACGTCTGTACTGTTCCCAGCATTATACCCGTCCTGACCGTTTTCGCTTCTTCTGTCAGAGCTATCTCGGCCTTTGCTCCCCTGAGTCCTTCCTGCCCGAGCATCACAAGCTTTATCGCTGCGGCAGCGGTTAGGGAGAGTATTACTACCGCAACCATAACTTCAACTAATGCGAAGGCGCGCTTCATTTTGATATTCATTTTACCTGATATCTTAATTCCAGAGGTTTGCCGGACCTCTCGACCCTGACGTCAAATCTTGTACCTGACATCATCGAATTGACAGCGTTCGTGGCATCGCTGAGATTGGTTATCTCAACTCCGTTTACGGCTTTTATGACGTCGTCCTTTTTGACTCCGACAAGTCCGAGGACGCTGTCAGGGTCTATTCTCGCCAGCTGCATGCCGCCGCCCTCGGCAGGCACCATCCTCATCTTGGCGATCTCGTCATAGGGGTTCATCAGAAGCTTGTCCACGAGCTCTCTGGGGATCACTCCCTCGATCCCTTCCGATGCAGGTTCAATACCGGGATGCCCCTCTTTGGGAGGTGCCTTTTTGGGGACGGTGTTCCTTTGCTGAGGGCGGTCTGAGACCCTTTGCGGGGGCGTCAGATTGCCGGTAGAGATGCTCATAAACAGCCTGTGTTTCTGATCACCCCTAATAAGGGTGACTTCCTGATATTTGACATCATCCAGCTTATAGCCGCTGATCTCCTCGCCTTTCAATACGAAACGAGTTGAGGAACTGCCTCGGATCCATGCTCCGATGTCGGGCAGCGTTCCGGCAAGGCTCATGTCTCTGATCTGATATGACATGTCTTCCGAACTGCCCCTGTCGGGCATAAGCGTACCCAGCGGATTCAAATCATAGAAATCCCGGTAAGGATCGGCACTCAAAGAATTGAGAAGGGACGGGGTCCTGTTTGATATGGCCGCTGCAAGGTCATGTTTTGCCTCGGCAGAACGATCAAGCAAGGAAAATTCCATGAAAAAGCATATCACCGATGCGATGATCAGGCCGGCAAGAAAGGAGAGTAGTGGCAGAAGAAGATCCTTTGACTGCCTCTTTGCGCCAGAGGGATATCCGTTTCTTAACAGGCCGCAAAAATCTTTTATATATGCGGACAAACGGGGCCTGAGGTCTTCTTTCACCGTGATATCCTCCATTCCCCCGAGCCGGACTTCGTAAGGGGGAGTAACTGCATATTGCTCAGCATCTCAAGCGCCCTGTCAAATTCATGCGGGAAACGGGCAGTTATATCAGATGCCACTATCTTACCTGTATCCGTTGAAATATTTATGAAGCCCTTTGCCGATACGCTGCCGGCAAGCGTAAGGTCGTCGATATACAGCGTCTTCCCGTCAGACCTTATGTTCGCCGTTCCGGAGGTCCATTTGAGTTTCTGCCTTGTTACTGTTGTGATCTCGCCGCTTCCAAGAGAGATGGTCCCCGTTTTTGAGGCGGATATCAAAGATCTTATTATCTTCGGGTCCACTCTGGCTTCGTTGATTTTTATCGATACTGCGGGCATGTCCGCGGTGATGCCCCTGTAGATGAATTCCCTGTCCGCGAAGCCCTCGGTGTAAATGTCCCTGAATGAGATAAAGATATTTTTTTCCGAAGCTGACGCGGCAGTCCGGCTCGCTGCGTACTCTGCCGCTGCGTCCCATGGAAAGAAGAGGACCATGCCGGCGATGAGGCCGCACAGTCCTGCAAAAATGACCTTGAGTGCGTTACTGAGAGCCATCGCCGTTTGCTCCTATCAGCATTGATGCGTTTATCAGCCTTCCCTTTTGAGCGGAAGTTATCGCCCTGATATCAGCTGTTTTTATCTGAAGGCCCTTTTCAGCGAAGCGCTTCAGCAAAGAGACAAATTCTGCTCCGTTCAGCTCGGTCATCTGAACGGTCAGCCCCGACGAACCTGAGTTCATCAGTCCTACACGGTCTTTCAGCCTGAGTTCGTTTATCGTGTCGGTTAGGAGAGACAAAGGCTCTTTATCTCCTTCGGAATTTCTTGAAGGATATGAATAGAAGGTATTTGCCGCATCAAGGACTCTTCCTGCGTCGACGATCCTCTCTCTGCTGCTGTTCAGGACAGCGGCAGCCTCAAGGAAGAGTGCTGCTCCCACTGTCCAGACCAGAAGTGCGAGCAGTCCGAGGCGGATGAGTTTTTTTGTCTCAGGCAGTTCCCTGATCTCTTCGATCATTTTTGCCCGCTCCTTTCGGGGCTGTCTAGTCCTATGGAAAAACGCATTCCCGAACCCGGTATCTGCTGGATGTCGGTGATCTTCGCGCTGAAGCCGCTTTTGTTCAGCGAATCGCGAAGGGATTCGACAGCACCGCTTCCGGCAGCGGTGCCCTGTATCTCGGTGCGCTCGGTCCCGTACCTTATTGCGTCAAGTTTCAGTGATCCTGATGAAGCGGATGCTTTCCAGGCTGCCGAAATATTTTCCAGAGCCTGTTCAAGGCTCATGTTGGTCCCGCCCGCGCTGAGGTTCTTTATTTTCGCGGATGAAGAGGCCAGAGGGCTGTTGGACCTCTCTCCAAATGCTGTCCCGTAAATCTCAAAGGGGACATACTCAAAATGATCACTGTTCAGCCTGCTGTATAAAAATGCTCCTGCCGAGAGGAGCAAAAACAAGAGGCCGAGGAAGACGGCTGCCCTGGCTGTGCTGAAGGCAGATGCGAAAAAGGATTCCAGTTTTCTTGCGCTGTCGGCACTTTTAGTTGAAAGATCAAGCGAGGCCGAGCCATTTAATGACTTCAGGGTCTCCCTCCCGGCTTTTTGGATGTTTTTTGAAGATAGGGAAGATCTTTCTGCAGTTATGACATTATCTATCGACATGTCTGCTGAGCGTGAGTAATCGACGAACCATTTCTCCAGGTTCTCCGCGGCATTTTCTGATGAGGGTGTCCATTTGTATAAGATAGGAGAGCCGTCTTTAAAAAGCATTCCCGAGGTGCCGCTGTCAGCGTTCCACAATGCCAGCCCGTTGCCCCCTGTCTCATGGAACAAAACCAGGGGAGCCGGCCAGAAAGCTATCCCGTCGCCCAGCCTTTTTTCTGCTTCCTCTATCTCTCTTTTAGAGACGAACCATACGACCCCGTCAGTCCTGTCAGATCCCTGTTCTGTCACCTGGGGTATCATGAGGATAGAATCATCGTCGTTTCCCAGGGCATACCTGAAGGACATCTTCAGGGCATCCCTTACCCTCCCGTTTTTTCCGAAGGGGAAGGAGAAGGGGTGTACTGAGAGCGTCCTGAGCTGAAGGAGCGCGATGACCCGTCGGTTTTGTGACGAAGACAGGACCGCATTGCGGTCGGCAACATCCTCCTCAGTACAGAAACGAATATTTTCATCCGTTTTTGCATGTCCTCCCGGATCTTGTGAGAATAAGTCTTTCAGTTTACTGGAATCTGTCATCTGTCTTGCCTATTCCTCCCAGCGCACCAGGCTGCAAGAGTTGTTTTCCCGTTTAAGTATGATCCTGAAATTCCTCTCCATTTTATCTCCATATGATACATTGATATTCAGACGAAAATAAGAGCTTTCAAAAGCGATAACATTAGAAAGTTTTGTAATGACCTCAACAGGTATGTTGGGGATCTTTTTCAGGTCATCCAGGCTTCTTATGGGGTACATCATCCTAAGCGCGGCAAAATTCCGTGCCTGGGCTATGTCGATCTTCTCGTCCATTATTGCTATGACCTGTGGGGAAGCGGTGTTTATATTTACTTTTTCACTGCCGTAAACGGTTAGATATCCTGCCAGGCCCATGGGGATGTCTTTTGTTCCCCACAGCACCCCGTCGTTAATTTCATCTATCAGCCTGAGCTCGGTGAGATCGCTCAGTTGCCGGTTGATGCTTGTGTTCCTTTCGCTTCCCTCCAGCTTCTGGCTGCTGTCGGAGTCAATGAAATCCAAAACTACCGCGGCAAGCCATGGGAAACCAACATTTTCCCATATTTTGTCCCATGCGCCGGTGTACTCGGATCTGATGGTGACCCTGTCAGGCAACAAAATACCGTTTATCGGGATTTTGTCATCTAGGGGCTCTATTTTGACTTCAAGGGTAAAACCGTCGATCTCAGATCTCAATACACCATTATAAGCGTAAAGGGGCTCAGATCGGCTGTCATATCCGTTATTGTCCTGCGCGATCTTTTTTGATGCGTACTTACAGGCTATCTCAGCAATGCTCCTGCTTCTGGCGATGAAGCTTACTGCCTCTGCCCTTTGCATCTCAGTCCTTGCGTACCACGAGAATGCCGTCGCGGCAGTAAGGAGCAACGTGACTGATATCATTACTGATATGAGGATGAACCCCTTATTCTTTGAGGATCGTCGGCAGTGAATCTTCATAAACTTGTTTTCTCCCGTTAAGCGTTATCGTTATCCTTATGGCTTTCGGGAGTTCTCCCGTATATTCATCGGCCCATGACTCGCCTGACCAGACGGAGAACCTCAGCCCCTCCGCATCCTTGAGCACCATTTTGCCATCCTCCGGCTTCAAACTGTCTGTGTCCAGATCAGTCGGTCCCGTCTCTTCACCGGATCCCTTTGCCGCAGACCTCCATCCCGGTATCTCCCATCTGTAGAGTCCCGGTTTATATTTATTGAGGCCTGATGAAGATACGATCTTGTAAACTATCAGCCCAGGCGCTTTATTCTCCTTCACAGGAGCGGCTGACCAGACAAGCAGCCTGCCATCCTCCCTGACAGTAAAGCCCTCCTTGTGAACAGTCCGAAAGACGGGGAAAGAACTGCTTCGTGCAAAATTTCTTGTGTCGCTGAAGATCCTCTCAGCCGTCTCCATCACTTTAATGTTTTTGCCCCAGCCCTTCTGGACCGTCTCAAGTGACTGCACAGTAAAAACCAGCGGAGCCAGGGCAGCAACGGCAATAATGCCGGCCAGCCCGACTGCGAGAAGTATTTCTATCAATGTGAAGCCCTTATGTCTTATCATCTGATATGCTGAACCATCCTCCTATCTTCTGAGACAAATGACCGATACCAATATACAGCATCAGGCTGAAATGAAAAATGATCCCGTCTTGAGGCAGATGCTCTATCTATTTTTGTGAACAGACCTGTATATCGTGAAAAGAGATGCCAGAGACCCGATGATGACAAAGAGTGCAAAGATCAGCACCCCACCGTTTCTTAGTCCGGTTTCCCTTATAGGGTCGGTAGAAAGACGAAAAGCGCCGTAAGCAAGGATGAAAATGGGTGTGAGCAGCGTATGACCGGAAGCCCTCTTTTTTAAAAATATCTTTTCAGCCGCAGTCAGAAGGAGCGCCATGCCCAACATGAAGGCTGATTCGATCAGGGGATATGGGTAGCGGAAGAGGCTGGAGGGATCGTTTGGATAATGAACAGCGTACCATGGCGCTGTAGAATGCACTGCTTCTACACCCCTGCAGCATCCGTCGAAAAAACACCCCAGCCTCCAAAACGATATTGCCACTGCAGCAGGGACCATGGCGGCATCAGCGAAATCGTTCCACCTGATCTTTTCCCTGTATGACTTGTATATGCCTGCCAGTCCCCCGCACAGAATGCCGCCGGAAGAGGAGAGCTCGGCGGGGAAAAAGCCCGCGAAGGAAGGATCATTTGTAATAAACAGCATTGCTTTGCCGAAAAGATCAAAAAAGAGAGCGCCGCCCGCGGCCCCGAAAAATGTCCAGACTATAGCATCCGTGACCCCGTTATGTTCGAGGCCATACTTATTCACGGCCCTGTGCCGGGTCATGAACATGAAGACCACGATGGACAGAGTCCAAAAGAGGTAGCTCGTCTTTATCGTAATGAAGGAGTACTGGAATAGCACCGGAAACATCCATTCATCTCCCTGCCTGTCGCCGTTTTAATATATCATTGTTTGAGCTATTGAGAAATAACGGTTTTACAGCGGCAGAGGTCTGGTGCAAGATACAAAAGGCGGCAGGCGTTAGCGCCTGCCGCACTGAACTAGCTTCGGGGATATTTTTATCTTATTATCTGCAGAAGCCCCATGGTGAAGATCGGGAAGTAGGTGAAAAGCATAAGGCATCCGACCATAGCCACGAAAGCCGGGATTATCTCCTTTGAAATACTCTCAATGCTCTCCCCCGATATCGCAGAAGCAACAAAGAGGTTGATCCCGTAAGGCGGTGAGATGAATCCGCATGCCAGGTTGACCGTGATTATCAGCCCAAAATGTATGGGGTCGATACCGATCATCTTGACTACAGGCAGAAGTATCGGCGTCAGTATGATGACGGCCGCTATGTTGTCCACGAAACAGCCGATGATCAGCAGGAACACGTTGATGATCATAAGCAGCAGGAAGGGGCTGTCAACGAAGGTAGTCAGCCATGCTGCCATCTTTGCAGGGATCTGCGCCATTGCAAGGTAGCTTGCGAACGCCATTGAGAGCCCGATAAGGAATGATGTAGCCCCGTTGATGAGTCCGGTCGATTTGAGGCAGTCATATAGCGATCTCATGTCCAGCTCATGGTATACAAATTTCCCGATGATCACAGAATAGACGACAGCTACGACTGCCGCTTCGGTGGGGGTAAAGATGCCGCCGTATATGCCCCCGAGGATGATCAGGGGGACAAGCAGTGCCCAGAAAGATTCTTTGAACGCTTTGGAGACCTCAGAGAATCTCGGACGATCTGTCATGGTTTTGTAATTGCGCTTCCTTGCAGTTATATAGCAGACTAACATCAGCGCTATGCCTATTATGATCCCGGGGATGATGCCGGCAATGAACATGTCGCCTATCGAACACTGCGCGACTACACAGTAGATCACGAATGGAATGCTCGGAGGTATTATGACTCCGATCGTGCCTGCAGCAGCTGTAATAGCCGCGGCAAAACCGGCATCGTACTTCCTTTCCTTCATCGAAGGGATCATAAAGGATCCGATGGCCGAGACTGTGGCCGGTCCGGAACCGGAAATGGCAGCAAAGAACATACAGGCAAGGACCGTTACCATAGCAAGGCCTCCCACGATGTAGCCGACAAGGCTTTCAGCGAGGGCGACAAGCCTGCGTGAAATGCCTCCGTTGCACATAAGAGCGCCTGCAAGTATGAAGAACGGTATTGCCAGCAGCGGGAACGAATCGAGCCCTGTAACGGATTTCTGGGCAAGCATTATCATAGGTATGTCGGATGTCATCAACATGGCAATGCACGTTGAAAGCCCGAGAGTGATGCCTATGGGAATGCTGAGTGCTATTGTGACGATAAGGATGGAAAAGAGGATAATAGCTTCCATGGTCCCGCCTCCTATTCCATTATCTCTGCCGCAGGTGATGCAGGTGCGGGCAGGCCATTTTTATGCAGCTTGTAGAATTCGACTAAAAGCCTCAGGCACATGAGGGCGCACCCCACCGGCACGGATGCATATGGCCAGGTCATCGGTATCCGCATCGCCGCAGATTCCTGCCCGGTCTCCTGGAGGAATATCAGCAGCATCGTCCCTTGCCATGCCAGGAAGAAACTGAAGACGAACCATACTATCAAAATCATATATTCGAAATATATGCGTGTTTTTCCTTTTATCATATTAGCGAACATTTCGACCCTGAAGTGGCTTCTTTCTTTAACTGCGTAGCTGGCGCCTATCCAGGAGAGCCAGAGGAAGATAAAACGGGCCAGCTCCTCGCTCCATGAGAGCGAGTTTGAAAAAACATATCTCATTACGACCTGGATAAAGACGATAACTGTCATTATGGCCATAGTCCAAACGCAGAAGTACTCTTCAAAATTGTCAAGGAATTTACTCACCGTCATAGCGGTTATGACCTCCTCTTAATGCAAAAAAGGCGCTTCCGTCCGCCGGAGCGGGCGGAAGCGTTGGTACTGTGTCGATGCTACTTCTGTACCTTCTTGATTATTTCCATGAGGTCCTTGCCGAGGTCCTTCTCAAACATCGGGTAGACTTTTGCAGTTGCTTCTACAAAGGGTTTCTTTTCTTCTGCTGTGAGGGAGTTTGCTTTCATTCCTGCCTTGATCACTTTTTCCTTGAATGCGCCTTCCTCTTTTTCCATAAGCTGACGCTGTTTCGCTGTGGCGTCCTTGGCGGCCTTGACTACGAGCTTGTTAAGATCTGCCGGGAGTTTATCCATGAACTTCTTGTTTGCAATAAGGATCTCATATGAGAAGACGTGTCCCGTCTCGGATACGTACTTCTGTACTTCGTAGAACTTACCGTCGTCGATCATTGCATAGGGGTTTTCCTGTGCATCAACGGTTCCCTGCTGCAGAGCGGTGTAGAGTTCTCCCCAGCTCATGGGTGTGGGGTTGGCTCCGAGCGCCTTGAAGAATGCGAGGTGCATCGGGTTTTCCATCGTACGGATCTTCAGGCCTTTGAGGTCTGCAGGGCTCTTGATGGGTTTCTTGCTGTTGGTGACGTGGCGGAATCCGTTCTCCTG
>ENA-UOOH01002808-UOOH01002808.1-fermentation-metagenome-genome-assembly--contig:-NODE-2808-length-14285-cov-5.841954_pt1 | contig 14285 bp, 7 predicted proteins | sample MGYA00245778_ERZ724025 | MGnify/ENA primary metagenome ERZ724025 (study PRJEB28704, sample SAMN03018313) | fermentation metagenome | biome: anthropogenic terrestrial biome; feature: soil; material... | reverse complement strand
TTGTGGGGGCGTGAACGTTTGGGCACGCATATTCCAGGCCGAACCCGTGGTCCATCGATCCCGATTCCGATACCGACCCCGACCCCGATTTTTTTGGACGCTTGCCGTACACGTACACGTACACGTACACGTACTCGTACTCGCCCCTCGCCCCCGCGAACCCGGTTCCCGCGAGCGATCCAGTTCCATTCGTATCCTCGTGTACGGGAACGTGTACCGCTTCGCTGTGTACGCGTACGTTTCTGGGGCCGAACTGCTGGACCGAAGGCCGCTGAGCGTTTGTGGGGGCGTGAACGTTTGGGCACGCATATTCCAGGCCGAACCCGTGGTCCATTGATCCCGATTCCGACCCCGACCCCGATTTTTTTTGGACCTTTGTCTTCCCCGTACTCGCACTCCTACCTTCCCCCGCAGAGGGCGCCAAGGGATGGCAGAACGCGTTCGTACCTGACCTCAGCCGAAATAAGGCTGCAGGACATTGCGTGAGACGCGGATCGCCTTCTTCCGTCCCTCAAGCGAATCACCAAACGTCCCGTCCTCCACCTCGATGCATATCGGGCCGTCGTAGTTCGTCTCCATCAACTCACCCATGTATCGGCCCCAGTCGATCTCGCCATAGCCCGGGATCCGCGGCTGATGCCACTCCAGCGGACACGCAAACACGCCGACCTGGTCCAGACGCTCAGGATAGATCTTCACATCCTTCGCATGCAGATGAAAAAACTTGTCCTGGAACTCGATCAGCGGACTGCAAGGGTCCATCATCTGCAAGGCAAAATGCGACGGGTCATAGTTCAATCCGAACGAATCCGAGGGGATGTCCGAGAACATCCGCCGCCAGATCGCCGGCGAAGTCGCAAGGTTCTTCCCGCCCGGCCACTCGTCCTTCGTGAAGAACATCGGGCAGTTCTCGATCCCCACCCGCACGCCGTGATCCTCGGCGAACCGAATCAATGGCCGCCAGACCTCCAGGAACCGCGGCCAGTTGTCATCCACGCTCTTCGTCCAGTCCCGGCCGATGAAGGTGTTGACCGTGTTGATCCCGAGCATACCGGATGCCACGATCACCCTGCGCAATTGCTCATCAGCAACCTGGGCGACCTCCGGATCGGGATCCAACGGGTTCGGATAGTAGCCGAGGCCGCTGATCGCCACACCGTACTTCTCGCTCAGCGCCAGCACGTCCTCGGCCTGAGCCTTGCTAAAATCCGTGACATCGATGTGCGTCACACCGGCGAACTTGCGCTCAGCCTTGCCGACCGGCCAGCACATCACCTCCACACAACCAAACCCCTCATCGCGCGCAAAACTCAAAACCTCTTCCAGACTCAATTCAGGCAAAATGGCGGAAACAAATCCCAGTTGCATGATACCCTCCCATTTTTGGATTGCATTCAAAGGAGCCAAACGCCTTATCGTTACCAGATTTCACTGCACCTTGGCCAAGGAAATCCCCCCCCACTTTATAGTTCACGCCGCTAAGTCCATGACCTCCTGCTGCAGACCCAGAGAAAAAAGATGATGAAATCGACTGCGATCCACCGACTTATTGCCCTCTGCCTCTTCAGTCCCATCATCGGCGGAATCGCCGCCGGCGCCGACTATCAAGGGACCAAGACCGATTACGAGCGCAGCGCAGCCCTGGGTCGGAGCTTTGCCGACAAAGTCTTTAAAGACCGGATCACGTCGCACTGGCTCGAGGATCAGCCACGGTTTTGGTATCGCAACGATGTGCGCGGCAAAAAGGAGTTCATCCTCGTCGATGCCGAGGCCGGCATACGCCAACCCGCGTTCGATCACCAGCGCCTGGCCACCCAACTCACCGCCGCCACCGGCGAGACGTTCCAGGCGGATGCCCTGCCGTTTGACCGAGTCGCCTTCCTCACGGAGCCGGACCGTATCCGCTTCCGCATCGAAGACGCTGACTGGACCTGTGATCTGGAATCGTATGAATGTACCCGCGTCGAATCACCAGCTGAAACCCAGCCCTCTGCCAACAGCCGCGGCGACCGGCCGGAGCGCCGCGGCCGACGCGGCGGAGGCGGCTCTACCCAGGACTACCTGTCGCCGGACCGCGCCTACATCGCATTCATCCGCGAGCATAACGTTTTCGCACGCGAGACCGGCGATGGGACCGTCCTGCAACTGAGCCAGGACGGCGTCGAGGGCGACGCATACTCGGGTCCCATCCTGTGGTCGCCCGACTCCCAAAAGCTCGCCGTTTTTAAGGTCAAGGCGGGCGAGGAACGACTGGTTCACTACATCGATGCCGCCCCGGACGATCAGCTGCAGCCCAAGCACTTCACCCGCGTTTACCCGAAACCGGGGGACGTGATCGAAACGCGGACCCCATGCGTCTTCACCGTCGGTTGGTACTCCAAACGCATGGCTGCCGACACGGCCCAGTTCCCCAACCCGTTCAATGTGCGCGAGCTGCGATGGCGCGACGACGGCTCCGCCGTGGTCTTTGAAGCGATCGAGCGCGGATTCGGATACCACCGCGTCCTGGAATTGAGCGCGGATTCGGGCCTGACCCGAGTGGTCATCAACGAGGAGAGCGATACCTTCGTGGACGCCTACCACAAGGGGTTCCGCCACGACCTCGACGATGGCGCCGAGATCGTCTGGGCGAGCGAACGCGACGGCTGGAACCATCTCTATCTCTACGACGGCAGGACCGGAAAGGTCATTAACCAGGTGACCCAGGGGCCATGGGTGTTTAGAGGTGTCGAATCGGTCGATGAGAAAAAGCGCCAGGTCTGGTTCCGCGCTTGCGGGCGCGAGCCGGGCCAAGACCCCTACTTCATCCATTACTACCGGATCAACCTCGACGGCACCGACATCGTCCGCCTCACCGAAGGGGGCGGCACCCACAGCGTTCAGTTCTCGCCAGACCGCCGATTCCTGATCGATTCTTACAGCCGGGTCGACCTGGCACCGGTCCATACCCTGCGTAGAAGTTGCGACGGTAGCCTCGTCTGCCACCTGGAGACGGCCGATATCACCGATCTGCAGGCGGCCGGCTGGAAAGCGCCCGAGCCCTTCACAGCCAAAGACCGGGACGGCGGGTTCGATATCTACGGACTCATCTTCCGTCCGCTGGAGATGGATCCGAATAAGGTCTATCCCGTAATCGAACAAATCTACGCCGGTCCGCAGGACTCCTTCGTGCCCAAGGCGTTTCAACCGTTTTTCCGCATGCAGGCATTAGCGGAATTGGGATTCATCGTCGTCAAGATCGACGGCAAAGGCACCTCCAACCGCAGCCGCGCCTTTCACCATTTCTGCTACAAGAATCTGGCCGACGCAGGGATCCCCGACCGGATCGCCTGGATGGAGGCGGCCGCCGCGAAATACCCGGAGATGGATCTCGAACGGGTGGGCGTTTACGGCGGCTCGGCGGGTGGCCAGAGCGCCCTGGGCGCACTGCTGCAGGCGCCTGAGTTCTACAAGGTCGCCGTCGCCGATTGCGGCTGTCACGACAATCGGATGGATAAGATCTGGTGGAACGAGCTCTGGATGGACTGGCCGGTCGGCCCGCACTACGCCGAACAGTCGAACGTCACCATGGCACATCGCCTGCAAGGCAAGTTGTTTTTGACGGTCGGTGAGTTGGATACCAACGTGGATCCTGCATCCACGATGCAGGTCGTCGATGCCCTGATCAAGGCGGACAAGGACTTCGATCTCTTGATCGTGCCCGGGGCCAACCACGGCATCGGCGAATCACCTTACGCGGATCGTAGGCGATCCGACTTCTTCGTTCGGCATCTGCTGGAGGTCGAGCCGAGGCAATGAGCCTGAACCGATTGCAGGCCGCTGCACCAACAGCCCCTGGATCCGTTACGGAATCGATCACGCTGGATGCAAGTTCTGAGGCATGCGCAGAGAGGCGGCGAGAAGATGAGCAATAGGGGGCATGGGCGCGAGGTCGAAAACCAGCCCTATCGAAGGACCACCCGGCGGGTCTCGTTTCCCGCCGGCGACGGGCGGACCCTGGCCGGCAATCTGGATCTGCCCACCGAGGGTGCACACGCGTTTCTGGTGTTCGCACACTGCTTCACCTGTACCAAGGATTTCCCGGCTGCCGCCCGCATCGGCCGCGGCTTGGCCGAGTCCGGATACGGTGTCCTGCGCTTCGATTTCGCCGGACTCGGATCGAGCGAAGGCGATTTCTCCGAGACCAATTTTTCCTCCAACTTGGAGGACATGCGCGGCGCCGCTGCTTTTCTGCGGGAACAGTACGCAGCACCCGCGGTCATGATCGGACATAGCCTCGGCGGCCTCGCGGCACTGGCCGTCGGCGAGGAATTGCCCGAGGTCAGAGGGGTGGTCACCATCGCCACGCCGTCCGACCTTTCCCATCTGCGCCATGTCATGGGTGAGGCGGCCGTCCTGGCCGAAAAGACAGGACAGGGCAACCTGCTCGTCGGGGGAAGGGAATACCTGATCAAGCGCCAATTCTTCGACGACCTCGACCGCCATCGCAAGGCGGGGACCGCCGGTGAGGTCGGGAAAGACCTGCTTGTGATCCACCCGGAGGTCGACGACATGGTGGGACCGGAGCACGCAGAGGCCATCTACGCATCCGGTCGCGGCCGTAGGGAACTCATGGAGCTGGCAGGCGCCGATCACCTCCTCAGTCGTCCGGAATTCACCCGTTCCGCTGTGGAAGCCATTCGCGATTGGATCCAACGGCTCACGCCTGAGGGTTAGCCACCGATTGCCGCTGGAAAGTTCAACCCCGCCCCACCGGGGCGGATTGAACCAGGGCGGCGTATGCGGTATCGGCATCCGGCGCTGCGATCATGCGCCGGCGCTTCTCCTCGCTCCCCAAACTGTTCATGGCCCATGCCACGAACTGTAGATACGGATCCACACCCCGGACCGGTGTCAGAACCAATAAAATGATGTGCGCCGGTTTGCGGTCTGCCGAGGCGAAGTCGACTCCCTGAGGTTTGATGCCGATCGCACACACCAATCGATCCACGCTGTCAGTGCGTCCGTGCGGCAGTGCAATGCCGGCTTCCATCCCGGTCGACAACTGCTCCTCACGGGCCATGATCGATGCGAACGCGCGCTCCGGATCCTCAAGCCGGTTCTGCTCCACGAGCACGTCGATCAGTTCGCGGATCACCCCCTCTTTCGTGTCGCTGACCAGTGGGGTCCGGATGAGGTCGCGCTCGACATAGGTCTCAGGCGAGGCGGAGGCTGGTCTCAAAGGTGGCTCGGCCGGGGCGGGGGGGATCGTGACCGGCTCGGTGAAGACACGCAGGATCTCCCGCGCGTTCTTTGCCGTCAGCACCCTCTCCCGCCCTGCTGTGTTGAGGATCTGGCTGATGGCCGACATGAGCTGGAGGTGCGGGCATGGCCGGTCCTCAGGCGAGAGCGTGAGCACGAAGATGCGCGAAGGCTCTCCGTCAAGCGCGTCAAAATCCACACCGTCAGGCTTGAGCCCAACCGCACAGACCAATTTGTCGACCGCGTTGGTACGGGCATGCGGAATCGCTACCCCGAATTGAAGCCCCGTCGAGAGACTCTCCTCACGCTCCATCACCGCAGCCTTCGCCTGTATCAGATCCTTGAGCTTTCCTGCATCCGCCAGAAGCTGCAGCATCTCATCAATAACCTCCGGCTTGGAACCCGACCGCAGCGCCGGCTGGATGCAGGCGGAATCGAGGTACTCGAGGATATCGAAACCGTTTTGGGGAATCGGAGTCGCCTGCTGGATTCGAGTCTGGATGCTCGTCGCATCCAGCGGCTTTCGAAGTCCCCGCAAGGTGTGCTCCAACGCCGCCAACGATTCATACATGACGGCATTGACCAGTGGAACCTCACGCTTCGGACAGTAAAAGACCAGCTTGGTCCGGTCCCGCCGGAAATCGATCACTGTGTCGTCCTTGCGAAACTGGAAGAGGTGGTGGTTGCGGTCGATCAGATGCGTAAAGAAACCCTCGTTCTCCAGGAGACGATTCAGCTTGCCCACGAAAAACTCGGCCATTTCGATCGTTGGGAAGTCGAACTCGAGGTCCTGAATATTGGCATCCCTCGGCACCTCCCTGCGGGTGCCCGGAACCGGATTTCGGAAGAGCAGAACCAACAGCGGGGGCGCGATGACCGTGTTGATGATCACCATCACAATGACCGCGGCCAGAATCTCGGGACTCAAAAACCCGCGGGATAGACTGACCCCGGCAATGATCAGAGCGACCTCGCATCGGGGCGCCATGCCGAACCCGATCCGTGCCGCCCCGCGGAGGGTAAACCCGGCCAGCATCGATGGCAGTCCGCACCCCAGGAGCTTTGCCAGCATCGCCAGAAACGCGTAGACCAGACCGAAGACCAGCACCCGCCAGTCAGTCAACGCCATCAGGTTGACCTGCATGCCGGTCACGCAGAAAAAGACAGGAACCAGCAAGGCATACACCGCCGAGAGCTTCTCGCGAATCATGTGCGAGATGTCCGACTGGCTGAGAGAGAGCCCCATCACATAGGCCCCGACGATCATCGCCAGGCCGGCCTCCTCAAAGAGTCCAGCCAGGATCAGCGCAAGCCCGAGTGCCATGATCGCGATCGTGGTCCGATCGCGAAAAAGCTTCAGCATGAAACTGATCTTCCTGGATGCAATCAGACCAATGGTCGTGGCCGCCAGCCAGACCCCAATGGCCTTGGCCGCGATCAGCCCGATCTGACCCCAGTCGATCGAGCCACCCACTTGCGAAGCGGCGATGTAACTCGTCACCAGGGCCAGAAGAATGATCCCCAAGACATCGTCGAAGACCGCCGCAGACAGAATCGTGACCCCTTCCGGAGAATCCAGCTTCCGGCGCTCGGATAAGATCCTCGCAGTGATCCCGACCGATGTGGCGGTTGTGATCGTACCGAGCATCAGGCACGCAGGCGCAAAAAAGCCTAGACGCGTGCCAAAGAGCATCTCGGAAAAGAGCACCACGCTCCCGGCACCAAATGCAAAAGAGACGACCAGTCCACCCATGCCGGCCAGCCCGCCGGCAAGCGAATACCGCAGCAGTGTCTTGAGGTCGGTCTCGAGCCCGATCGTAAAGAGCAATACGATCGAGGCGACGGAGGCCAGCCCATAGAGCTCCGGACTGATCGGACCGAGTCCCGCCTCGAGACGAAACAGCCCAAGGGTGGATCCGAGCGCATACGGCCCAATCAACGCGCCGGCCACCAGCTCGCCGAGGGCGCCCGGCAGACGAACCTTTTCAAATGCGATGTTGGCGATCTTGGCGCAGAAAAGAATGAGACCCAGCTGAATGGCCAGAATCATCATCTTATGGGTCATTGACCCATGCCCAGCGGATGAGCCGGCCTGAGCGGCAATCACCGGGACATTGATCATTAGACCGATAGCCAGGCCCACTGCGACGCGGACGAGCGACCGAAGGGTGGGTACCGGAGAGCCCGGCAACAAAACGCGACCTATCGACGACATGATCATGGAACAATCCGAAATGGCGAATTCAAAGATTCAAGTGAAGTTAAGGACAGTATGAACCTGGATTGAGGAATCTGCAAAAAACGGAACCAAATGAACTCAACAGGAACAGACGGAACAGAGCCTCGTCTCGTCATCGTCATCAACATCACAGATCCACGATCCCCTCAACACTTCCCCATTCAGGCCCGCCACCCACCGGGCCAAGGGCAATCTTCTCACCGGAAGCCCGAACCACCGGTTGGAGCTTCGGCAGGCTGACGTAGAACTTGCTTCCCAAGCCCGCCTGCGACTCCACCCACATCCGGCCCCTGTGCCGAGCGACAATGGTCTGAACAATGGGCAATCCCAGCCCTTCCCCCTGAACCTGCTCCGGGGCGAGCCTGTGAAAGAGCTCAAAAATTTCTGACTGAAGACTCTGCGGAATCCCAACGCCATTGTCCTCAACACAGTATATACAGTTTCCGCGATCCATCCACCCGGCGATACGAATCCGGCACGGACGCTCTCGGGAACGATATTTGATGGCATTCCCCAGAAGATTGAGAAAGAGCTGAACAATCTGATCGTAATCCCCCTGGCATTTCGGGAGCCGCTCAACCGTGATATCGGTTTGGTTTTCGATAATGACGAATTGAAGGATCTGCTGCACATCCTCCAATACAGCATTGAGATCAACCTCGGTCCATTTGAGCTCGATTTGTCCGATTCGGTAATACTGCAGGATCCCGGCCAGCAACCGCTCAATATGACCAGAACTGGTTTCGATGAAATGGAGCGCCTCCGGAAGCTCCTCGGCCAGGATGATTGTCAGTTCGTCCAGCCGATCCGTCACAACCTGTGCGGTCTTCATGATGCTCTGGATCTTTTCAATGGATAGCATCAACTCGTGACTGAACCCCTGAATATTGACCAAAGGAGATCGTAGGTCGTGCGAGGCAATATAAGTGATTTGAGCCTGCTCCCGATTCTTGCGCTCCAGCTCCAGCAGCAGTCTTTGCCGCTCCTGCTCCGCCTTCTTTCGATCGGAAATATCCCAAAAAATGCCGAGAATCCCCGTGATGTAACCGAAATCGTCTTTGAGAGGCGTCTTGACCGTTTGGACCCAGTATTCATGACGGTTTGTGATATACGGCTCTTCCGTGGAAATTGTTTCGCCCGTCTCCAAGACACGCTGGTCATCCTTGCGATACCTGTCCGCCAGTAGTCGAGGAAAGAAATCGTAATCCGACTTGCCCGGGAGATTGAAAATGTCGACATCAATATCAGCCAGGAAATTTTGATTGCATGAAATGAACCTTAAATCCCTGTCTTTGACAAAAATCTTCTGAGGGATGTTCTCCACCAGCAATCGATATTTTGCTTCGCTTTGACGCACCGCGGCAATCGCCCATCGCAAATCCGTGATGTCCGATGCAATATGGAGTTTCACCCAATTCCCATTGGTCCATCGGATCGGTTTGTCGATACAACGAAACCACTTTTTCGTCTCCAGATTCTCATGCTCCCAGGATATCGCACGAGGCATATCCCCAGCAAATACCCGTGGGATGGTACAAAAACTACACGGCGCGTCCACGCCAAAGAGTACCTTGTGGCATTTGCGTCCACGCCAGTCGGAACCGCACACCTTCTGTAGCGATGGATTGATATACAGGAGTTCGTAGCTGTTCGGATCCGCAACGTAAATGTTGTCTTCAATGCCATCAAAGAGAGTCAAAAGCTGGGATCGCTGATGTTCGAGTTCCTCCTCCAGTGCCTTTCGTTCCGAGATGTCCTCTACAATCGTGACCGAATGGACCGGCTTGCCCGCGGGATCAAAAAGGAATGCAACGGTCAGATTCACCCAAACGACATGTCCTGACTTGTGTATGTATCGCTTTTGCACATTGTAGTTTGGAATTTTCCGGTCAAGCAACCCCCGAAAAAGCTCCTCGTCGATCAGGCGATCCCTGGGGTGAGTGAGATCATCGATAGGCTTGTTCAGAAGTTCCACGGAAGAATACCCGAGGATGTGACAGAACCTCTGATTGAAGCGGGTCAGAATACCTTCAGGAGTGATCTGAACAATGCCAACCGCGGCCTGATCAAAGGCGAGCTTGTAGCGCTGGCGACTCTCAAAGAGCTTGCGCGCCATCAGCGTGCGGTCTTTTTGCCATTCCAATTCTCTGCAATAGGCATCAAGAATGAACGTCCTATGGTAAATAATGACCCCGCAACCGGCAATCAGAATAAAGCATACCCCTATCAAGACGGACTCCATTGCCTCGCGCCGCTGCTCTCGGATTTCGATCTGCAATGGAACTGAGGTGACGACGAACCACGGTGCGCCGGGAATCGATACAGCCGCTCCACGAACAGGCAATCCCACCGCGTTCCGCCCATAAATATGGAATGAACCGGATTCGTTCATTACATGCTCCCGGAACGGCGCGATCGGCAGGTCCGGATGCGATGGGAATAGTGTCCAGTCCGAACCCCAATAGACAAGCCGGCCTCCCGATAGCTCCACCAGCCAGGAACGACTGAATTCCTCAAAATGCTCAGACTCGACCAGCAATGGATCGAGCTGATTGATCGGATTGATGGTCAGAAGAAGCGCCCCGCGGGCTGGGCTCGTTTCTGAAGGCGAGTCTTTGGAGACAAGCGGTATCGCCAAGCAGAGCAAGGTGCTCGGACTGTCGATTCCCGTAGGTAATGAGAAAAGGTCCACCTCAACTTGCTCGATCCCCTCGGCCAGGCCGGAGGGGATGATCGGCAGGCGCTCCTTGAAGAGGGAACTGCTGGAGTATAGGACATTTCCGTCCTCATGGACCAGCAGGACATCCTCATAATCGTAGAAATAGCGTAACGATTGGAGCCATTTTTGTAGTTCCCACCGGGCCTCCGGCACGATCGAATCGTCCACCCAATCGACCAACCCCTCGACCACCGTCTCGTTGGCCAGGATCGAGAGCCCGTCCCGCAAACGCTCCTTCCGCCACTGGATCAACTGCTCGGCCTTGAGCTCAGTCGTCAGTTCAAGGCGGTTGTTGAGGTCCTCCAGGAAATCCCGCCGCTCCTTCAAGATCCACCCGTGCACCACAATCCCGATCGCCAGCGCAAACAGCAAAAGCCCCGTGATCAACGGAACGAGCGAAGGTCCTGCCGGCCCATTCCTGGGGGGCACGGGCCCGGCTTGGCCCTGTTTACGATGGCGAAACCTGTACATAGAGATAGCGGCGGTTCGGTGTTATCTGGTTCGAAAATTGGTATGTACCCGTGCCCATCCAGCTTTGGATTGCGAAGAGGTAGGCCAATGCAGCCCAAGTTGTACCTGTTCCTGGGGTGCAGTGAAATCCTCGAATATAGTGTCACCCGTGAAACATGGGGGGCGGCTCAGTGGCACCCAGCCATACCAACTTCTCCGTGAATGTGATCTTATTGCAAAGAGTGGGTTGAGTGCAACCCAAAATCATCCAACCATGACCATCAAAAGCTTCCGTCGTGTCATCATCTCAGGTACACAATTCGAATCGCCGCGCTCACCGTCGCCCCCCCCTCACCCTTTACGCCGATCCCAATCAAACATGAACCTAACCTGCAATCCCCGGCTCCGGATCCTGACCCTTTGCGCACTCTATCTTGCACAGGGAATGCCGTTCGGTTTCGTGACCATCACCCTGGTGACATTTCTCAAACACCAGGGAGCCGGCGTTGAACAGATCGGGATCATCACCGCCATGACTTCTTTGCCATGGGCGTTCAAGTGGGCATGGGGACCGGTCATCGACCGATTTGGCTACTCGGCCATGGGCAAACGCCGACCTTGGATCCTGTTTGCTCAGACGATGATGGCAGCAACCCTTCTGGCTATGGTCCTGCTCCCGGACCTGGCGACTCACTACCTTCTCCTTGCCGGGATGATCTTCCTGCACAATATCTTTGTCTCCCTTCAGGATGTCTCCACCGATGCGCTGGCCGTTGATCTCCTGGATGAGAAACAACGCGGTAAGGCCAATGGATTGATGTACGCCTCCAGCTACGCCGGCACCTTTATCGGCGGCTCGGCAATGAGCGCCATCCTTTTCGGATTCGGTTTCCGAGCGGCCATTCTCACTCAGGTCGGTTGCATCTTGGCCATCATGCTGCTTCCCATCCTCCTGCGGGAGCGCCCTGGCGAAAAACTCCTGCCATGGACCCGGGGGCAGGCCCAACTCAGGCCCGAAGAGAAAACCCCCAGTTCCGCCCGCGAACTGCTGGGCAATCTCGTGCGTGTCTTCTCCCTACGCTCCCCTGCCAGTATGGGGATATTCTCCATCCTGGTCCGGATCCCTGTCGGTGCTATGCCCGCGATCTTCGTCGTCTTCGCAGTCGACCAACTTGGCTGGACACACGAGGCCTACGCCAGGATCAACAGCTACGCCGTGATCGCAGGCTTTCTCGGTTCGGTCCTCGGCGGATTCCTGGCCGACCTGGTCGGCGCCAGGCGATTGGCCATCGTGACCTCCGCTCTCGCCGGCCTGCTCTGGATCGCTTTTGCCGGGTTGAAACCGCTCTGGATCAATCCGCTCTTCATGACCGGGTTTCTGCTCCTGGACGCCTTCGTGTTCGCAACGTTGCTGGTCTCCACCTTTGCCATCAGCATGGGCGTCGCATGGCCCCGGATTGCCGCTACCCAGTTCACCGTCTATATGTCGCTCCAGAGCCTCTCCAGCTCCCTCGGAGGCCGGATGGCAGGCTGGTTCGACCGAAACATTTCGGTGTCAGCCACCTACCTCATTTTCGGCCTCTTCCAGATCGCCCTGATCGGCTTGATCCTGCTGATCGATATCCATCAGACACGCAGAATCCTCGGAGAGAATTCCGCGCTCGAACGCACCCGATCCGAACCGATGCAAGCACAGAATGGGAGTCCAGAGGATCTCCTCATATGATTCCCGCCCCCCCTCTAATGAAATCCTTCCATCCATTCGCACAGCCCCTGGACGCCGATCGCAGTCTCAGCCCCATGCGCGCGATCGTCGAGCGCTACACCGCCGATGCGTCCGACGTCACCGCCTATTTCGCCATCCCGGGGTCCAAGGGGGACCTGGAGCGGCTCGTCCAATTTAACCGGCAATGGCAACGGCGACTCGCCTCAATCGATCCAACCACTCTCGAGCTCGACGACCGGATCGACCTGCGCCTCATGCAGACATACCTCCGCTCCGCCATCCTCCAATGCGAACGCGACAGGGACCGCATTGACTGCGTCGATGCGTTCCTACCCTTCCGCCCCGAGCTCGTGGCCCTGCTGGAATCCCATCGCGCACAGGTGCGGGTCTCCCCAAGAGAGATCGCCGAAAAGCTCGATTCCATCTCACGCCTGGCCGACGAGGTCGCCCGGAATGTCATTACCCAGTCGGCAGACCAACTGGCGACTGAAGCTCGCTGCCATGCCCTGCGTGCCGTGAAACTCATCCGAAGAATGCTGCCAAGCCTGGCCGATTGGCGTTCCTTTTATGAGCCGTACGACCCCGAGTTCGCGTGGTGGACCGCCCAGCCGTTCGAAGGGTGCATCTCCGCAATGTCCAACCTCCAAGCCAGGCTGGAACTGAATTGCCTCGGTTCGAAGCAGGAGGAAGACCAAATCCTCGTGGGCGAGCCGATCGGTCGCATTGCCCTGCAGGAGGACCTGGAATGCGCTTGGATCCCTTACACGCCCGAGGAATTGATCGAAATCGGGAGGTCTGAGTACGAGTGGTGCCTGGGGCATATGCTCCAAGCCTCGAAGGATCTCGGCTTCGACGACGACTGGAAACGCGCGCTCGACCACGCCTGCCATCAGCACCTGGCCCCCGGCCAACAACCGATGCTGATCAAGACGTTGGCCCGGGAAGCGATCCAGTGGGTTCAAGATCGAGATCTGGTCACACTGCCGCCATGGTGCGCTGAAGGCTGGCAGATGCGGATGATGTCCGCGGAGCAACAGCGGGTGAACCCCTACTTTCTCGGAGGGCAGACCATCCGGATCTCATACCCCACCCAATCAATGACTCATGCGGAAAAGCACGCCGCGCTCCGGGGGAACAACATCCATTTCTGCCGCGCCACCGTCCACCACGAGCTGATCCCAGGCCACCATCTGCAACTCTTCATGGCCGAACGCTACAACCGCCACAGGAAGCTCTTCACCACCCCGTTTCTCGTCGAGGGCTGGGCGCTCCATTGGGAGTTTCTCCTTTGGGACCAGGGCTTTCCACGCACCCCCGAAAACAAGATCGGCATGCTCTTCTGGCGGATGCATCGCGCCGCACGGGTCATCTTCTCGCTCCGTTTCCACTTGGGCCAGATCTCCGCCGAGGAAGCCGTCCAATTCATCATCGATAAGGTCGGCCACGAGCCGGAAATCGCTCGAGCCGAGATCCGTCGCTCCATCAGCGACTCCTATCCCGCCCTCTACCAGGCCGCCTATCTGTTGGGTGCACTGCAGATGCGCGCCCTGTTCAACGAATTCGTGACGCATGGCCAGATGCCGCCAAAGACATTTCATGACGCCGTCCTAAGACAGAACGCCATCCCCATCGAGCTGATCCGTGCCGCCCTGCTCGCAGACCCCGCCGGAGTGCCCAGGCAGACCGCGTGGCGCTTCTTCTGACGCCTTTCAACCACCAACCTCCCCAACATCATTCCACCCCAGAGAAACAGGGCTGAAAAGGCGCGCTCAAGCTCGGCCCAAAAACGTACACGTACACGTACACGTACACGGCGAAGCGGTACACGTTCACGTACACGACAATGCGGCGAGTACGAGTACGAGTACGAAGGGTTGTCGATCAGCCAGATCCTTGTCTCAATCGAAATC
>ENA-UOOH01002807-UOOH01002807.1-fermentation-metagenome-genome-assembly--contig:-NODE-2807-length-14288-cov-4.052203_pt1 | contig 14288 bp, 20 predicted proteins | sample MGYA00245778_ERZ724025 | MGnify/ENA primary metagenome ERZ724025 (study PRJEB28704, sample SAMN03018313) | fermentation metagenome | biome: anthropogenic terrestrial biome; feature: soil; material... | reverse complement strand
AATTTGTGAGTTGAAATTAATAGTGCTTTTTCATGTTTTAAGGAATTTAAAGAAGTACCTGATAGATGTGATATATGTAGTTATTCACAATTTCAAAAAGAGTCGGATATATCCCAAATGACCCTTATTGATCTTTGCGAAATGATAGCAGATTGGAAGGCAGCTACCCTAAGACATGCTAATGGAGATATTGCTAAAAGTCTTGAAATCAACCAAAAAAGATTCAAATATACTGATGAACTTAAACAAATATTGCTTAATACTGTAAAAGAATATTTTGAATAAAACATAGAATTTATCTATTTAAGGAGGATTTAGTATGATTAGCATTCTAACTAATACCGCTTATAAAGACGAAAGCGGAGATATGTATTATGTTATGGCAATAGCAGAAGATAGTGAAACCTGTGGTCTTATGGTAGTATATCATGAATTATTTGGCGATGGCTGTTGCTATGTAATGAAACTACCAGAGTTCGAAAATAAGTTTACCATTGTTGAATAAAATACAAGATTCATAAGTTGTTATAAGGAGGCAAAATGGAATATTCGGCAGAACAAATTAAAGATTTATATTGCAAATTTACATGTGTTTACGCAAAAAAGTTAATAAAAGTCAATGAACTCTCAATTGATCCATGTGATTTTTGTCAAATTGATAATTATATTCAAGAGCTTAAAGACCATAATTTTATAAAATAATAAGCTCATAAAATGTTCATTTTACTTATTAAAGAAAGGAGAATTATTATGAAAAATTATTTAATTAACAAGTGTAAAGAATCTAATACTTTCGCATGGGGATTAACGGCAATAGGCATAACACTTATGGTAATAATAGTTTTTATATAATCATACAAATCAAATATTTTAAGGAGGATATTTTATGAAAATAACCCATCTATCTATGAGTGGTTTTCGGTATGTGACCGACAAAGAAACTAAAACTTATAACTTTTCCGATTATACTTTTATTTCTGGTGATAATGAAACAGGTAAAACTACAATTCAAGAAGCAATAGTGTGGGGATTAGTCGGATGCAACTTGAACGGCAATGACAAAGCCAATAGCTTACTTCAAAACAAGAAAAGCAAAAATATGTACGTTGAAGTTAAATTCATTGACAATAATGGCATTCATCACACAGTTGAAAGATCAACTGGTTCGAAAACTACTATTGCTCTTGATGGCAAAATTGTTAAGCAAGAAGAGATTTATACTTATACTGCTGATAAAGACACTTTTCTTAGTGTATTTGTCCCAGGATACTTTGAAAGCAGAGATGCCACAAAAGCCAGAAAATTTTTGATGGATACTATGCCTCCAATCAATAAGGATGAAATTGTTCCAAGAATGCCTAAAGACTATCAAGATAAATTAATTCAACGTGGAACATTAGACCCTGCCGGTTTTATTAAAGAAACAAGAAAAGGGATCAAAGAAAACGATGCGGAGCTGATTAATCAAAGGGGTAAACTGGCTGTTATTGAAGAGAACCTTAAACAAATTGTTCCTGAATTAAAAACATTTGATGATACAGAAATTAAAGAATTAGAAGATAAGAAACAAAAATTGTTATCTTCTCGTCCGAAATTTGCTGATGTTTCCGATCTTAAAAGCCAATTACAAAAATTAGATTATGAAAAACCAGAATTGAAAGACACCACTGTTTTAAGAACTAAATTGGCTACTTTGGAAAGCGACTATAAACGAGAAAAAGCAAATTTGAAGCAGATAGATATTAAAGCTGGAGATGTATGTGTTAGCTGCGGTCAGACTATTGCTGACGAATTTGTAAAAACAGTTGCAGTTTCTATTGATGAACATAATCATAAAGTCACTATCAAGATGGATAAAGCTATAGCTGAAGGTAAAGTAATTAAGCAGCAGATTCTTGATATTGGAAAAGAAAATGTTGAAGTTGAAACAAAATTTAAACAGGTTAATGAAGATAAAAAATTATCTCTTCAAAGCCAAATTGCTAAAATTGAAGAAGATAATAAGAAGCTTGATGAAGACTTCACTGCCGGTATTAAAGATGAGATTGATAAGATTAACGCTAGACTTGCCGAGCTACGAGCAGAACTGCAAGTAGTTACAGAACACAATGCAAATGTAAAGACAATTGAGGACACACTACAAAGGGCAGAAAAACAAAAGGTATTGGTTCAAGCTGAAATAGACAATCTTGAAAACGACAACGATTTATCTAATAATGCCATTCATGTTATGACTGAATACAGTAGAATAAAGACAGAAATATTGGCTGAGAATATCGCAAAATATTTAGATAAGGTAACTATAAGACTTGAAAAATTTGTACAAAGCACAGGGGAAATTAAAGAGTGTTTTGAAATTTTATATGACAATAAAGATGATATTACTTGCGAAGGGATATTACTGAGTGCTTCAACCAAGGTAAGAAAGGACTTAGAAATAGCGAACTTAGTTAATGTTATTACTGGTTTGAACCTACCGATATTTATTGATAATGCAGAATCTATTACTCACTATAAAAAGCCCCAGTGTGATCAGATATTTGAAGCTAAGGTTGTAGAGGGGCAGGAGTTAATAGTAAAGTAATTGACAAATAAAATGTTATATGCTATATTGAGAGTATAGGTATTATGCTTATACTCTTAATATAATGAGTAGGGGGTTATATAATGTTATTGTTAAATGTTGACGGTTGCGATGGATGCGGGAAGTCAACTCTCGTAAACGGTCTTGTAGATCATTATACTAAGCTTGGTAAAAAGATTACTTATTTGCATTTTCCTAGGTATAATACTGAACTCGGTAAAGTAATTAAAAAAGTATTACTCAAAGAAATAGATATGCATCAATCAGCTTTTCAAATGTGTTGTTCTGCCGATAGACTTAATTGGTCTGTCTATGAATACCCAAAACTTAAAGAAGAGTATGATATTATCATAGTAGACAGACATACTTCTTCAGCAATAGTTTATGGCAGTATGGATGGCCTTGAACCAGAAGAAATACTATACAATGATCGTAGAATCGCACAACCGAATATAAACATTATTCTTTTTGCCGATGCTGAAACTTCAATGAAAAGGATGGCTGGAAGAAACGAAGCAACTACGAAATATGAGAATATTGAAGCAATTACAAATGCCACTAAAAGATATTTAAAATTACATGAGATATTACCAAATGTTTATTATATCGATGCTAAAAAGTCAATAGAAGAAAATAAACAGGACGCAATAGATATTATCGACAAACAAATACAAAATTATAAGTGAGGTTAAAATGAGTAAATTAAAATGTTATCTTGCAGGGCGTATGAGTGGGCTTACTTTTGAACAAATGAATTCCTGGAGAGAAAAAACGACAAAACTTTTAAAAGAAAAATCTGACAACACAATACACACTGAGAACCCTTGCCACTATTATAGTTTTGAACTTGAGCCGAGTACATATACTGAAAAAGAGGTAAAAGAATTTGACTTATTTTTAGTAAAAAATTGTGACATCGTTTTAGTTAATCTTAATTTTGCAGATAGTATAGGAACTGCGATAGAAACACATATGGCTCATGACGTTTGGGATATCCCAGTAATAGCGGTAAAAAGTAAAAATAATATAAGTCATCCGTGGATTGATCTCAGTGTAACTAAATTTTGCGAGACCATTGAGGAAGCAGTAGACCATATTGTTGAATTTTATTTGCCTAATATAGTAGTCTGATGAATTGTCTACAATGCCAATACTGCTATTCTCATTCGTTCAACTATAATCAAATTAAATATCGCTGTAACAAAAAAGGACATAAAGAAATAGACAATATTCCTGAAGGAGAAAAGGGAAAGGGAAAGTGTAATGAGTTTGAGACTCTACCTAAAAATTAGAGTCTCAAATAATCTTTTATAAGACAAAAAACTATTAATGATAGAAAGTAGGCGACAAACAAAAGTGTTTTTAAATTGTAATTACCCCAATCAATTCAAAATGCCAAAAGGAAAACCAAAAGAAATTAAGAAAACAAAATTAGAACTCAAGAAAGGTACTATCAAATTATTAATAGATCAAAACAGTAATGTTTGGTTTGTACAAGACGGCTATTATTGGGGGATTGAATTGCCAAAATTTCTAATCAAAAATTTATTTGGCGTAGATATTTTTGAAACAATTGGAAAAATAAACTTTGCTTTATTAGAATGGGGAAGTGGTAGAGGTCAAATGTACAGCCAATTATCAAATGAGCAGCAGGACTTATTACAGACATATTTATTAACAATTAGATAAATAGATAAAAGTCTTGTTTTATATTTTTTTTGAAAGGAGATTTAATGGAAATCGAAAGAAAATTTATTGTTGACCAAATACCTATCGACTTAGATATTTTTAAAACCAATTACATTGAACAAGGATATTTATCAATAACGCCTGAAGTTAGAATCCGAATGTTAAATGATAAATGCTTTTTAACTGTCAAGAGTTCTGGTACTTTAAGTAGAGATGAATATGAAACTGAGATTTCTCTAAATACATATAACGATTTCAAGAAAAAATTAATAGGAGAATCTTTAATTAAGCAAAGGCATTATATAAATATCGGCGAATATGTTGCGGAATTGGATATTTATGAAAACTTAAAAAATTTAAAAGTAGTTGAAGTTGAATTTATGACTGTGGATCAAGCTATTCGTTTTAAAATACCTAATTGGTTTGGTAAGGAAGTCACTTACGATGAAAGTTTTAAGAATAAAAATTTATTTAAGATTATTAGTTAATATATTTTTTAAAGAAATTTGACAATTAAAAAATTTAAAAGTCACAGGTAGCAGCTTTAAATTACCGGTAGCCTTTCTGACGAGAAAGGACTGTGACAATGATTAAACTCTTAATTGGAGGTAGCCCTTGCACTCATTGGTCAATCGCTCAAAAAAATAACAGAGAAACTGAGCCATCTGGTATGGGGTGGGAATTATTCAAAAACTATTTAATTGCTAAAGAGAAATTTAAACCTGATTTTTTCTTGTATGAAAACAATAAATCAGCAGCACAACCAATCAAAGACCAGATTAGTCTTGAACTTGGAGTGCCTTTACAGTACATAAATTCTGCCTTAGTTTCGGCACAGAATAGACAGAGATTCTATGCTCATAATATACCGAATGTGCCGCAGCCAGAAGATAGAGGAATTCTGCTGAGAGACATTCTAGAAAGTGGTGTCCCCTGTCGCAAAGAAAAAGGGTGTTGCTTAGATGCTAACTATTTCAAAGGTGGTAATTTATCAAACTTTAATAAACAAAGTGGTCAAAGGTTGCAAGTTGCTGAACCTGTTCCTTTCGGTGAAAATAATGACGGTAAAGCTTATTGCTTGGATGCAAATTATTATAAAGGGTTGCCTCCTGAAAAAGTACTAAAGTATAAGCAAAGGACAATGGCAGCTGAACCTGTTTGTGTAGCACAAAGAGGTAGATACGTTGGCGAAAATAACGAGATAGAACAAATTTATGAAGTTAGAGTTGATGGTAAAACTAATGCACTGACAACAGTACAAAAGGATAATGCTATTTGTGAATCTGTTATTTTTCAAAGACCCAGAGAATTTAATTGTGGAGGAGTTAAATATAATAAAGCTCTAACCCTCACAGCTAATGGTAGCTATCAAGATAATAATCACGTTATACAACCTATTCGAGTAGGCTGTTATCCAAGCCCTGATGGTACTCTTAAAAATAGTCAAGGGATGAGATTATACAGCGTTGAAGGAAAATCGGTCAATCTTACGGCAAATGGTGGTGGTATGGGAGCTAAAACGGGACTGTATGCTATTCCTGTTGAATTTGAGGATGGCATTCCAATCAAAGCAGTTAGTTGTGCGGATGGTAAGGAATATCCTGTATATGAAGTAAAAAATGGTCAAATTACCATCAAAGATAAACAGTATGATATAAAACTTCAAGATGGTTATTACATTATTCGCAAGCTGACAGTTACAGAGTGCTGCCGATTGCAAACTATGCCTGATGATTATTGTAAGGCTGTTTCAAAAACTCAAGGCTACAAGGGGTTAGGAAACGGTTGGACAGCAGAGGTTATAATACATATTTTGAAACACATGAATATTCCTTTAGATGAAAAGATTCAAGTTTTGAGTATGTATGATGGCATAGGCACAGGGAGATATTGTTTTGACAAGATGGGTTATAAAAATATTAAGTACGTATCTTATGAAATAGATAAATATGCTATGCAAATTGCGAACAGTAATTATGCCGAGATAATACAAAAAGGTGATGCTTTTCAATTAAGAAATGACAACTGGTGTTATCCAATGTAATAAAAAATATATAAAATTCAAATTTTATATATTTTTTTGGGGGTGGTGATAAACTCAATGCTAAGCATAGCGGTGGTAGCATATAACTTCGAATTGTCTTGTAAAGCCATAAAAATATTAGCCAAAAATGATGCAAACTCAAAACCCAAAATAATCTATAAAGATAAGATTATAATGAATGACAATACGAGGTATCAAGCATTTCCTACTTATAATCATGCAAGAGATTGTTGGATAGATCAGATTATACTTGTTGATGACTTCAGGTGGCATGTATATGACCAGCAATATGAACTTATTGATTGGTTAAAATTAAGATTATATTGTACATCTAACGTTCCAGAAGAATTTCAAATACAGAGATATGAGTGGTAAAACAAATAAAAGTATCATTTGATTCACTTTTAGGAGGTGACAGATTGATTGTAGCAAAAATATTTCAATTCCTAAAATCCTGGTAAGCCAGGTTGCAGAGGCTTGAGGTTATCACAAACCAATAGGTTGACAAACCCCGTCAGGGAGCCGAGAGAGTGCTAAACAAAAGCATAAAGCATGTGTATAATTGCGTCACACTGTAGTCAACTTTGTGGCATGGGTAACTCGCACATGTTACCTCATTCGATTGTGAAATAAGAATCGAGTGAGGGAAAGGAATTGAAATACATAGTTTGTTATTCAGGCGGTCATTCGTCTGCTTTGGTAGCAATAGAAACAGTAAGAAGATATGGAAAAGATAATGTTGTATTACTCAATCATAATATATGTCCAAGAGTTGAAAATGCTGACATTAAGCGTTTTAAAAAAGAGGTAGCAGATTATCTAGGTTTAAAAATTACTCCTGCCAATATGGAGAATTGGGAAGAAAAAGACCCATTAGATGTTTGTATGGAAATAAAAGCTTTTAAAGTTGGCAATGGAACAGCACTTTGTACCAATAGATTAAAAACCGAACCTTTTGAAAAATGGTTACAAGAAAATTACCCTTCTTGCCCATTTGAGCCAAGAGAAGATATGACAATATTATATGGATTTGACAAGCACGAAACAGACAGAATACAAAGGCGCATTGGGATTTTGTTGAGTAAAGGATATAAAAGTGATTATCCATTGGCATTCTGGGACAGGACAATAGAAAAAACTGAGGACATAGGCATACCAAGACCATCAACATACAAATTATTTAGACACGCTAATTGTTTCCCTTGTCTAAAAGCTGGAAAGCAACAATGGTACATAACATATTGTCTAAAGCCTGATATGTGGGAGAAAGCAAAACTTGCAGAAGAAGAAATTGGGCACTCAATTCTAAAAGATGTATATTTAAAAGATTTGGAATGTAAATTCAAAACAATGAAAGAGTTAGGGATAGTACCTACTGAAAAGATTGGTTTTCAAAGATTTTGGGCAGACGTAAGAAAAGCTCTGCCAGATGGTGGCGATAATTTACCATGTGAGTGTGCAATTTAAAAACATTCAACGGTGGATACAGGAACAAATATTATATCCACCGTTGAATAGTAAAACAAATAAAACATTATTTTACAACTTTTGAAAGGAGTTAGAAATGTACGAATTAAAAGTTTTAGGAGCATATAAAAAAGATAATATTCCTGATGAAATTATGGATTACCTTAACCAATCTGCTCAAGAATATTTTGATCGTATTGACAATGAAGCACGATGTATGTGCAAAACAGAACACGAATTGAAAATACTTAATGACTGGTTATCTGGCAAAAGTATATATAAAGACTATGATATGTCAGGCATTACAAAAGAAGAAGAATACAATGCACATAGTATTATTTTGTGGGTAGTCGGTCAAGGATGCGGATGAGGTGAGGAATTGGCAAAAACAGAAACTACCATTCAGCTCGAAAGAGATATTTGGTCAGCGACCCATAAACAAGGAGTGTTTGGCTGCTATGAAGTCACTATCGGTTGGTTCGGTAAAGAGCGTGTAGATTATATAACTTACGACACCAAAGGTATCTGGAGATGTTTTGAAATTAAAGTATCTAAATCTGACTTTAATAGTAAAGCTCATAATACTTTCATAGGGCATTTTAATTATTATGTAATGACCAAAGAGCTGTATGAACAAGTTAAAGACGAAATACCTTCTCATATTGGAATATATACAGGTGCTACATTAATTAAAAGGGCAAAAAAGCAAGAATTAAAAATAGACGAACAAATTTTAAAAAATTCGTTAATCCGATCATTATATCGTGAAGTAGAAAAGCAAATTAAAAGTGGCAACCCACTATTGATTCAACAAGTAACTCGAAGTAGAGATTATTACAAACGGGAGTATGAAAAAATGAATCAGAAGTACTGGAATTTGCTCAGAGAAATACAAGATAAATATGGTTCACGATGGAATAAGAACGCATAAAAAAGAAGTTTTATTCATTTACGCTTCAAAGAAAAAATGGCAAAACTTCAATTTGCACTAATCTTTTGAAAGATTGGAGGAAAGAAATTGTTTGCAGAATTACATACACACACGCCTCATGGTAGTCTATTAGATTCAATTGCAGATATACCAAATTTAATAAAAAAAGCAAAAGAATATAATTATTCTGCCATAGCAGTTACAGATCATGGTAAAATGCATAGCATAATAAACTTTTATAAAGAGTGTACAAAACAAGATATAAAACCTATTATTGGTATTGAAATATATGAATGTGATGATATTAAAGTACAAGATGATACACGATTCCATCTTGTACTTTTGGCTACTTCGAATGAAGGACTTAAAAATTTAAATATCATTTCATCCATAAGCCATATTGATGGTTTTTATTTTAAACCTAGAATTGACCTCAGCACCATAAAGAAGTATTCAAAAGGCATCATTGCTTTATCCGGATGTATGGCTGGTAGAATATCACGGCTATTGATGCAAGATGAGTATGATTCTGCTAAAGAATGGCTTCTAAAATATCAAGATACATTTGAGCACTTTTATATCGAAATGCAAAACCATAGTACAGTAGATAGTATAAAGCTAAACAAACAACTTTTACAGTTATCACAAGAAACTAATACCCCATTTGTACTTACTGACGATATACACTTTGTAAATAGAGAAGATATTGAGGCTCATTCAATATTTGTACAAATATCTCAGGACAGAGATGTTGGCGAAAGTTATACAGATTGTCATATGAAATCTGTAGATGAAATTCATTCAATAATGGATTTACAGATAGGATATGAAAATGTATGTCAAGGAATAAAAAATACACTACGTATAGCAGACATGTGCAACGTAGAAATAGACCTAAAAATGCCTAATCAAATGCCAGAAATTAAAATACCACAAGGATATAAAAGCATTACTGAATATTATAAGTATCTTGTAAATAATGGTTGGGTAAAAAGAGAATTTAATAAATTGCCGAAAGAACAACAAAAAGCTATCAAAGACAGATTGTTAAAAGAGTACGATACGCTTGATTATCTTAGCTATATAGATTATTTTGTTCTCTTGACTATACTCACTAACCGAGCTAAAGAAAGAAAAATTCCGCTTGGTCTGAGCCGTGGTAGTGGGGCTAATTGTTATTCACTTTACGACATAGGAGTTACTGGAGTTAATAGCCTTAAATGGGGACTTGATTTTAGTAGATTTGCAACAAAGGGGAGGAAATCTATCGCTGACTACGACATGGATATTTCTAAGCGTAGACGAAAAGAAATGATAGAAATAGCGAAAGAAGAATTTAATGTTTCTGATGAAATACTATACACTCAGGTTGCCCCAATTTGTACTTTCGGAACACTATCAACTAAAGTTGCCATAAAGGACATTGGGAAAGTCCTACAAGAGAATGGAACATATCCCGATTTAATATATGCTATTCGGGATGAAACTGCAAAGCTTATACCCGTAATTAAAAGTGTTGACGAATTTGGAGAAGAAATTGAAATTGAAACAAGGCTTAAAGATTTAATAGAAAATAATAGTAAGTTAGCAGAATATAACGAGCAGTTCCCACTATGGTTTAAATATGTTATGCAACTTGAAGGTCTTCCTAAAACACTTGGTACTCACGCAGCAGGTGTAGTAATTGCACCCAAGCCAATAATCGAATATTGTCCATTATGCCTAAATAAGACAAAAGAAATAATGATGCAATTTGAAATGAACAATGTACTTGATGATTTACATTTAATTAAAATGGATTTTTTAGGACTCAATACACTTGATATAATAGATGATACTTTAGTTTTGGCTGGATTAACTTGGGATGATATTGACGTTGATAAAATAAATTTAAATGATCCTAAGGTTTATGAGACAGTATATAAGTCGGGTAACTGTTCTGGAATATTTCAGATGGAATCAGCAGAAGCCATTAGAATGTGCGTAGAGGCTCAATGTGATAATATTAATACTGTTATAGCTATTAATGCTTCAAATAGACCAGGAACAAAGGATTTATTCCCTGAATTTATCAAAAATAAACTTTATCCAGATAAAATGGAATTGATACACGAAGATTTACGAGAAATTACTAAAGATTCATATGGTATACTTCTTTATCAGGAACATGCTCTTGCTATTTTTAGACTAGCAGGATTCCCTGATGAAGAGGTGGATCTTGCCCGCAGGAGTATCGGCAAAAAAGACAAAGAGATAATGCTTGCCCTTGAAACAAAATTGCGTGAAGGATTGCTCAATAGAAAATGGGCAAATGAACAAATAAATTCTATATGGGACTTGTTAGTAAAACAATCAGAATATTCATTTAACAAGGGGCATTCCACGGCCTATGGATTGTTGTCATATATAACGGCTTGGTTAAAAACTTATTACTCATTAGAGTTTATGACATCATTGCTCAACTCTGAGAAAGGCAATTTTAGTCAAATATCAAAGTATATCAACGAATGTAAACGCATGAATATTAAAGTGCTTGAACCATCAATAAATAAATCAAATATGGACTTTACTATTGACGAAGATAATATTCTTTTTGGCATTGGAATGATAAAAAATGTAGGCGATACAATAACACAAATTATAATAGACAATAGACCATATAACTCATTTGATGATTTCATCAATAAATGCAATCCTGATATTTCTACTGTTATTGCATTAATAAAAGCTGGTTGTTTTAACGAATTTCAAGTAGACAAAAAACAGTTGTTGTTAGATTTTTGCAAAATGAGATATATGCCTACACAATATAAAGACGTAACTTCATTACCAACGAAAAAGAAATTATATGATTTAGAATTAATACAGAATGATGAGGACTTTAAAGATAAGCCATCATGCTTATCTAAATATAACGATTACAGACTAATTGAATACAACAAACTTGAAGAAAATAGATATAGTAAACACCAACGAGGATTTGAATCAAAATATATGGTAGGATCTGAAGCTGATTGGCAAATGGAATCTCTCTCAATGTATCTAACAACAGATCCGTATAAAGTTTTTAGTAAGATTCTCTCTCCGTTTGAAAGTTTACCTTCAGAAGAATGTATTATTGCAGGAACAATCATTGACATTAAAAGAAAAACAGACAAAAATGGTAATAGATATGCTTATATTGATTTGCTTAATCATGAAGGGTTAATGATTGAATGTACGATATGGGCAAGTAGTTATAGTAAATATCAAGAAATGGTTGTAAAAACTAATAAGATATTTTGCATTGGTAAAAAGGAAGAAAATAAATACTTTATAAAAGACGTTAAGTTAGTTGACAAGTGGATTGAAGAGATTAAGAATAAAAAGAATCGACAAAATATTTGACAAACAAAAAGTTATATGTTACTATAATAGTAGAGGGTTATTAATGCCTCTACTATTTAATTTTAAGGAGATTTACATGGATAATATTATCAACGAATTAAAAATTATATTAAAGAAGATTTACATCTTTGATGTTAACTTAGCCACAAAGCATAATCTTCTCAACTCACGATTAGTCAAATCTAAATTAGATAAAATGCGTAGAGAGTGTGAAATGCTTTAAAGTTTAATTTATTTGCTTTGAGCATTATCGAAAAAGGGTTTCCAGTAGGCACAGAAACTTAGTAACCCTGATCCTTCGGGAGACAGTGATTGCGAAAGCAACGACCACGCTATTAAACTGTGCAGTGCTTGAAGCAAATATTTAACTCATAAAATGGTAGGTTGATCTATAAATCAAGTATTATATAAGGAGGAAACAATGCCGAAAAGAGTAAAATATAAATATGAAGACTATCATAAAGAAATAGATGGAATAATATTTAAAAAATGTGCCTATCATGAAATATATTTTAATGAAGAAATATGGTTGCCCTGTACAGATGAATATTTTTATAAGAATAAATCAAGTAAATTAGACGGTTTGTACCCCGAATGCAAAAAATGTTCAAGTAAAAAAGCATTAAAATGGGAAAATGACAATAGAGAAAGAAAAAGAGAAAATTGCAGAAATGGTAGTTATACTCCTGGCGTTAGAAAATATCATAAAATGAAATCACAAAGACAGCGTGATAGTGGATATATGAAGGAATGGGAAAAAAATAATAAGGATAAATTGCAAAGTTATAGAATAAAACGCAAATTACACAAAACACATGAAATTACTAGCCAAGAATGGGAATCGTGTAAAAATTATTTTAACTATAAATGTGCCTATTGCGGTTTAACACTTGAAGAACATAAACAGATTTTTCATCAGGACTTACATAAAGAGCATGTAGATGGTGACGGAGCGAACGATCTTAGCAATTGTATTTCAGCGTGTAAAACCTGCAATAGTTCAAAAAATACTGCTGATATTAAAGATTGGTATAACTGTAATAATCCAATTTTTAATCAAGAAAGATTAAATAAAGTTTATGCTTGGATAAATGAAGATTATAAAAAATATAAAAACGCATAAAACTATATTTTATAAATTTTTGAAAGGAGAAGTTATGAACTGGGCAATGAATGGTTCTGAACTAGAATTTTGTATGGTGTGTGGGAATCCGAATCCACCAGATAGAGCAATCTGTACCTGCGGAGGTCGAGATTTTGTGTTCGGGAACAATTTTACTTACGAAAATAAAAAAGTAGTATGTAATTGTGGGAATGATGAATTTGAAAAGTATTTTCACATGAATACAAATCCTTACTATACTACCAACTACAGGTGTGCTAAATGTAGAAATTTGATTGCCACTCAAACCTATTATAAAAGTCCTTATCTGGACGATTGTGATGAAGAGAATAGCGAAGAAGGAAACGAGTAAAAAAGTTTTTGCTAAATTCTACGAACAAGGAGATATTAAAAATATAGTTTATCTTATGAGAGAAATTCCGGTAGATGGGGTTATTGATTTTTACAAAGTGGATAAAGAAAAAAACGTGGAAGATCCATCAGATTATATTGCAACATTAAAACCTATTGAACAATTAAATAGTTTTTTTAGAAAAGAAATGATTAAGTATCTTGCTTAACAAATAAAATATTATATGCTAAACATAATGCAGAGAACAGGTAACTCTGCTCTCTGAAAATAAAGGTTGACTTGACAACCTAAAGTCGAGACAGTACAAATAAGACTTTAAATTTTAAAGCATTGTTTACACTCGACAAGGTAATTGGTGCGAATATGAAGCTAACATAAAAACTCTAGCGAGTTCGCACCAATTGAAATTGCTATCACAAAGCCCGATAGCACATTTTATACATATACATACGATTAGGAATATATGTGGTTCGCACTTTTACACTCTGTATACACTGATATTACTAACTTGTACATATATGCCGTTGCAATTCGTATATGTGTGTAAGTTGCGAGGTTAACAATACATTTATTATCTACTAACTCATATTGTTGCAATTCGTATATGTGTGTAAGTTGCGAGATTATTGTTTGGTAGTTTTTATTCATGGTATTGTGTTGCAATTCGTATATGTGTGTAAGTTGCGAGGTTAACAATACATTTATTATCTA
>ENA-UOOH01002804-UOOH01002804.1-fermentation-metagenome-genome-assembly--contig:-NODE-2804-length-14295-cov-5.408919_pt1 | contig 14295 bp, 14 predicted proteins | sample MGYA00245778_ERZ724025 | MGnify/ENA primary metagenome ERZ724025 (study PRJEB28704, sample SAMN03018313) | fermentation metagenome | biome: anthropogenic terrestrial biome; feature: soil; material... | reverse complement strand
GGGCTTGGGGAGGGCAGGTTGGAAGCAGCTACCTTTTCGGACAACCTCTAGCCTGCGGATTCAGCCCAACCCAACACAATCGCTGCCACCACGTCCGGCCGAATCGCCTTCATGCAGGCCATTGGCTCCCGATACCGGCAGGTGCGCCGCAGACACGGGACACAGGGGATCTCCTCGGCCTGAAGAGTACTGTTGCCCGCCCCGTAGGGCCCGGTCCATTCCGGCCGCGTCGGCCCCATCAGGGCGCAAACCGGGATTCCGCAGGCGACCGCAAGATGCAACGGACCGGTATCAGGCCCAACCAACCCGACCAATCCACCGAGCAGGGCGACCAATTCCGACCAGGGACGAAAACCTGTACAGTCCTTGACCCCATCGGGAAAGCGGCTCGAGAGACCGGCCCCCAACCCACATTCCATAGGGCTCCCACCCAGGACCACAAACCGCAGCGCCGGATTCTGAGCACGTGCCAAGGCAACAAGGTCGTACCAGTATTGCTCAGGCCACAGCTTGGTGGGCCATCGCGCCCCCCCTTGCAGGCCGATCCACACCGCTCCGCTTGCGTCTGGCCCTCGCTTGCATCCACCCGGCCGAAGGCCGTAATCAAGAGGGGCGGGTTCAGGTATTCCAAGGTGGCGCAGGACTCCGAGATAACGATCTACCGCATGCCCCCTGGGACTCGGCACAGCAACCACCTCATCGTAGAACCAACGGCTCCCCTCACGGGCATCGGCGAGACCGATCAGGCGTCGCGGCCGCACAGCCCGGGCGATCAACGCACTCTTGAGCAGTCCCTGGACATCGATGGCCCAGTCGTAATCGTTGCCGGCCCACCCGCGCAGCTCGCCCATGAAACGGATCCATCCGCAGGGGCCTCGCAGGCGCCTTCGGGGAAACGGGAGCACCCGCCCTATTCCCTGAACCAGGGCAACCAACCCCGTATACTCCTCGTTCACGACCCAGTCGACCTCATGGCCAGCACCGATCAGTGCCCGCGCAACTGGCATCGCATGGACGACGTCGCCCAAGGAGCTGGTCTTGACCATCAGCGTGCGCACGTCAACGACCGATCTCAAGCCGCGCAGCCAATCTCTCGGGTAACCCAGCCTGGATGACCTTCTCCTGGGCCTTGGCGATGTCGTATTCCACCCTACGCAGCTCAACCGTCGATTCGTCGGTGTCATAGAGGGCATAGGCCGCCCGCGGATCTCCGTCCCGAGGCTGACCGACACTTCCCACATTGATGAAATACTTCGTCCCCAGCTTCAACGAGAGCGATGAATACAGACTCACCTTGACCCGGCCTGCGCGCGTGAATGCAAGCGGAATATGGGTGTGCCCATAAAAACAGATGGAGGAGAGCTGATAACTGAAACTTGCCTCGGCCGCCCATTTGTCCGTCACATAAGTCCAACCCGACGGACTGTCCAGCGTGGCGTGCACCAAGGTCACCCCCTTGACCTGCAGCTTGAACGGGAGTTCCCCCAAATACTTCCGCTCCTCAGCAGTCAATTGGTTTCGCTGCCACTCCACCGCGCGCGCAGCAATTGGATTGAACCCGGTCAACGGCATGTCGCTGGCAATGTACTCGTCGTGATTGCCCTTGACACTCACCGCCTTAAGCTCCTGACGCACGATCTCCAGACACTCGCGGGGATTTGCGTTGTACCCGACGATATCCCCGACACAGAGATACTCGGTAACCTCTTGCTCTCGGGTGTCGGCCATAACCGCAGTCAGGGCCTCCAAATTGCTGTGGATATCTCCTAAAATCGCGATTTTCATGGTTGCGTCGTCCAAATCATCCGCCGGGAACCGGAGCGCCTACACGAGGTCCAATAATGCCGTGCCGATGTCCAAATCGTTTCTAATGGGCCATTGCCGACCCTGTTACTTCGTTGATCCATTCGCCGCCTGCAAGCTCAATCATCCGTGAGACCACCTGACGCGCGTTCGATCTCCCGGAGGGACTTTCCGTCCTCGCGTGCTGCCTCAATAGCGAATCGAGAACCCCTCAAAACCAGTCTCGGTCTCCGCCCATGCCTCCAATTCCCCCGAGATACCAACACCCAATTCCGACTCCCGGATCGCTTGTAAAAAGGCCCGCACCTCACGTTCATCGCCCGCAGCCGTCAATTCAACCTCACCAGAGGACAGATTGCGAACCCAACCTGTGACATCAAACAAACGAGAAATCCGTTGAGCGGTCCAGCGAAAACCGACCCCCTGCACCTCTCCCTTGTATGTGATCCGACAGATCTTCATCCAAATAGCCCTCCATGTTTGTCCCTAAAACGGTTGTGGCGACCGCAAGGCACCTTCATAACGAAGACCTTGTCGGTCGCCAACAACACTCACCAATAACCGGCGGCTGCAGGAGGAGGACGGAGGCTCAGGAGGAGAAGGGAAGGATCCCTCCGTCACAAGGATATGTCCGCCGGTCGGGCTCAATAACGACTGCGCTGTGGCGATATTTCAAAAAAAATTCCACTCCATCCCAGCGGATGCTCGACATCTCCATGTTGCTAATATTGGCAATCTTACACGAAACTACAGAGGGATTTCACCCGTTTTGAACCCCGTCTCGACCGAAAATTTTACAGCCGCCCCTAAAAAAGATGCTTGTGTCCGAATTGCTCCATCTTCAGGATATGGACAGCATGTAAACCCTTTCAGAGCGGGGAACACCCCGACACAACGATGTAGGAGGCCCGAAATGCCAGCGAAAGATTGGAAAGTCACCGTGGCGAAATCCGCATTCGCCAATCCACGGCACTTCGAGTTTGAAAAAATGGAAGAGGCCGTCTACGAAGCCAATACCCTGCGATCCGGCAGCGTGTTCGAGAAATCCGGCGGCTTCGTGATCGTCTCCAAAGGTCGGGAGACCGTCCAGGAATGGCGCGAAAATCCCCAAGGCGGGCATTTCATGTTCCCCGGCGACTTCGAACACCCCAAGCACTGAGAAGGGTCCTGCCACAGAGGTCACCGAGAACACCGAGGCACAACTCCTTGTCCACCTGAAAACAACCCCGGCTGATGCAGGGGGCTGCCTCGTCAATGGCATAAAAACGCATCTCTCTGTGAACTCTGAGCCCTCTGTGGCTTCCCCATCCGAAAAGGCACACTCATTCAGGCGTCGCGTCGCATTCAGGGGATGCTTGCCGAACCGTCGGATCGGTCGGATCAGTCGGATCGGTGTCTGCATCGGGATCGATTTCGATCCCGATGCAGACACCGATCTTGCTTTGCCATTGACCTTTTCGGACGACCTCTTGCTAGAATCTGCTCCCAGATGAAGAGGCAATCGAGATCTCTGCCCTTGCCGGAAGAGCAGGGCGCAGACATACGTTTCTTGTTTGCCGCTCTCTAAATGCCGCTGCCCCGGTTCGACACACACCTACACGCAGGCCTTTCGGCCAACCCCAATCAGGATGCGGTAGGTCAGATATGCGCCACCACCGGATCGAACGGGGTAGCTCGCTAACAATCGACGCAGGCAGGCAGGAGGAAGCGGCCGGTACTCCGGCTGATCGTAAAAGCTCGCACCAATTCTTTGAAAACTTCGCAAGGCCTCCATCGGGTTGTCGAATTCCTGCCGCAACTCCACGACCTCAAGGTCCTTCCACTCCCATACCGAAGAGGTCAGGCATTGATCCAACTCCCTCAGGGACGGAAGGCGCAGTCCCCAAAAGTCCGGCCCCAGCACTCTTGCCGCCGCCTGCTGAAACTCCGGGAAACAACCCGAAACCAGTAGCCCCAGGCCCAACCGCCCGCCGGGCTTCACCCGATCGATCCAGGCACCGAGTGTCCCCGCCCAATCCGCGGCCCACTGCAAGGCACAGCTCGACACCACCAGATCGAAACTATCGATCAGCGCCCATTGGGCATAATCACCAACGAGGATGTGGACATCAGAGGTTGCAGATTTCCATCGCGCGATCTTCGCCATCCCGTGGGCAAGGTCCATTCCCACAACCATCGCCCCGGGGTTAAGCGCTTTCAGACGCAACGCTAAGGCACCCGTGCCACATCCCAAATCCACAATCCGCGCGCCCTCTTTGAGCGGAGCCTCTAATTTGGCTGCCAATCGCTCCGCTATCTCCGCCTGAACCACCGCATGCCGGTCATACTCCACCGCTGCACGGGAGAACCCCGCCGCGACTCCCTGCCGATCGATCCTCACTCGCCCACCTCGTCTCGAATGATCCGCGCAACCGTCCCGGCCGCCGTCCATGGCAAGGCATGCCCGCACCCCCGGAGCAGATGAAACGACCCGCCGCATCGGTCCGCGGTCTCCTCACCCGCACGCCAGGGAATGACCCGATCCTCACGGCCGGAAATCACTGTGCAGGCAATCTCCAGCCCTTGAATCCGATCGGTCAGGTCCGTACGCAAAAGATAATCCAAACCCGCTTCGAGTGGCTCGAGGTTGTCCTCCACCTGCCCCTCACTCACCATCCTCTCCTCGAATTCCCCACCCTGTTCAGGTTCCAGACACAGGCGGGCAAAGGCCCGTAGAATCCCATCCCGATCGCTCCGCAGACCGAGTCGCATCGCCCGCAGCACAGAGTCGGACGTTCCCGTCACGCCACCGAAGCCACCCATGCAGAGAGTCGGCGCAACCAGAATAAGATGATCCCATACACCAGGACGCCGAAGGACCGTCTCCATCGCCAACATGGCACCCAGCGACCACCCGATCAGGCAGCGCGACTCCTCATAGGGTCGCAGCCGCTCCAAATGTTCAGCAGGATCGGAATGCGGCCCGCCGCCCAACAAGGCCTCCCAACTGCTGTGCCCAATCCCCCAATGGTCGCCGAGCGCGAAGGCCAACGGTTCCATGACCCACGGCCCCGTCGCCCAGCCCGATACCGACACTCCGATCATATCCCCTCCACGTCCCGTTTGAGTACCCGCCCAATCACCTCTGCCGCCCGTTCCAGGTCTGACTCACTGTGATCCAGCGTGATCGAAAGTCGCAGCCTGGCCGTTCCTACAGGAACAGTGGGAGGCCGAATGGGCGGCGCCCAGATTCCATGACGCTCCAGCCCTTTCGAGACCATGACCGCCCTGCGATTCGAACCGAGCACGACCGGAATAATGGGGGAGCTCGGCTCCCCGGCAGGACAACCGTTCGCCCTGAGCGCTTTCGCGAACCAGTGCGCGCGGCGCATCAACTCCACCCCCATCGCCCCAGCCGCCTCCCGAATCAAGGCAATGGCCTCCCGCGCCGCTGCGACACAGACCGGCGACAGCCCCGTTGAATAGATCAAACTGCGCGCGTGATTGACCAAGTAATCTCGGGTTCGCCCGTCACAAGCCACGAATCCACCATAGCCACCCAATGCCTTACTCAGGGTGCCAACCCGCAAGGCAGCCTCAGGAGGAAGCCCAAGCGCCTCACATTGGCCACACCCGGTAGGACCCAAAACCCCCAGCGCATGCGCCTCATCCACGATCAACCCCGCCCCATGTCGCCTCGCCAACCCCTCGATCGCCCGCAGCGGCGCACAATCCCCGTCCATGCTGAACACGGCGTCGGTGACAATCAGATCCGCGCCGCCCGCGCATTCAAGGCGCCGTGCAAGATCCTCCCAATCCGCATGCCGGTATCGCTGGACTTTTGTCCCTGTAATACGCAGCCCATCAACCAGGCTCGCATGGTTCAAGCGATCGGCAAAGACACGCCCCCGACGCCCGGCGAGACTTGAAAGCAGACCGAGGTTCGTCAAATAACCGCTGCCGAACACCAACGCAGCCTCGGTCCGCATCCAGTCCGCCAGGTCTGCCTCCAACTCGGCGTGACACGCCAGATGACCGCATATCAAACGCGAGGCGGTCGCCCCACACCCCCATTGCCGAAGAGCCGCCATACCCGCCTCCACCAGACGCGGGTGCCGCGCCAGCCCCAAATAGTCGTTCGAGGCAAAATTCAGGACCCTTCGACCCGCCTCAAAAAAGGCTCCGCCGCTTCCCGGCACTACTCGTAATGACCGGAGCTGATCGGCCGCTTCCAACGCCCGGAGAGTGTCATCCATGCGTTGCATACGTCAGGTCCGATCGGTGGAAAGGGAACGTGCTTCTCTGAAGGCATCATACGCGGCTGGAAACGGTCCCAGCGCACGTTCGAAAATCCCGAGGGAAAACGCTATGGCCATTCCATAGTTGGTGATCGGCACCCCCGCACGCTTGCAACGATAGATCCGGCTCAACATCGCGCGACGATTGAGGACACAGCTCCCGCAGTGGACAATCAGGTGGTACGGACTCAGATCCTCTGGGAAATCATGCCCCTGTACATGCGTGAACTCGAGCCGCCCGCCGACATACTGTTGCAGCCATCGCGGAATCTTCACCCGCCCGATGTCATCTCCGATCGGATGATGGGAACAACCCTCGCCAACCAATACCCGGTCACCCGGCCTCAGCCGATCGATCGCTGTGGCCCCCCGGACCAACTCCACAAGATCCCCCTTGTCCCGTGCGAACAGAATCGAGAAGGAGGTCATGGGGATCTCGCGCGGGGTGTCCGCATCCACCTTGAGAAACGCCTGGGAATCCGTCACCACCAGCGCAGGCGGCCGCTTCAGCCGATCGAGCGCCTCACGCAATTCACGCTCCTTGACCACCATGCAATACCCATCGTTGTCCAGGATATCCCGAATGGACTGCACCTGAGGCAGAATCAATCGGCCCTTGGGCGCTTCCATGTCGATCGGCACCACCAGTACCACCAATTCACCGGCCGGAACAAGGTCGCCCAGCAGCGAAGGCGGGTTGAGATAGTCATCCGGAGTCACCTTGATAAGCGACTCGCGCAGTTCCAACATCCCTTTGCCCTGTGTGGCCGAGGCAAAGACCAGCGGCACCTGTTGCCTGAAGAGCACCTCGACCACATCCGCATCCGGCTGGATGAGATCGGTCTTGTTGAAGACCACTACAAAGGGCGTTTTGCGCTCCCGAAATTCCGCGAGGATCGCCTCTTCAAACTCGCCCCAACCGGCCGCATCAGCCACAAGGATTCCGACGTCGGTTCGCTCGAAAATGCGGCGGGTCCGAGCAACCCGCATCATTCCGAGGTCCCCAATGTCGTCCATTCCCGCCGTGTCAATGAAGAGCACCGGTCCGATCGGCAGCAGCTCCATCGGTTTCTCAACAGGATCGGTCGTCGTCCCCGCTACATCGGAGACCAACGAGACATCCTGCCGCGTGAGCGCATTCAGCAACGAGGACTTCCCGACATTGCGACGTCCGAAAATCCCGATGTGCAGTCTTAATCCCCTGGGTGCGGTCTTCATACCGGCAGGTTCTCCCGTTTTCCCATACCCGAAACAGCCACTGTACGTTCCCCCAAAACGATCTCGACCATAGACCCAAATCGGGTCCGTAGTCCCGTGCAACCTTGACGAGAACTCTCGGGATTGGCAAACGCCACACCCCTCCGCGGAGCGGTTTACAGGCTCGGCGACGACATGCTCAACCGGGAGTGTCGCGACCCGACCCGGGGGTGGCATCCCGCCCGGTTTCCTGCTGTGGCGATCCGAGCCGCATAACGGATTCCGGGGAGATCAAGGCCGTGAAACGGGAATCGTCGAGCCATCCCAACTCCAGCGCTATTTCACGGACACTCCTCCCGGATTCCCCCGCGATCCGAGCCAGTTCGGTCGCACGGTCATACCCCAACTCCCCGATCAAGCCAGTGACCACCGCCGTCGCATTCTCCAATTGCTCACGGCAACGCGCTTCATTCGCCTCGAGCCCCTCCACGCAAAACTCGGACAAACAACGACACGCGTTCGAAAGGATCAACAACATCTCCAGCAGACTGTCAGCCACCAGCGGCAGGAACGGATTGAGCTCAAGACTGCCGCATGAGCAGGCGAATACAATCCCGGCATCCAGGCCGACCACGCGCATCCCGGCCTGGACCGCCGCCTCCGCAATCACAGGATTGACCTTACCAGCCATGATCGAAGAGCCGGCCTGCCGCGGCGGCAATGTCAACTCCCCGAATCCGGCATCCGGTCCTGACCCCAACAGCCGGAGATCCGTACCAATCTTGATCAGATTGGAGGCAAGCGTCTTCAAGATCCCGCTCACCTCCACAAAGAGATCCGCATTCTGGGTCACATCGACCAGGTTCTCCGCACGCGCCAGTCCCAACCCCGTCGCCGCACGCAACTGCTCGACCACCTGGAAAATATAGGCCCGCGGCGCCCCGAGCCCCGTCCCGATCGCCGTGCCGCCGAGATTCACCAGCCGTAAACGTTCGACACATTTGTATACCCGCCACCGGTCCCTGGCCAGGCAATCGGCGTAGGCCCCCATCTCCCGTCCCAGAGTGATCAAGGCCGCATCCTGATACTGCGTACGCCCCACCTTCACAATATGGGCGAAGGCACGCTCCTTGACCTGAAATGCCTCCACCAACCGAACGACCGCCCCCTCTAACTCCGCAAGCTGCCGGATCGCCGCCACTTTCACCGCCGTCGGATAGGTGTCGTTGGTCGATTGATGCAGATTGAGGTCTTCCACCGGATGAACGCAATCGTAACACCCCAACGGCCGCCCCAACCGCTGCAGTGCGCGGTTGGCCAGTACCTCGTTCACGTTCATGTTGGTCGATGTCCCCGCCCCGCCCTGCAAGGCGTCCACAACCACATGCTCGTCCAGCAGCCCCTCCATCATCTCGATACAGGCTGCCTCAATCGCCTCAAATTTTTCGTCCGACCAGTGGCCCAGGATGTGGTTGGTCCGTGCACACGCGCACTTGACCGCCCCGTAGGCATGAACCAGCTGCGGACATACCGGACGGCGCGCAAGCGGAAAGTTGATCAGCGCCCGAGCGGTGTGAATCCCATACAAGGCATCCCGCGGGACCGGCAGCGTACCGAGCAGGTCGTGTTCCATCCGATGATCCATGGCTCGCCCCCCTTCGCGCATCTCCAAAGTTCCACCTCCCTCCCTCCGATGTTATGGACGCACAGTTCCGTGCGTCCCGCGACCTCCGAATCCCAACGAAAGAAGAAAGGGCCGGACGCCCTCCGCAGGATTTCCCCGAGATGATGCGTCCAGCCCTATTGAGCCCGGCCCTGCCGGTCGACACGCCGATCCGACCCCAGCCCGCGCGCGGTTCTTTGTCCGCACGGAGTCCGGGCCGAGGTCCCTTCGCGATGGTCCAGAGGATGATTACATCTTGGACCGCTTGAAGTAGTGGGTATGCAACAGCTGATGCGACTTTTCGCTGAGCGGTTTACCCAAGTATTTCTCGTACAAATCGATGATGTACGGATTTTCGTGCGACTTGCGCAGGGTCTTTCCGGCATCCTCCTGGTAGATCGCCTGGGCACGCTTTTTGAGCGTCTCGACATGACCGTGATGATACGGTTGACCGCCTCCGCCCAAGCAGCCGCCGGGACAGGCCATCACCTCGATGGCATGGAACTCCATCTCCCCGTGGCGGACCATTTCCAGGAGCTTACGCGCGTTGCCGAGGGTGTGCGCGATACCGACCTTCAGTTCCAGATCGCCGACCGGGATCGTCGCCGTCCGGATCCCCTCCATGCCACGGACCTCTGTGAAATCGACACGCTCCAGCGGAGCACCGGTGTGAAGCTCCAAGGCCGTTCTCAACGCAGCCTCCAACACACCGCCCGTCACGCCGAAGATCGGCGCCGCTCCGGTCGATTCGCCGAGAGGATCATCAAAATCCTCTTCGGGCAGGTCGACGAAATCGATGTTCATCTGCTTGATCAATCGCGCCAGCTCACGGGTCGTGATCGAGAAGTCGACATCCGGATTACCGTTCACCTTGAACTCCGGACGCGAGCACTCGTACTTCTTCGCGAGACACGGCATCACGGAGACCACCACCATCTTCTCACGCGGCACGCCGATCAGTTCGGCGAAGTAGGATTTGGCAATCGCGCCGAACATTTGCTGCGGACTCTTCGCCGTCGAAGGGACGTCGAGCAGGTCCGGGAAGTTGTGCTCGAAGAACTTCACCCAACCGGGACAGCATGAGGTCATGATCGGCATCTTGACCGACTTGTCCCCACCCAAAAACCGGGTCAGACGGTCGAGGAACTCAGAGCCCTCCTCCATGATCGTGAGGTCCGCCCCGAAATCGGTGTCAAAGACATAGTCAAAACCCATCGTGCGCAACGCCGCGACCATCTTACCGGTCACACTCGTTCCCGCAGGATAGCCGAATTCCTCGCCCAGTGCGGCGCGAACCGCCGGGGCGGTCTGTACCAGCACAATCTTCTCAGGATCCGCGATCGCCTCGACCACATCCCATGTATAGTCTCGCTCGACCAAGGCGCCGACCGGGCAGACCGCAACACATTGCCCGCAGTTGGTGCAGACCGAATCCTCCAGATTCATCTCAAACGCCGGTGCCACCACCGCGTTGAATCCTCGGTTCACAGCGGACAACACACCGCAGGTCTGGACCTCATTGCACATCGTCTCACAGCGGCGACACATGATGCATTTGTCCATATCGCGAATGATCGATGGGCTGGTGTCACGCCGGTAACGGGACATCTCGCCACTGAACCTCACCTCTCTGAGGCCAAACCGCTCAGCGAGATCCTGTAACTCGCACTCACCGCTCTTCGCACAGGAGAGACAGTCCTTCGGATGGTCCGAAAGGAGCAGCTCCAAAACCGTTTTACGCGCCTGCAGCACTCGGATGGTGTTGGTCTTGACCACCATTCCATCCTGCACCGGCGTCGCACAGGAAGGGGCCAGGTTGCGCCGGCCATCGACCTCCACAACGCAAATCCGGCAGGAAGCCGCGCGATTGAGGACCTTCATCTCCCCGAGGTTGAGGTGACAGAGGGTCGGGATACTGACGTCCAGAGTATTGGCCGCATCGAGGATCGTCGCACCCTCCGGTACCTGGGTCGTCTTGCCGTCTATGGTAATTGTCAACATGGACATGGATTACAGCCCCTTTCTTACTGCTTGAGCACGGCGTCGAAACGACATTTTTCAAAGCAGGCCCCACACTTGATGCACTTCGTCTGATCAATGACGTGGGGTTCTTTCTTGTTTCCGGAAATCGCGTCGGCAGGACATGCTCGTGCGCACATCGTGCAACCGACACATTTGTCGTAGTCGATCGTGAACTGAAGCAGCGATCGGCAGACACCCGCCGGACATTTGTGGTCGATGACATGCGCACGATATTCGTCCTCAAAGACGCGCATCGTGGAGAGGACCGGGTTCGGCATCGTCTGGCCAAGGCCACAGAGCGCCGTGTCCTTGATCGCATTGGACAAGCTCTTGAGCGTGTCCATATCCTCCATCGTCGCCTTGCCCAGCGTCGTCTTCTCCAGGATTTCGTAAAGCCGCTTAGAGCCGATTCGACAAGGCGTGCACTTCCCGCATGTCTCGTCCATCGTGAAGTCGAGGAAAAACTTGGCGATGGAGACCATGCAGTCGTCCTCGTCCATCACGATCATCCCGCCGGATCCCATCATCGACCCGCGCTGGATCAGGGAATCGTAGTCGATCGCCACATCCAAGTCCTTGTATGTAAGCGCGCCGCCCGAAGGACCTCCGGTCTGCACCGCCTTGAAGGCCTTGCCACCGACGATTCCACCGCCGATGTCGTAAATCACCTCGCGCAGCGTCGTCCCCATGGGGACCTCGATCAGCCCTGTGTTGCGGATCTTGCCAGCCAGTGCAAAGACCTTCGTGCCCTTCGATTTCTCTGTGCCGATCGTGTTGAACCATTCCGCACCCTTGACGATGATCGCCGGAATGTTGGCAAAGGTCTCGACGTTGTTGACCACTGTGGGCTTTCCCCAATAGCCGGACTGGGCCGGGAACGGTGGCTTCACTGTGGGCTCACCGCGTTTGCCCTCCATCGAATGGATCAAAGCGGTCTCTTCACCACAGACAAAAGCGCCGGCGCCATACTTCAGCTCAATGTCGAAATCGAATCCGCTTCCAAACAGGTCCTTACCAAGAAACCCGATCGCACGGGCGTCCTCGATCGCCTTCAGCAGACGCTGAATCGCCAGCGGGTACTCCGCACGAATGTAGACCGTGCCGATCGTCGCACCAATCGCGTATCCAGCAATCGCCATCGCTTCGACGACCGAATGCGGATCACCCTCCAAGACCGCGCGGTCCATGAAGGCACCCGGATCGCCCTCGTCCGCGTTGCAGACGATGTACTTCTGGTCAGAATCATACCGCCGCGCGAAGGACCATTTCACACCGGTCGGGAATCCACCACCCCCACGCCCACGCAAACCTGAGATCGTGACGACCTCAATCACCTTCTCCGGTGTCATCTCCGTCAAACACTTCGCGAGGCCCTCATACCCGCCGACCCCAATGTAATCCCGGATGTTCTCGGGATCGATGAAGCCCGAATTCCTCGTTGCTATACGCAGCTGCTGTGCCATGGAAAATCTCCTTCGGGTTAGAGGACCACCCGCTCGTAATTGGGCGTGATCACACCGTCCACCAACTCGCCGGCCACGATGTATTGCTGGACGATCTGATGCGCCTTCGCCTCATCGACGTGACCGAACACAACCGGCTGCTGCCCAGGCAGGGTCACTTCCACCGTTGGTTCCGAGTGGCAGTAAGTCATGCACCCGCTCTGCAGGAAGACCACATTCTCCAACCCCTGCTGTTTCACCTCTTCCTTCAAGGCCTCGAGCGCGATCAGGCCGCCAGCGGCAATGCCGCAGGTCGCCAGCGAGACATTGACGACGACCTTCCCCTGGACCGCCAGCTCCCGCTCCGTCAGGACCTCCTGCCGCAACGCCTTGAGTTCATCGTATGAAGATATGCGACTCATATGCGGTTCCCCCTTAATACTCAGCCAGAATCGACTTCACCTGGTCAGGCGTTACGTGCGGATAGACCTTCGTTCCCACCGTCAAGACCGGTGCCAAGGCACAAGCGCCGATGCACCGGACACAGTCGATCGAGAACTTGCCGTCCATCGTCACCTCTCCTACCCCGATCCCAAGCTCCTGCTTGAAGGAATCCAAAACGTTCTCCGCGCCCTTCACGAAACATGCCGTTCCCAAACAGATCGAGATCGGGAATTTCCCCTTGGGCACCATCGTGAAGAAGGTGTAAAAGCTCACCACGCCATACACCTTGGCCAGAGATTCATCCATCTCCTGGGCAACAAACTCCTGAACCTCCTTCGGGAGGTAACCGAAAATACTCTGCGCCTTGTGGAGGACCGATACCAAGTGCCCCTCTTTCTGAGGCAGCCCATCGATGAATGCCTTGAGCTTTCGGTATAGGGTCTCCGGCAAAGTCGCACGTTTTGGAAGGGCTATATCACCCGTACGTGTGCAAGTTGACGTCTGCATGCTGTTCGTCCCATGTGTTTGATGTGCCTAGACTTGCGCCTAAAGGCAAAAAAATGACCCGGCGTTGAATTCCAGGTGCTGATTCGACGTACATCCCTGTGCGCCGCTCCCTCCGCACCGGCCCTGTGGCCATGTGCGGCCTCCGAAGATACCCGGACGGGCCGCCTCGGATTGCCCCAACACCTCGATCCCGAACCCCCAAGCCTAAACGGGCCATTCGGCCCCGGATGCCCATTCGATCCGACCCCACACATGCCACCGGTGCGGTCGATTCGATTTCTTTATCACTAGAACAGATATATTGATAAGGGACCAAGATGGTCCTTTTATTCGTGCCCGGTGCTTTCTCAAGCGATGACGCCCACTGATCCGCGGCTCCATCAAGGTACACCCTCTGGGGTTCACACCTTGGCCGCCGCCCTGATTGAGGGTTCATTACCCCTTGCACCATATAGCGGACCCCTGTTGCACGAAATCTCATCCGTCCCTGGGAAATGGACCCCAGGCCTCTTAGCCTCCGCTACAATGGAGTCCGTAGTCCGATTTTCCAATCGAATTCGTATTTTTTTTAACGAAGTCCCTTTTCAACGCGCGGATGGAGCGTGCACCAGCTGCGTTGCGGATTCTTGGGCAACGCCTAAGCCTGGGCAAGCGGCCGTCCGAAATGGTGTCCGCTTTGCCAACCAAGCTTTCCCATCCGGATCCGGAGAGCCTCCCGCAGAGGGCGCGGTGGCGTTTTCGAGCTGGCCATGGGGTGGGTAGGGTCAATGCTCTAACCCTACCCTACAGAACAGGAATCGATACCGATACCGATTCCGATCCCGATTTCGATTTCGATTTCGATTTCGATTTCGTCGATTTCGTCGATTCCCTCGATCCCGATTCCGATCCCGATTCCGATCCCGATTCCGATCCCGATTCCGATCCCGATTCCGATCCC
>ENA-UOOH01002803-UOOH01002803.1-fermentation-metagenome-genome-assembly--contig:-NODE-2803-length-14295-cov-8.650421_pt1 | contig 14295 bp, 11 predicted proteins | sample MGYA00245778_ERZ724025 | MGnify/ENA primary metagenome ERZ724025 (study PRJEB28704, sample SAMN03018313) | fermentation metagenome | biome: anthropogenic terrestrial biome; feature: soil; material... | reverse complement strand
TTTCCTGCAGGTTCCAAGAAAAACCTGCGGGAAAACCCGCAGGTACCGAGTAAATTCCAGCCGTCAGCCTCGCTAATGCCCGCGTTGCCTTGACCCTCGGTGAATCTGCATCAACGAATCCGGAGCTCACAAGCCCATTTTCGGCCGGCTTCTTCGGCATGTTCCCCCGATGTGGGCAGGGCCAACACGACGGAGCAGTCCGGGTGCCTCTGAAGGTTCTAGGCGCTCCGATGTCGAAACGATGCAGGGCAATGCGTGTGGGAGAAGGAGGCAGGCAGATGCTTACTGACATCACTGCATGCGGCATCGCCGCAGGAGCGTTCGCAGCGCTTGGAGTACTGCTTGTTAACGGGAAGTGTCTGACCCTCATAACAGCCTACTTTGCCGCTACGCCCAAGCAAAGAGAAGCGTATGACAAAGTAGCGTTGGGGAGATTCGCAGGTGGGCTGATGTTCTTCTTCGCTGGGTGTATGTTGCTGCTCATGGTAGGAATCGTGCTTGATATCAGGTGGATCAGCACGGCAGTCACTGTGCTTGCGACTGGCGGAGGTCTTTCGGCAGCTATCTATGCGAATACTGGCAACAGATTCAGGAGGCAGTAGCAGTTCAGTCAGGCGACTGCGGGATACGTGGGCATCGTTGACCAGCCTTCTGACGGACGACTCATGAGAACTGCGCGCAAGTCGCGGTCGATGCCGCGTGCGGTCCCACTCTCAGGCTCAACCGTCCGTGGAATGAAGCCATCGGCCAGATAGAGGCAATAACCGACGACGAGGCGTTTGATTGAATCGCCGCGCATACTCGTCTCAATGCAGTACGGGCAGTGCCGTTTGCCGACAAGAACGATCCAGGCAGTTACGTAGTGGCAAGGTGGTCTCAGTACCGAAGGGAGCGGCGTGCTTCTCAGGGGAGCACGCCGCTGTGTGAGTCTGCAACAGTCTGCGTCAGTCTACCCCTAGGCTACCTTGCGCCGCGCGCCGGTAGATCCTACTTGGCGGCAGGGCTCACGGTCAGCTGATAGGGATCGTGCATGTTGAAATGACCTTTTGACCAGGGCTGCACAACCACGTAATACCTGGCCATCGGCACAAGCTGCAAGGTGAGGTCCATGAGCGTCCCCTTGGAGCCTAAGTCTTGGTTGGTTATCTCTTTCCCGATGGAATCCACCACTCTCAGCCTGAAGTCGGCCGGCTGTGTGCACGTGATCCGCACCTTGCCAAGAAGCGGCGTGTCAAAGTACCACCAGTCCTGATCGGTGTCGGTGGGTATGACTCCGGTCACCGGTTGCCCGAGCTGAAGGCCCCTGGCTTGGCTCGCCGAGTCGTTGGGCTCTGCGGAATCGTGCAGCGCCGGCTTGACCTGGATTTTCATGTTGTACGGAGTGTGCATGTTGTAAGCGCTTGAGCCGTAGCCTCGCATCAGCACGTAGTAGACGCCGGGCTCGAACACATAGTGGGCTGCCGCCATGGGCGTTCCCACGTTTCCGAAGTCGTCTCCCGCTAAGGCTGTCGCGCCGTCCGGGTGGAGTATGCCCATCCAGTAGTCAGCCGGTTGGTCGGATTCCACGACTATCTGCGATGGACCGGTGATGTTTACCTTGTAGTAGTCTTTGTCGACCGGACGGGATATGAACGCGGAGAACGGCTGCCCGAGGGGCGGCACGGAGGCCTGCTCCGGCGCATCGTTGGGTTCAAACCTGTCGGGTCCTCCGGGTGTGACGGTTATGGTCATGGTGTACGGATTGTGCATATCATGGTAGTTGGTGCTGTACCCGCGCATCACCACGTAGTAGGTGCCCGATTCGTACACATCGCCTTCAAGGAACATGTCTTGTCCAGGAGTGCCTAAGTCGCCTCCGTACAGCTGTTGCGCTCCGGAGCTGTCTACAATGGAGAGATGGTAGTCTGCCGGCTGGGTAGACTTTACCTTGATGGTGGATGGCCATGATACGTCTATCCGATAGAAGTCGACATCTCCCGGCCGGTAGATGAAGGAATCGAACTGCCTGCCCGACACAACGGTCGATGCCTGTTGGATACTGTCGTTGGGCTCAAAGGCATCGCGAGCCTCGCGGAACTCCGCCCTCAGAGTGTACGGGGTGTCGGACTTGTGTGAGCTTGAGTATCCGCGCACAAGCACGTAGTAGTTGCCCGGTTCGAATACGTTGGTATCAAGAACCATCGTCTTCCCGGGAGTGCCCAGATCGCCTCCGGCAATCTGTGTCCCCGCCTCGTTCAATATCGCCATGTAGAAGTCGGCGGGTTGCGTACACGTCACGTGGAAGGTGCCGTGGGTGGGCACGGTGACCCTGTACACATCGACATCGCCGTTTGTCGATATGGCCCCTGTGACATCTGTACCCACGGCTATCAGTTTTGCGCTGGCGATATCGTTGTTGGGCTCGCGCTCTGCCCGCAGATATTCAGGCTGAGGCGTCGGCGGAAGCGTTGTGGTCGGCGGCAGCGCTGGAGTCGCTGAGACCGCCGATGGTTTCGTCAGGACGGCGCTCCAGGGCAGACTCTTTCCGCCGGTGATAAAGCAGTCGAAAGCGCCTTGTATTGTCAGGATGCCCGTTGCATCCTGGATTATCTTGCCTGTATAGATCTGTTTACTGTTCCCGATGATCCGTTCGAAGCTAACTGTGCCCTCCGGCTGTACCCTGCCGCTCGCCAGAGTGTCGCCGAGGACCGTTCCTGAGAACGTTGTTCCACTCTGCGTGATCATAAGCTCGCCGATGAACCGATTGGCGTTGATGCTCCACGTCCCGGAGAGCTCAAATCGAGGAGCGGGCACTGCTGCCGGGGGAGTTGACGACACCGGTGGCTGCGTTGCGGTGGACGGTTCTGTCCCCGCAGGAGGGTGTGTTGCCTGTCCAGGCGGAATGCCGCTTGTCGGCGTCTTGCTTGGATTGATCTCTATTGCGGCGATTTCCGTTCGCGAATAGGCCATCAGGGATCCATCGGCCATTTGGAATACGAAGTGATCTACGCCGTTGAAGGTGAAGAAACCCACTAGCTGAGCATCGTGTGTAGTTCCGTTGACGAGTGTTACAGATGAGCCAAGAACGCCGGCCGACAGGGCGAGCAAACAAACCGCTGCTAACGGCAGAGTTAGGCGCATGCGTCGGGGCCTTGACATGGACATCACCGTCCTTTCCGCTTTGGTGCCATTTGCAGTGAGAATTCTCGCAGAGTTGGATATGTTCCTGCGATCCAAGCTATCCTGCAACAGATAATGTACTCTGCCCCTTGACTCGCCTGCGGACGTCGTGGCTATCGCCGGCGTCCGATGTAGAGGAGGTGTTCTGCGCTGCCGTGAATACTGGGATCTAATGCGCATCTATAGTTCAGGTCCGCCCATGCGTCCCACAATCATGCTCACGATTCCCTCTTGAGAAAGCAGTGCCTGAGTTTGGAATCCGACCGTCTCCATCATCGGAGCTATCCCATTAGGGTGTGCAGTGTAGAAGTCGGTGAACGCAGAACCGAGGTGCAGAATCAGCGTATGGGGAGTTCCGCGTCCAGCGCGCGCTGATACGCATCGCGAGTGCGCTCGTTGAAGCACACGAATATCACTTCATCTATAGACGGATCGGCCTCAAGGTGTCGCGTCACGGTTCTCATGGCGATTTGCGAGGCCTGCTCCAGGGGATAGCGATACGCTCCGGTGCTAATCGACGGAAATGCCAAAGTGCGAACACCGTGTTTTGCTGCGAGTATCAGCGAGCTCCTGTAGCAGCCGGCCAGAAGGTCCGCTTCGCCCGCGCCGCCGCCCTGCCAGATCGGGCCGACTGTATGTATGACATTCTTCGCGGGCAGCTGGTATCCTCTGGTGATGACGGCATCGCCGGTGTTGCAGCCTCCAATCGCCCTGCACTCGGCGAGTAGCTCAGGGCCGGCCGCTCGATGTATTGCGCCGTCCACACCGCCTCCGCCGAGCAGTGTGGTGTTGGCGGCATTGACTATGGCGTCGACGTGCTGCTCTGTGATGTCTCCGCGGACAACGGACACTCGGTCGCAACTACGCGGCGGTTGCGACTGCGGTTGCGACTGCGGCTGCGACTGCGGCCCGATGGGGCCCTTTCCAGAGTTCGTGCTCATTCCGTTCGCATCTCCTTTCTACCTGCGTTAGGATTCATCATGGCCGGGCGCGAATCCTCCCAGGCCGCACCGGTTGGGGTCCGCCGGGATGAGGAATCTGGCGCTCAAGCAATGCGGCAAACGCGACCAATGCGATGGCGGATGTTCGGGATGAAGGACCCCTCCGTGCCTGGCCCGCAGATGTATGAGGCCCCGGCAGAAGGAAACCGGAGACTATGTATGGAATACAGAATGCGAAGAGAGCCCAGGGGAGTGTCTGCAAATGGCGGTTCCGGAACCGCGGAGGAGCGATGTGTCCACATCGGGGCAGGGGAGCGACAGTGGCGGACCAGCCTCACACGTGCTGGGCCGCGCCGTTGCCGCCATCGGCGGTCGGCGGCTTCTAGCTGTAGCTCTCCTCGTCTTGGCAGTTATCTTGGGCCTGACGGCGCTGCGACACACACACGCCCGAGATGAAGCGGAAAGGGACTACTGCGATGTGGTGATCGACCAGGCAGTTGCCGATCTGGCGGCTTTTCTCAAAGACTATGAAGACGCGACCTTTCAATTCGTGGCCAATCAAGACCTCAATCGATTGCTACTCGACTGCGTCTCGTCTGCAGACCCTTATGAAATCGCCCCATACAACCAGGCCTTCTCAAACTTCCTGGAAGGATACACGTTCAGCCGTCGCGGCGTGTATGACGCGGTGTTTCTGGACGAATCCAACAGGAACCGCAAGGCGCTGACGATGCGCGAATCGCTCCCGGCTTCGTATATCAAGGCGCTCCGCAACTCCGATGCTTATCAAGACATACTGAGAGCCGATGGCAAGGCCGTGTGGGCGTTCGAGGAGAACTGCGCCCACACGGGAATGGACTGCGTCATTGTGGGTAGGAGGATCAAGGACCTATTCGGAGGGAAACCGCTGGGTGTGGTGGCCGTGATGATATGCGCCGATGAACTGGTCCGTGTGGTCAACGACTACTTGTATGATCATTTTTACTTCTCTGTGGGTACCGTCAAGACCAACTACACAGTGGTAGCAGATAGCAAGGGGAACATCATCTCCGGGCCGTCTTTGGTAGAAGGGCTTTCTCTTCGGCAACTCTACTCAAATTCCATCGCGCGCCGCGCGGAGGGTAGCTTCACCAACGCCATACGCGGCGAGGATGTACTGGTTGTGTTCAGGCCTGTTTCGGGCGCGGATTGGAGAGTGTTTGTGCCCGTATCGCTGGCGGGCCTGTATGGGGAGGAGCCGGGCGGCGCTCGGGCGGGGGTGTCCATTCCCATGGCGGGCGGGCTAGTCGCCGGCGCCCTGGCGGCGACTGCAGTCTTTCTTTTCGCGTGGCCGATGCACGAGAGCTTATCGTCTGTGCGCATCGCGCGAGCACACCCCGACTACTTGCGCTCCAGCCAGGTGAGCGGCGCGTCTCTGGCGGCTGACGGGCCTCAGCCATCGACTGCCGATCCCGAGTGGCTCGGCCAGCTGACCGATAAGGAGATACAGGTCCTGATCCTTATGTCACAGGGCTACTCCAACCGCGAGATCGCGCAGAAGACATACATAGCCGAACAGACGGTCAAGAACTATGTGAGCTCTGTATACAGCAAGCTTTGCGTGCGTGACAGGGTGCAGGCGTCCCTGCTGGCAGTGGAGGCAGGCCTGAACCTTCGCGACTATCGCGACCTCGACTGACGAGCGGGCTGCTACCTGGTGCTACCTGCCCGTCATGATCGCCGCGAACCTGTCGATTATCTCCTCTTTCTCCGACCTCAGCCTGATGTAGTCGAGCGACATCGCTCTCTTCACGGCCTCCTCGGCGGGTATCAAGCCCATCCCCCGGGCGACAGGCACGTCCCTGCGACTTGGAAGTGTATAGCCTTCCGCTACAATGGCCTGACCTTCTCTCGACAGAAGAAAGTCCACGAAAGCTCTGGCGGCTTTGGGATTGGGCGTGCCTTTCAGAATCGCGACAGGGCTTGGGATCACCATTATCTTGTCGAGATACACAAAGCCGAGGGGCGCTCCGTCTAGGATCTTGTTTATGGCTATGTAGTCCACCGCCAAGCAGGCTGCTAGATCGCCTACGGCTGTGTCGTCCACCACTTGCGTCGCGCCCTGTCCCATCTTGGCTCCGTTGGCTCTCAACTTCCGGATGTAGTCCCATCCCAGGTTCTTCACGATCATAGATACGCTCAACATAGAGGTTCCGGAAATCGCCGGATCGGCGATCCCGAAAGCGTCTCGGTATTCCGGCCTGAGCAGGTCCTCCCAGGTTCTTGGAGGATTGTTTATCCGAGTGATATCGTAGCAGATGCCGATGGTGCTGAGGCGAGCGGCAGTGAAGTAGCCGTCAGGGTCAGACACCGGGCTGATCACCGCGGACGCTTCAGGCGAGACATACCTTTCGAGCAGGCCTTCCCCCTTGAGCTGATAGAAGTCTGGCACCTCGCTTGTCCACAGCACATCGGCCATTACCCTTCCGGCGTGGCGTTCGATGGCGAGCTTCGCCATTATCTTGCCGGCGCCGGCTGAGTAGTAGTCGAGCTGAATCTCTGGGTACTTGCGCATGAAAGTCTTTTTGATCTGGCTGATGATCACATCCTTGGTGGATGTGTACACCATCAGCCCAGGCCTTGGCGCTGCGTTCACAGACGACGCCATCCCAACCGCCAACAGCGACAGCATAAGTAGCGCTGTCGTGACTGCTGGCCGCCTTCTCATCCATATCTCCTCCTTCGCGAGCGGGTTTCGCGGCTGATCGTGACGCCCGCCACAGTAATATACAACAACTTCTGCCGGTATCCTCTTCCACAAGCCATGCAGCCTTCGACCAACGTGGTTCGTAGCGTCACAGTACCGTGGTACTATGACGCATCTACCAGCGAATAGAGTACCGCGGTACGGTGACTTAGCTGAGTGGCCCCTTTACTCTGGACTCAGGCGGCCAAGATCCCAACTAAGGTGAAAGGGTGATACTTATGAAGAGAGCGCTACTCGTTCTGTGCGTGCTCAGTGTTCTGTTGGCATCGGCCATCACCGTGGGGGCTCCGAAGATGAAAGTCATGCTGTACTCGTCCATGAAGGACTCTCAGCTCTCGGCGCTGCAGAAGGCGTTCGCCAAGAAATACCCGGACATTGTATTCGACTACTACACAGCCGGGACGGGCAAGGTGTTGACCAAGCTCGCCGCGGAGCAGCAAGCTGGCGGAATCGCAGCCGACATGATCTGGGTGGGCGAACCCACGAACTATGTGGAATTCAAACAGCAGGGCTTGCTTGAGAAGTATGTTTCGCCTGAAGCCAAGACCATCAACGCAATCTATAAGGACAAAGACGGCTACTACTGCGGAGCCAGAATCGTCGGGCTGGGCATCGCCTACAACACCAACAACATCAAAGGCAACGATATCCCGAAAGACTGGAACGACCTGTTGAACCCCAAGTTCAAGGGTCTGCTTGGAATGACAGATCCGTCTTTCTCCGGAACGACGCTCTACACCGTTGCGGCTTTCGTGCAGAACCCGAAATACGGTTACGACTTCCTGAAGGCGCTTAAGGCCAACGACATCAAGTTGGTGCAGGGTTCAAGCGACTCAGTGACCAAAGTCGGCTCTGGCGAATGGGACATGAGCATCGCCGTGGACTACATCGCCAAGGATCAGATGAAGCAGGGTTCCCCGGTTGGGTTTGTGTATCCCGCGGGCGGCGCGTCAGTGGTTCCCAGCCCCATAGCCATAGTGAAGGGTACCAAGAACCTTGAAGCCGCGAAGATCCTCTATGACTTCATCCTGTCGCTGGAAGGGCAGAAAGTCCTGGTAGAGGCCAACACCATCCCCATCCGGACCGAGATTAAGCTGGCCGACGTCGACCTTCCCAAGCTTCTTGGCACCGCTCTGCCTGTTGACGACTACAGGTTGGTTGCGGAGAAGGATGACATGCTGAACAAGTTCATCGAGATCATGAGGAAGAAGTAGCGCCCTATGGCTGAAGTCAGGCTGGACCGAATAACAGTTCAATATGGCAAGAAGACTGCGATCGAGGACTTCTCGCTTCACGTGCGGGATGGGGAGTGCCTTACGCTGCTCGGCCCGTCTCCGTGCGGCAAGACCACCGTGCTTAGGGCCATCGCCGGCCTTACGAAGCTGTGCAGCGGCGAGGTGACCATCGGTAGTCGCGTAGTCGCCAGCCGGGACAGGAAGATATTCATCCCTCCGGAAAAGCGAAACGTTGGTGTGGTGTTTCAGGACTACGCAGTGTGGCCCCACATGACGGTTGAGGCGAATGTGCTGTATCCTCTGAAAAAGCGCAATGTGCCCAGGAAAGAAGCCAAGGAGCAGGTAAACGATGTCTTGAGGCAGGTAAGAATGGCAGACTACGCTGCGAGGCTGCCGTTCCAGCTCTCCGGCGGCCAGCAGCAGCGAGTGGCGCTAGCCAGGGCGCTGGTGGCATCGCAGGATGTGGTGATTCTTGACGAACCTCTAACCAACCTCGACGCCAATCTCCGCGAGGAGATGCGGTTCGAGATCAAGCGACTGCAGAATGAGACAGGCATCACCGTCATCTACGTCACGCATGATCAGGACATCGCCCTGGTCATATCCGACCGTATCGCTGTCATGGACAAGACCGGGTCCATAAGGCAGTTGGGCGCGCCCGAGGAGCTGTGCGGGAATCCGGCGGACAGCTTCGTGTATCGGTTTCTCGGCCTGTCTAACTTCATCCCGGTGGAGATCGTCGACGGCGAAATGTGGGTGAGAGACATCGCGGGCGCTGGCGGCGGCGCCGATACCGAGCCTACCTCATTCCCGTATCCCGTTCCCGCCGGTATGCACAACAGGCAGTTCTACGCCGCCTGCCGCCCAATGGACATCGCGATGTCGAGGGACGGCGCTGATGGAGGCGCGGCGACCTGCGGGACCTGCGGGACCTGCTGGACCCACGGGACCTGCGGGACCCACGGGACCCATGGTCCAGGAGAGACTCGGGAGGCCCTTCGGGGTAGGGTAGCGCGAGTGATCTACCTTGGCAACATCTACGAATACCGTGTCCGGGTAGGCGGCATCGAGATCAGAGTGCAACAGGATTCCCACGAGGCTTTCAAGGGCAGTACGTTCTGCGAGGGGGATGTGTGTGCCCTGAGCATCAAGGACATCCGCTACTACGAAGATGTGGAGGAGGTGTCATAGTGAGAGCTGGTCAGTCTCTTCGGGGCAGCGAGCTCAGGAGAATGGAAGGCTCAAGGTTCAACACCGGCCAGCTGCTGCTTGTCATCTCCACCATCATACTGGTCATCACTGTGGTCTTGCCTGTGGCGATGATCGTGTACAACGTCTTCTTCTACAACTGGTCGTTCGACTGGAGTCTATTTGCGTCTATGCTAACCGATCCCGACAACCTGGCGGCAATGTGGAACACAGTCAAGATCTCGTTCTTCGTGACCACCTTGGGCACTGTTGTTGGGCTCTTCTTCGCGTGGCTCATCGGTCGCAGCGACATTCCACTCAAGGGGCTCATGAAGTCGCTCTTTGTGATCCCCTACATGTTCCCGCCCTTCATCGGCGCGATGGCCTGGGGATTGCTGCTGGCGCCGCGCGCGGGCTACATAAACAAGATGTTCATGGCGTTAACGGGCGGGCGCACTCCGCTGTTCAACATCAACACATTGGCGGGCATCGTCTTCGTGGAGCTGTGCTACTACTTCCCGTTCGTGTTCATCCAGGTATCCGGGGCGCTGGAGAGAATGGACCCGACGCTGGAGGAGTCGGCCAGAATCGCCGGTGCCAACCAGCTGACGGTGATACGCAGGATCACCATGCCTTTGGTGGTTCCGGCGATCGCTGCAGGCGCCATGCTGATCCTGATTTCGTCGCTGTCGCACTTCGGAGTCCCCGCGATCTTGGGTTTCTCCAACGGCATCTTCACTCTGCCGACCAAGATCTATGAGTTGATCTACCGGGCCTCGGGAAGCTTCGAGGGGATCAGGCAGGGAGCGTCTCTCTCGATTCTGTTGGTGGCCGTAGTCGTGCTGGCGCTGGCATTGCAGCGCCGGGTGCTGCGAACCGGCCGTTACGACATAATCAGGGGCAAGAGCATGAGGCCTATGCTGATCAAGCTGCGCGGCTGGAAGGCGCCGCTGCTTGCGGTCTGCTTCGTGTTCCTGATCGTCACGGTGATCCTGCCGCTCTTCACCATCTTCGGCGTCGGTTTTCTGAAGGCGTATGGTGTGCCCATGAAGCTCGCCAACATGACCCTGAACAACTTCAAGTATGTGCTCTTCGAGTCGAGAATGGCGCGCGACGCCATAAGGAACAGCTTCTTCCTGTCAATAACGTCGGCAGTCATCACGATGCTGGTAGGAACCATGATCGCATATGTCATCGTCAAAATACAGCCCAGGGGTAAAGGGGTTCTTGAGGTCCTCGGCATACTGCCATACTCCATACCAGGGATTGTGCTGGCAGTGGGCGTCATCTTGACGTGGAGCGGGGCGTTCTACCTGAACCTGTACAACACCATCTGGATCATCCTGATCGCGTACATCGCACGCTACATGGCGTTTTCCATGAAGTCCGCCTCTGCCTCGCTGGAGCAGGTGCACGATTCGCTGGAAGAGGCATCGCGCACCTGCGGCGCCAGTCACTTCGAGTCGCTACTCGATGTGACACTGCCCCTGATCCGGCCGGGAATGGTCGCAGGCTTCTTCCTCATATTCCTGCCGGCCATGAGGGAACTCACGACCTCGCTGCTGCTCTACGGGCCTTTCACGCGAACTATGGGGGTGGCCATCTACTCCATCAATGAAGAGGGATATACGGTCCAGGCATGCGCCTTAGCTGGAGTGGCCATCATCATCATTGTCATCGGCGAGCTGATCTTGAGGTTCGTTACCCGTGAAAGGAGGGGGCAGTGATGGACCAGGTTGTACTGAAGAACGTCACCAAGTCCTTCGTGACGAAGGCTTTCGGGAAAGTGACTGCAGTCGACGACGTCAGCCTGAACATCAGGGAGGGTGAGTGTTTCTCCTTCCTTGGGCCCTCCGGATGCGGCAAGACCACGACCTTGAGGATGATCGCGGGGTTTGAGGATCTGTCGGGAGGCGAGATATGGCTGGGCGACAGGCCTGTGTCGATCAAGGCGAAGAACTTCTACGTGCCTCCTGAGAAGAGACAGCTCGGCATGGTGTTCCAGGCCTTTGCCGTGTGGCCGCACCTGAACGTGTTCGAGAACGTGGCCTTTCCTCTTCGCATCCAACGGATGAGCAATGCGGAAATATCAGACCAAGTCAAGCAGGCACTGAAACATACCAGCCTGTCGGGCCTGGAGGAGAAATACCCCTCGGAGTTGTCAGGCGGTCAGCAGCAGCGGATCGCTCTGGCCAGGGCCATCGTTGCCAGCGCCAAGGTCCTGCTGCTGGATGAACCGCTGTCCAACCTGGATCCCAAACTCCGCGAGATCATGCGTTTTGAGATAAAGGACCTGCAGAAGAAGCTGGGCCTCACCATCGTATACGTCACGCATGACCAAGCAGAGGCCATGGCGCTGTCCGACAGGATGCTCGTCATGGACATGGGCGTTGTGCAACAGGTCGATACCCCGACGAATATATACAACAACCCGGCCAACAGGTTCGTCTTCAGCTTCCTCGGGCTATCGAACTTCGTGCCGGCGGCATTGCACGACGGGCTGGTTTGGCCGGCGGGTTCAGCGAGCAGCAACCTGGAGTGCGAAATCCCGCGGGATTGGGACGACGACAGGGCCGTGCTTGCCACCCGTCCCAATGAGATTCAGCTCACTCCGGAAGGCGGCTATCGTACGCGAATAAAGAACCGCGTCTTCCTCGGTGACTATGTCGAGTACCGCATGGATATCGGTGACACCGAAATCAGAGTTCAAACCCATGAACACAGGGATTTCAAGGTTGGAGACCTGTGCGGAGTCCGACTAGGCAAGGTGAAGTGGTACCCTGCCGAAGAGGAAATCTCGGACGACGAAAGGGAGCGGCGGAAGGTAATCTAGGGAAGGTTCTCTAGGGAAGGCAACCTGGGGCGCGTCGCCGGATGGTAGTTCAGACTTAGGGTGTACGATGAGGACCCGCGATCTGCAGATCGAAGCAGCGCGGGTCCTTCCTTACGGAGCTCATTCACGCAGCAAGCTCAGAGACGTAGTTCTCGCGAAGGCTCCAGGCGATGGGCTTTATCCCGTAGCTTGTCAAGGCGCCAAGGAGATCCGAAGGGACTGGTCTATCGGTGTCGTTGAGCGCCGCATACAGCACCGACTTGTCGGAACGTACCGCTCGCGTATCGTTCCACGCAAATAGCAGGCTGGCGGTGCTTTCCCGAGTGGGCCTGTTTATGGCGCTTACCAGTCGCTCCGGAGCCGTTCTCGAGGCTGGGATTACGAAGTCGAACTTGTTGATGAAACCGCTGCGCCCCATAAATTGGACATTCGGGGTGAAACGGATCGCGTGCGCTTCAAGGAACGCCTCTACGTCCTCCAGAAACAGCGATGCAACGGTACTCCTTGAAGTCATGAACATGTCATCTACGGATCTCATCGCCTGCAGTAGGCGATGCTTCTTGTACGGAAACTCGTCGATGGTCGACTCCACTGCTAGCACATCGCCGTTCTGCTGAACGCCGAAACCATTCACAATGCTGGCCAAGATCTTTTTGCGTTTCGGCGTCTGAATGTCGCAACCTGACATTGAAAGTCCCTGAATGACGTGACCGTCATCACTCAGCCGCAGCAGGTCACCACGGCGCTCAACGTAGATCTGAAGACGATCATTGTTGTGATCCAAGAAGGGAGTTGTTATCTCGACTGTTCCGCTGATGTCCTTGGCTATGGTCCTGTGCTTCAGCCAGGCTGAATAGGATTCGACCAGATGCTCCGAGTCGATCATATCTGTAATCCTCCCTGGATCGATGGAATATCTACAAGATTACAGTACTCCAAGAAGCCATACAAGATGTCCGGGAGCAAATGGCCGTATCTCAGGATCTTTGTCGGGACAGGATACGCCCACCTCGCCGCGAAGCCTTCACGGTACACGTGCAAGTGAGGGCCGACGATCTCTTGACCATCGGGATTATCGTGTGGAGGACCGTCCATGTCTAGTCGAAGAAGCACTTCCGACACGTGCGCGCGCTCCTGACACGTTCGATTGGTCACCCTTACACCGCTGACGCGAACATCGAACAGGAAATCCGAACGTCCGTCCACGGACTTAGCAGGGTAACACTTCCTTTGGCCGCGCGATGGAAGCTCGATCAGTCCCCGTTCGAGCATGCGCTTGGGAACAGCTATCAGTGCATCCGCCTCAGACTGAGTAAGCACGCGCCTACCTCCTTGAAACGTGACGTACCGTACTATATAGACCATTCGTCACTCGCCAGGTAATTCCTCGTCGCTCCACTGGATCTGCCCCCCAACGAGAGGTCACGTGACCACAACATTGGGTAGGAATGTAGAACGATGTACGCAAGGGGCGTCTGTCTGAGAAGCAAGCGAGCGCCTGGAGGCGGTCTGGCAAACGGCGTGGGGTGAGGACCCGCGATCTGCAGATCGAAGCAGCGCGGGTCCTTCTCTTCGTTCGGCAGGACACGTGCGGAGCCTGGAGAACCGAAGGTTGGGATGATTTCGCTTCGCGGAGGTGGTTTTCGGGTGACCAGTCTACTGTGGCTCGTCGTGTACCTAGCGGTGCTCGCGCCGCTGCTCACCCTCGTCCACGAGCTAAGTAGTTCTCAATTAGTCTTTGCACGATATGCCAGCTTGCGCTATAATCCCTGCTAGACGCCTGTTGGGCATCGGGGGAGGCGTAACTCAGATGCGATTCGTACGACAACTCGACGAAGATGAGGTCCGCGTCCTTTGCATGTTTGCGTGGCTGAGCGTGGTTGGCTGCATGCCCGGGTGCGTGGCAAGAACTGGGGTGCGCTATTTTTGACAAAAGGTACGGGGCATGTGCTCACATTCGGACGCGAACGCTGCAAAAAGTGAGCACATGGCCCATCTATGCCCTTGTTCCCACCATTTACGGCCACGCTTTTGCCCTCCGGTGCGCCTCCAGCTCGCGAATTCCCATAACATGCTAGCAAGTATCGGTGTTATGGGGGATTCATCCAGGGCATTGCCTCTATTTGCTTGCATGTGCTCAAAAATGAATGCGCCTGTGTTCACTTTTGGATGTCATCCGCGAAACTTCCGTCA
>ENA-UOOH01002802-UOOH01002802.1-fermentation-metagenome-genome-assembly--contig:-NODE-2802-length-14296-cov-3.012850_pt1 | contig 14296 bp, 13 predicted proteins | sample MGYA00245778_ERZ724025 | MGnify/ENA primary metagenome ERZ724025 (study PRJEB28704, sample SAMN03018313) | fermentation metagenome | biome: anthropogenic terrestrial biome; feature: soil; material... | reverse complement strand
CTTCCCTTTCGGGGCTCTCGCAGCCCTTGGCTTGGGACTGGGCCTGATGAGTGTTAACCTATCATCCGCAGCGAAACAAGCAGCCGACCAGGTGAAAGCTGTTCTGTCGGCTAACATGAATTCTTCCATCCTGTACTCTATGGGCTTGAATGCCATGCAGGGTCTGAGTGCTGGCATCCTCTCAGGGCAGGCTGGTGTGGTCAGTGCCATGATACAGGCTGCCAGAGCGGCCGTGCTTGCGGCGAAGCGTGAACTGAAAATTAACTCGCCTTCAGGCGTCTTTCGGGATGAAGTAGGCCGCATGGCCATGCGCGGCTGGGGCCAGGGCTTTTTGCTGGAGAGTAAGAAGCAGGTCAAAGTGGTCGCCAACGCGGCAAGATTCCTCACAGGCACCGCCAAGGAGAACGCCATCGCCTATGCGTCCAACGACAACCGCAAGACCTATCATCAGTCAAGCAGCGTGAACCTTTCAGGCAACACCTTCTATGTCCGGGATGAGAAGGACATCCAGTCACTGGCCATCGAAATCGCGGCGCTGACGAGGCGGCAGCACCAGGGCAGGGGGCTGAGGATGGCATAATTCAGATCTGATATATTCCTGATTCTATCTGATTTTCTCCGTCAACCAAAATGTGGTACGCGGAGAAGTCCGGCGTGTTACCAGCCAAAATATACTTGATATATTCCCGAGTTTGAGTGATTAATCATGAAAAGGAGGAAGAAGGCATGTTCAATGAATTTCCGGATATGAAGGTGGTCGAACGTCTGCGCAGGCTATACCCTGCCGGTACCCGCGTAATCTTGGAAAAAATGGAAGATCCCTACACGAAACTCAAGCCCGGCGATGGCGGCACCGTTCTCTACGTTGATGATGCGGCAGGGATCCATATCAACTGGGATAATGGATCGAGTCTAGCAGCCATCTACGGTGTGGATGAAATACGAAAACTTTAGGAAGCTGCCCACATATTTGACTGTATGACAAGTGCTTTGGTCGAAAATAATATTAATTTTATATATTGCATGAATGGTCATTAAAAAGTGGGTATGTATAGTATTATAGTAAGCACTATGATGCTTGTTAGGGGCTAGGAAAGTGATAAGAAAGGGGTGCCATTCAGATGAAACGTAACATCCAGAACCTGCGGGAAGGATTGCCCGTCTTCAAGGCGCTTGCGTCTGAAACCAGAATTGCTATTCTTGATCTGCTGATGGGTAAAGGACCCATGCGCATGACAGCCATCGCCGAATCATTGAAGATTACAGCCGGGGCTATCACCAGCCATGTCAAGGCTCTGCATGAAGCCGGCATGATCAGCATTGAGACGCGCGGCGGCAAGCATGGCATACAAAAGATTTGCAGAGCCGTGACAGACCCACTAGCCGTTGATGTAAAAGGCTCAATGAAGCCATAAGGAATTCATCACTGACATTCAGCCCTTGCCAATCGGCAGGGGTCTTCTTTTTGGAGGGATGTATCTGAACGATTGGTTCACCTGGAACGGCACCCGATGTACTGATTATGGTATCCATGTGGTACGGCAGCCGGAACTTATCCGACCTCCTGAACGGATCATCTTTACCTCGGTCCCAGGCCGGAGCGGGGCCTTCACCACGCTGGAAGGCATGGATGTTTACGACGACTTTCTTCTGTCCGTGGAATGTGTGGTCAGAGACACATCAAATCTTGTCAACATCTTTGCCTGGCTGAAGGGCAGCGGGAAACTCACCCTCGCCACCCGGCCTGGGGGATTCTATGATGCCTGCATCGTCAACCAGATTTCTCTGGAGCAGATCCTGCGAGGAAATCCGCACAGGCGCTTTGTCCTCAACTTCCGCTGCCAGCCCTTCTTCTACCTGAGTGGCGTAGCCAACATCAGCGTTTCTGCGTCTGGCTCCTACCTGACCAACCCTGGGAGTGTGTTTTCGGAACCTGTGCTCAAGGTGACGCTCACAAGTGATGCTCAGATCACAATGGGCGGCAGTTACTTTGAACTCGCAGGGGTCACTGGGACAGTCACAGTGGATACCCCGCTGAAAGAGACGTACAAAAGCTATTCCTCCTACAACAGCAAAATGAGCGGAGATTACCCAACCCTGCTGCCGGGAGAGAACATCATCACCTGGTCAGGCGGGGTAACCGGGATCATCATCACGCCTCACTGGCGACAAGTATGAGATTGCTGTTTGCTTCCCTTCCAAAGCAGTGATATGATCGCACTAATCATGCGACGAATACAGGCTGAGATCATCAAGGAGGAGCAAACATGGATGTCAAGGAAGCGATACTAAAGCGTAGAAGTATTCGCGAGTTTATTCAGAACCCAATATCAGATGATATGATCCGTGAGTTGCTGGAAAGTGCCATGGCTGCTCCAAGCGCATGCAACAAGCGCCCATGGGAGTTCTATGTGGTGAAAAGCAAACAACTGCAGGACAGGCTCAGGACTGTTTCTCGCTACTCCAACATGAACTCATCCCTCATCATCGTTGTAGCGGGCAATGAGCGAAGATCGCTGGCACATCGAGTCAATGATTTTTGGATTCAAGATTGCGCTGCTGCGGTTGAGAACATGTTACTCACGGCAACATCGCTTGACATTGCCTCGTGCTGGTGCGGCTTGTTTCCGATGGTAACGCCAGTGAAGAAGGTGAGAGCCATCCTTGGATTGGAAGAGCACATTTTCCCCTTGGCCTTGGTTCATCTGGGGTTCTCTGAAGTACAGGCCATACCGAGAACCCAATACGAAGAGAATCGAATTCATGTATATGAAGATGATCCTGTGCATGAGGGTGATTCTATAGGATAGAAATTCAAATAAGCAAATAACTTGTCTAGGCGTCCATCAAACGATGGGCGCTTTTTTGTAGAAAGGAGTTGTGGTCATGATCAGCATCTATGCGGCCGATGAGAAAGACTTCAGCAGCAACGGCCTCTGTTCGCTCACACCCAGCTCCTGCCAGGTGAGTCAGACTCTCAACGGTGATTGGGAACTCATCCTGACACATTCTCTAGATGATCAGGGCAAATACGCCTGTCTGCAGGCTGGATGCATCCTCAAAGCGCCTGTGCCGGTGGACGCCTCTCCCCGCCTCAAGCTGCTTGCTGGGGACGATGGGAAGGACATCTACCGCATCTACAAGACTGGCGCCCAGCTCAAGCTTTACAGCAAGCCAAACACCACCGCCTATTGCATCGGCAGGTACAGCAACAAGACCGAGGTACAGGTTCTCTGCAAGACTAACCCCAGCTACTTCGAAGTAATCACACCGGATGGCAAGCGGGGCTACCTGGCCAGCGCCGACCTGCTGTACCAGAGAACCGCCTCGAGCGCTGAGCAGGCAAGCCGTGAGATTCTTCAGCCTATGCAGGCGCGCGAGCAGCCCTTTCGCATCTACCGGGTTGTCCCGGAATTGACCCAGGTCAGCGTCTATGCCCGTCATCTGTCCTATGACCTCATGGACAACATGATCTACAGTTACAAGCCGGCCAAGGGAACAAGCGGGGCTGCCGTGGCCGCAGGAATTCTCAGTAAGTGTCAGACCAGCCATCCCTTCAGCTTGTTCTCCAATCTCACACGCAGCGTGGATGACCTGTCCATCGAAAACACCAACCCGCTGGACGCGATCCTTGGAGAAGGCGGGCTCGTCGATCGGACCGGCTGCGAGCTGGCGCGGGATTGGTTTGATCTCTATCTGCTCCAGCGCGTGGGCAAGGACAGGGACCTGCAGATCCGGCAGGGCAAGAACCTGCTGGGTATCCGCTATGACGTGGATGACTCGAATGTCACCACCCGCATCGTACCGACCGGAGAAGACGCGGAAGGCGAGCTGCTCTACCTGGATGAAAAGTATATCGACAGTCCCCATCTAGCGAGCTACACCCACCCGCGCTGGGTGCACCTGCCGGTGAGCGAAGCCCGGGTCAGCGATGACATGACGCTCACACAGGTAAAAGTCAAGCTCCGTCAGGCCGCCCAGGACGAGTTCGACAAGGGCTGTGATCTGCCAGATGTCAGCATTGAAGTCAGCTTTATCCATCTCGAAAACACAGTGGAATATGCCCAGTACCAGCCTTTGGACCATCTATTCATCGGCGATGGCCTGCGCGTCATTGTCAAGACTCACAGCCTGAACCTCCCCCTGCGGGCAACAGAATCCAGCTTCGATGTCCTGCTGGGCCGCTACCTGAAGATGACCTTGGGTTCAGCTTCCCAGACCTTGGCAGGCAGCATGATCTCCCCGCGCCAGCTGCCGGCCGGCGGCATCAAGGGCATGAAGCTGGCGATGGGTGCCATTGGGACCGGGCATCTGCAAACGGCCTCGATAGGCTCGCTGCAGGTGAAAGCAGCCGCCATCGGGGCTGCGCATATCCAGCAGGCAGCCATTGGCGAAGCCCATATCCAGGACGCAGTCATCGGCAGCGCCAAGATTGCCGATGCTGCAATCACACAGGCCAAGATCGCTGAGGCATCCATCACCAATGCACACATCGCTGATGCGGCCATCACCAGCGCCAAGATCGGTCAGGCCGAGGTGAAGTCAGCCAATATCGAGGACCTGAGCGTGACCGCGGGCAAGATCGCCTATGCCGTCATCACCGGGGCTCAGATCGCGGACGCCGCCATTGGCAGCGCGAACATACAGGATGCAGCCATCACAAGGGCTAAGATCGGCCTGGCTGCAGTTGGTTCGGCACAAATAGCGGATCTCTCCGTAACGGAAGCCCACATCGCGGATGCGGCCATATCGACAGCCAAGATCCATCAGGCTGCCATCACCGAAGCCAAGATCCAGGACGCTGCCATCACCCGTGTCAAGATTGCCCAGGCAGCTGTTGGCACAGCGCAGATTGACGACGCAGCGATCACTTCAGCCAAGATCGGGCAGGCAGTGATTGAAACCGCCCATATCGGCACTGGTGTAGTCGGCACGGAACAGGTCGCTGATGGTTCCATCACGGATGCGAAGATCGTAGGCCTGACAGCCAACAAGATCACCGCCGGCACAATCGATGCAGCCGACATCAACGTGGTCAACCTGAATGCCGGCAACATCACGGTCGGCACCATCAATGGCCAGCAGATCGCCCCCGGGGCCATATCGGGCCTGCACATCGGCAACAACGTCATCACCGACCGCATGATCCAGGACGGGTCCATCGGTGGGAGCAAGATCAGTATCGGCACGATTGCCGCAGAAAAACTTAAACTATCACAACATATATTGTACTAACGGAGGATGGAGTATGGCACATAACCACGCGAACTCACAAACGCTAAAAGACATTGTGCGGGACATTCTTAGGGATGAATTGCACGGACTTCTGGAGGACGTGCGCTACCGCCTCTCTGTACTTGACGATGCCCAATCAGGGCACCTCCGCATAGGCAGTAGGCAACTGAACCTCGCCACGCACCAGTTGGATGGCTATGTTGTAGCAGATAACTCACCTGCAGCAGGCAGTATCGCCTGGACGGACGTCAACATCGTCTACAAGGGCACCAACTATGCCGTTCAAAATGGCAATACGGCGAACAAGTATATCTGGTGGGACTTCAGCGCGACCGACAAGACCCTGCTGCAGACCAGCAATAGCAAACCGGCATTGGAAGAGGACGATGTCCTTGTCTTCGTCAATGACGGCGGCCTCCATAACACTGTGGTCGGCAAAATGACCCATGGCGCCATCCTGAAGGATGGCACGCTGGGAACCGGTGAGATCGCCAACAACGCCATCACGGCTGCGAAGATCCTCAGCAGCACGATCACAGCCACACAGCTGGCGGACAACGCAATCGTCTCAGGCAAGATCGCATCAGGAGCAGTGGTAGCAGGCAAGCTTGCAACCGATGCCGTTGCTGCAGCCAACATTGCAGCAGGGGCAGTAATCGCAGGCAAGCTGGCTACGGATGCTGTTGCCTCAGGGAATATTGCCGCCGGCGCTGTGGTTAGCGGAAAGCTCGCTGCGAACGCTGTTGCCTCAACCAACATTGCGGATGGAGCCGTCGCGACAGCCAAACTGGCCAATAATGCGGTGACCGCCACGCAGCTGGCAGACAACGCCGTGTCCAGTGGGAAGATCGCCTCTGGTGCCGTCGTCGCGGGGAAGCTCGGAACGGATGCCGTGGCTTCGACCAACATCGCAGCCGGGGCAGTGACCGGGGCGAAAATCGCTGACACGACGATCACTGGCGGCAAACTGGTCGGGCAGTCCATCACCGGGGACAAGATTCAGGATGGGGCCATCACGGGGCCGCAGATCGGAGCAGGGGCTGTGGCGACCAACAAGCTGAATACCGCCTTGCATATGATTTTCTAAGGGGGGAGCATGTCATACAGCGTATTTCACAATACCCCTGTCGCCGGTGCCATCCAATGGGAAAACCTCAGCATGCAGTATGAAGGCGAAACCTACCTGATCGCAGACGGATACACCAACACACGCTATGCCTACTGGGCGCTTGCATATCCCAATAACCTCGTTGTCACGGACGACTATCCCAGCCTGGGACCGGATGACTGCCTGGTGTTTGTCAACAAAGGCGGCATCGCCATCACAGTGCCTTATGCCAGCGTCATTGCGGGCGATCTCCTGATCCCGGGATCCGTTCTGGCGGATGCGATCGCGGCCAATGCCATCACCACGGAGAAGATTGCAGCGGGGGCTGTCACGGCCAATACGGTGGCGGCGAACGCCATCGGCACGAATGCCCTGGCAGCGGGCGCTGTGACCACGGATGTGCTGGCTGCTGGTGCAGTCACGTCCAATACGGTAGCCGCCAACGCCATTGGAGCTTCTGCCATCGCGGCGGATGCCATCACAGCGGACAAGATCGTGGCAGGCGCGGTCACAGCTGAGAAGATTGCTTCGAAGACCATCACGGCCAACCAGATCGCCGCCGGCGCAATTACCGCTGACAAGATCCAGGCGAACGCCATCGACGCCAGCAAGATCAAGGCGGGGAGTGTCACGACCAATCATCTGGCACCCGGTTTCGGCAGCCAGTTGGTCATTGGATCCAACCCGGCCATCATGCAGGTCAGCGATGCGGTGGAAGCGGAAACCCAGCGGGCGGAGTCGGTGGAGGCAGGGCTGAAGGATTTCACCGACAAAGCCAACGCCTTCTTTGTGTTCGATCTCGTAGACGGGTCCATGACCATTGGCAAGGCGGACAGCCCCTTCTCCAGCCAGTTTTCGACCACCATGCTGGCTTTCAAGCAAAACGGCGTCGAGGTGGCCTACCTGTCCAACAACAAGCTTTACATCAAGACGGGGCATATCCTGGATATTCTGACCATCGGGGATAAACCGGTCGTCCAGGGCGGAGACGGCTTTTTTGATATGGACACCGTGGCTGGCGGCCTGCGCGGTTCCTGGAGGGCGAGCTGATGGCGAGCATATCTTCGGCCGCTCAAAGCGTTGATGTCAGCAGCAAGATCACGGTCGTGATGGATCCCGAGTCCTATTACTATACGCGAAGTTCCAATACGGGAACCGGATCCGTGACCTGTTCTGTCAGCCTGCCTGCAGGGTCATCCATCTCTTCATCTGCCTTTACATGCAACACAAGCGGTGGAACCCTCTATGGCGGCACGACCATGATCAACAACACAACATACTCTGGAGCCGGCCCGCACACGGTTCAGACCGGTTCAGTCTCCTCGGTCACCATCCCACTGTCATTCAAGTCATCTTATGATCCGAGTGCTTACACGGGGAACCCGAAGAGCAGCTACACCCAGACCCGTACCTTCTCCAACTGTATCCTGACAGTGAACTACACGCCGCCCAGCGCGCCCACGGTGTCCGATGTCCGATTGGGGAACAGCACCGGGACACAGTACGCTGGGGCAGGAGCAGGTGTCACGCTCTCCTGGTCTGCTTCTAACGGCACGAACAACGCGATCTCCTCCTACACCATTCAAAGAAGCGCTAACGGCGCAGCGTTCTCGGATCTTGCCACTGGCATTACCTCAGGATCCTATACGGTCTATGCCCACGCTTCGGCCGGACAGTACTACCAGTATCGGGTGATTGCTCTAGCGCCTTACGGAAATAGCGCATCTGTGACTTCGTCGCTGCTCTACTCCTACAGCGCAGTCAGTGTGCCGACTGGAGTATCGATCAGCCCGGGTAAGGTCTTCCCCAATGCGTCTGTCACCCTGTCGTGGTCGGCATCTTCTGGCGGTACGGGCACCTCGGTGACGGGCTACAATGTCCTTCAAAATGGAACCGTTATCGCAGGCCTTGCTGGCACCAGTTACAGCTTTGCCGCGCCTATACAGGGCAGCTATACCTACACTGTCCAAGCCGTCGCCAATGTCAGCGGATACAACAGTGCGGCCTCAACCGGTGTAGTCCTGACGGTAGACCCTCCTGCTTCAAATTTCGAACTGAACCGATCAACCGTGGAGATGGACGGCAGCTCGGTCATCACGACTACCATCGATCCGATCAATCCGGCTTACAACCATGATGTGACCTTTGCCCTGGACGCCACGCGCACCAGCACGGCGAATGTTGCCGCGGGATCCACTACCAGAAGCTTCACGGTTCCACTGAGCTGGTGCGCGGGCATCCCCAACGCAACAAGCGCGACAGCGACCTGTACTGTGGTCACCAAGAGCGGTTCGACGGTCATCGGCTCACTGTCCACGAGCTTCACTGTGACCGTTCCGGCATCGGTTGTGCCTGGAGCAACACTCGCTGTGGCTGTGGTGGACGGCTTCAACGGCCTCTACCTGAAAGGGAAGAGCAAATGCCGTCTGACTTCCACATTCACAGGGGCCCAAGGAAGCACCCTGGCTTCGCAGGCGTTGACAGGCGGCGGGTACTCAGGGACAAGCAGCCCTTTCACGACAGGCGTTCTGAATACCGCAGGGACACAGACGATGTCTTTGACCGTGACGGACTCCCGAAGCCGGCAGAAGACAGCGACGCAAAACATCACGGTCACGGACTACGCCTCGCCCTCCATATTAAATGTGTCGGCCTTCCGTTCGGACGCGGGCGGCAATCTCTTGGATACCGGGGGCAATATCGCCTTAACAGCCAGCTTTCTGGTGGCGGCTGTTGCCGGCAACTCAGGAACCGGGACCGTACGCAAACGCATCGCAGGCGGTACCTGGGAGACAGCTGTTGCGATAGCCCACAACACCAAGGTCGTTCTTACCGGTGCCTTACCGGAGAACGCCTATGAGGTGGAGATCTCGCTGACCGATACGGTCGGTACTGTGTCTACCTATTTCTTGACCATCCGTCAGGCGCAGTTTGCGTTTGACTTCCGCAATGACCGTGCGGCACTTGGGCGGCTGGCGCTGGGAGAGAAGAGCTTTCTCCTGCCGGACGATTGGCTGACCAATATCAACGCTGACAAGCTGGACGGCCAGCATGCGTCCAATGCGTCAGGCAGTATCCCAATCAACAATGGTACCTTAAACAGCAACCTGAATGCAGACAAACTGGACGGTTACCATGTTACGGACATCCTATTGGCCGTCTATCCCATAGGCGCTATCTACATATCTACAGTGAGCACCTCGCCTGCGACGCTGTTTGGCGGGACCTGGTCTGCCATCGGGGCAGGGACCTTTCTTAATGCCGCGGGTAGCGGCTATACCGCCGGTGGAACAGGCGGGTCAGATACGCATTCTCATGCCACCCCGAACCATGCGCATACAACTGCCAATATGACACTGAGCTTGGCTCAAATCCCCTATCACAGGCATGTTGGGGAGTATGTCTACAACCCTGCCTTTTCAGGAGCTGGCTATTACGCCTACATGCTATCCGGCAACCGCGTGGACAATGGTGTTGTTGGCTATACAGGCGGTGGCGGCAGCCATGGCCATGGCAATACAGGCAATGCTGCCCCGACAACTAATAGCAGCAGTAGCTTGCCTCCCTATTTATCTGTCTATATGTGGAAAAGAACCGCATAAGGAAAGGACCATATCATGCATTACGCTTTAACTATCAATACGGATGGGATCATCACTGGCGTCCATGAGTCAAGGGTGCCCATCAACGAAACCACCTTTGCAGCCAACCCTGAACTCTCATCCGACAGCCTTCGACAGATTGACTCAACGGCTGAGTATCGTATCAGTGAGCATATACTATGCTATGACGAGTATGGTATGCGCAAACCAGATGTCTGGTGCATTCAAAACGGATACATGGAGCTTCCCCCCTTCATAGAGATTGTCGATGGCGAGCTGGTACAGAAAGAGACTCCCGCTGAAGAAAGAAGCCCGACCCTGGAGGAATATTTCAGGGGGATCGTCGAGGAAGCCTGGGATGAGACCAAAGTAAAAATGGACGCTCTGCAGCAGGATGCCTACAGGATGTCGGAGACGGCCAAACAAGCCTCTGAAGCCTTGGTCGACGAAGTCGTGCAGTCAACGCAGCATACCTTCTCGTCCATGAAACCTTTGATGCAGACCCTGATGGTGAACCAGCCTGCAGCGGTTGTTCTTCCTCTGATGCCCTTCATGGAAGAATGGCGGGAGGGAAGGTGGATCGTCGGAGCGAGCTTGCTGTATCAGGGACTGCCGTATCGTGTAGTCCAGACACACGACAGTCAGGGCAATCCAGGGTGGAATCCAGAGCAAGCGGTCTCCTTGTTTGCCCCCTGGCATGGGGTCAGCCTGGAGACAGCACAGCCATGGAAAAAGCCCACAGGCGCCCATGATATGTATCGAGCGGATGAATACATGGTGTTCACAGATGGAAGGACAAATCTCTGCCTGCAGGATACCGCCTATTCGCCTGTTGAGTATCCGCAGGCCTGGAAGGCCGTGAACGATGCCCTTGAGGAGGGAACAATAACTTGATAAAAGCAAAGCAGCTTGTCCAAGAATACCGCCTGCAAATCGGGCGGTTTTCTTATGCCCAGATGGACTGCATCGGCTCCATTGCCGGCATCATTCAAAGGTATGGCGGCAAGTATGATCTCCAGGGGTCCAACTGGTGGGCTCGGCATGAGATCAAGAACCTGAGGCCGCTTACGAGTAAGTCTCAGTTGTTCGATGGCTGTGCAGTCTTGAAGACCCTTCATCCGGGGGAAGCGGGCTATAACCGGCCTGACCGGTACCAGGATGATGCTGTCCAGATCGACTACAACCATATTGGGCTGGGAACCTCTGACGGTGAAATCCTTGACAGCACCACCCAGATGAGCGGCGGGAGCTATGTGCGCAATGGTCCCGGTGTGAGCACGGCGCCTATCAATGAGCGCAGCTGGGATGTGATCGGTGAGTTCGAGGACGTCGATTATTCCGATGAGGGTTCCGTCTCAGATATACCAATTTCACAGGAGGATGTGATGAAAAGAGCCAAGGTGGTCGCATCAGTCGGCAGTACCGTCAATCTTCGAGCCAAACCCAGCCTCAATTCTGTGGTGCTTGAGTATGTCAAGGTTGGCAGCCTGGTGGATGTGTTCGAGAAATCGGGTGAATGGCAGAGTGTATGTACAGCCAGCGGAAAGACCGGCTGGATGAAGTCGGAATTCCTATCCATGGATGAGCCCCATCCAGAGGATCCAGATCGGGATACGTCCTTGCCTGCTATCGCTGGACTGACGGCACAACAGGAAGTGAAACTCCTGCAGGCGCTTGGCCTGATCGAGGAGGTACTGGGGCATGGATAAGAAAAGAAAGGCAATTAAAAAGGGGGAAGGAGAATGGCCGAACAACTCAAAGCCCTGATTGCTATCAGCGCTTCGCTCACTGGCGCTATCATTGGCTGGATGGCCGTGCTAAAGCCGCTGATGGGGCTGCGCCGCGAACGAAAAGCCCAGCAAAAACAGGCCATTGAAGCCACGCTGAAGGCGGAGAAGGAATACCGCCAGACTGTGCTGGACAAGCTCGAAGGGCTGGGCTCCCGGATGACAACGATGGATGACAGCATTGCTGACTTGCAGCGCGACAACATCGAGCGTGCCTACTGCATGTTCAAGCTGGAGCACGGTTACTGTCCCAGTGGAATGAAGGAGTCCATTGCCAGCATGTATGCTTCGTACCAAGCCCGGGGATACAACCACATTGCTAGTTCGAGAATTGAGGAACTCTTGGCTCTGCCTGAGTTCCCTGAAAAGTGAAAGGATAACCCACATGAAGAAGAATCTGTTGATCCTGGTTTCCCTGATGTTGGTCATGCTCGTTTCTGTGTCCATGGCAGAGGGGATAGCTGCCAACATCGAAGCCCCTGCCATTGACCTGACACCGATCTTTCAGGCGGTCCTTGGTATCCTGGCTGCCCTGATCACGCACAAGCTGATTCCCTGGATCCAGGCCAGGACGACTGCCCAGCAGCAGGAGATGCTTCGCGCTGCGGTGTCAGTGGCTGTATATGCTGCTGAGCAGCTCTATGGCGCAGGGGCCGGGAAAGAAAAGCTGATGTATGTGAAAGGGCAGCTTGCCAAGAAAGGGTATAAGATTGATATCGATGAGATTGAAGCCGCGGTCAGGGAATTAACCCTTGTAGGTAATTAGTAATCCTCGACGACTATAAAGGTGAATCTATCAGTCACAGCATCAAAGAGCCTTCGAATTAGACAAATGTCTAGCTTGGAGGCTTTTTATTCATAAAATCCTTGCATTTCTACATCGACACCAGTAATAATGCTATATGTTAAAGGCAGAGACTAGACTGATGTTCGCAACTTTGCTAAAGTATAAAGGCTTTGGTTTCAATCCATGTCGATAATAGCGCGAAGATTACTATACTTACTTCTTATCTCTTTGTTTCAACGAGTCTTTCCATTCTATATTCATCAGTGCTGTTTCTCATGATATAACAGATCGGTTTCCCGCTGGCATCAACTTCGAAGAGATGCTCCCAGAGTTCATGCCTTGCATCGAAGAACACTGTTTGGTCACACGGTGTCAGTTGGATGGTTTCATCAGGCAATTTTACAGTTAGAGTTCCATTGCGGTTTTCTATTGCGATGTTCACACTCTCATTAAGTTTATACATCCCGGCAAATTGATCCAGCTCCTTATCTGTCAAGTGGATTGCAGCCTTGCGCGATGGTTGGCGGAATAGCTCTCCCATAGCAATGGCACTGATTGTGTTTGCAAGGGTGCTATTATCTGACCAACTATTATTGAGTAAAATGATGATTGACAGATCTTCGGTTGGATATCTTATGAAGTTTGAATGATATCCACTTGAGAAATTGCCCGGATGTCCAAACCATAATTGTCCTCGGAATTCACCCACATAACATCCATAGCCGTAGTTTCCATTCAACCCTGTCCGGTTGAGGATCATCATATCCAAAGACTCTTTTGAAACAAGGATTCCGTTGCTAAGGGCTTCTTCAAAGCGAATCATATCCAATGCTGTTGTGTAAATATTGCCCGAACCAAAAGCATGGGATAGATCAAAAGGTTTGAGCTTTACAGAGCGTAAGCCATTAAACATGTGCCCTAAGGCCAGGTTTGGAACTGATGAGCTTGAGGTGGAACCGGAATTTTTCATATCAGCTGGTGAAAAAATATGATGCCTCAAATACTCGTCATAGGACAGGCCTGATACTGTTTCGATGATACCGGCCAGAAGCTGATAACCCGCGTTGCTGTAAGCCATTCTTTCTCCCGGATTGAACCGGAGAGCACTTTGATTGATCAACCTGATCAAATCGTCCTTGTCCGTGTTCGCATAGGGATCAATTAACTTCTCATCAGTTACATCCCTTAGGATCCCTGCGGTATGCGAGAGCAGATGATGTATTGTTATGTTGTCTCCGTCTATCTGATCTGGATAATACTTTGTGATACGGTCGTCCAGGTCAAGTAATCCCTTTTCATTGAGCTGCATGATCGCGATGGCGGTAAACAGCTTCGTTGTAGAACATAAAAGTGTGGCTGTGCTAAGTTCAAAGGGAGTCCCTTTTTCATAATCGGCCATTCCTGATGTGACAGAGGCGATGAGCTCTCCCCCCCTGATGATAAGGATGCAGCCGCTTATTTTCGCCGGACCGCCGAGCCCATTCACTGCTTCCACATATTCATTGAGCAAGATATCGATATCTTTTGACACCATTTCATCAGCATTAGAACAGGGGACTGCAGTGACGAGAATGAAGACCAAAAGATATGCCAGTGCTTTATTCCGCCTCATCAGCTGTTTCATACCATCATCTCCTGACTATGTAATGCAAATACACTCTGCTTTCTCTCCAATGTTCATATGAAGCTCAGGAAGATGAAATTTTAATGCTCCTGATATCCTCGGCCGGAAGCCAGTCGTCCATGTTCCCGTAGTTGCTCCGATCGATCCCAAAGG
>ENA-UOOH01002801-UOOH01002801.1-fermentation-metagenome-genome-assembly--contig:-NODE-2801-length-14300-cov-11.001544_pt1 | contig 14300 bp, 20 predicted proteins | sample MGYA00245778_ERZ724025 | MGnify/ENA primary metagenome ERZ724025 (study PRJEB28704, sample SAMN03018313) | fermentation metagenome | biome: anthropogenic terrestrial biome; feature: soil... | reverse complement strand
ATCAACAGCATAGACAATATCACCAATATTCATTGACTGCTCTCCTTTGATATGATAATATTTTCTTGAAAGATTTTTTGTATGCTGGTTCAAAAGACCGGCTTTTTTTATACTTTTTTCTAACTGCATTCCGCAAAAGAGAGCAAATATAAAACCGATTGTAAATGTTAATGTGAGCTCATTTATAATGTTCATTTGTATACCTCCTTGTAATAATTTCATTCCTCTTGCGATATAGCTTTGATAGTTTGATTGTGTCTCTGTGATTCCGACATTTCCCCTGGAGTATAAATATCTTTTCATCCAGCTTGTCCACCATATCCTGTTTTGATTTTGATAAACAACCCAATTTAATCATTTGCAAATCCTCCGTAAAAGTTAAGACGTAAACATAAGTGATAATGCTGCCCCGGCGATGTCATTTACTTCTTTTTTTACATACTGCCACTTTTTTGTTTCATGATGATCTACTTTGTTATCACAAGCAATCTCAAGCATGTCTGAATTAACTGTCTTTAAATCATCAATTTCTTTATGTAGCCGTAAAACCGATTGAGCCAAGCCTGTTGTGTTTATTTCTGGCAAATACTTTCTACCTACTTCTGTGCTGTTTTTTAGATGCAAATACGCTAAAGCTAAAGAATTGTAATTAACTATCATGTTGCATACTATGTCATCATGAGGTATTGTCTTGCCTGACTCATAGTCGGCAAGTGATCTCACACTGATGCTAAGCAGTTCTGCTGCTTGTTCTTGAGTTAATCCTGCTGATTTCCTAGCTAATGAATAGATATTCCTGCAAATACTCTTCATGGATATTTCACCCCCTTGCATGTATGATTTATATATAAAATAATTCGACCTGCATTTCAACTCCGGGCTGTTCCGGGCAGCTCTCGCTCATTTCTTTCTGTGTGGTAGCTTTCAAGAATACATTCAATGTAATGATTTTTGTTTTTACTAAAACAGGTAAAAAACTTTGATATGGCTAGTATGGATTCTTCATACAAAGTACCATGTTTACAACGAAAGGATGCTGAATGATCTTCCCTATAGATTTCATTGTATGAAAATAAATACATCCCAATTGGTGGAGTTTTTTGATAATTGAGACTGTCAACAAAGTAGATGTTACCTTGATATGAGGAGAGTCCATGAGAACATGAATTATAGGACTTAAATTCATTGTATATAACATGCTTCTCCCATGAATCAACCAGCTCCATATACTCTGCAACTCTGACAAACCGAAGACACTTTTCTTTAAACTCTTTTATAGACATTCTTTTGCATTTTTCGGTTGCTGTTTCTGTAATAATAGTCATGCTATCATCCCTTTCGTTTTAGCTTGTACACAACTCAATTAAAAAAATTATTAGGCCTCGGCAAGAATCCGATATGCTGTTTCTGTTTTTTCAGTTACAGGTATAACCAAATCATCAAGTGATTTGATTTCCTTACCATTGCTTAAAAAGTACCTAAACACGGGTATTGTTTTTTCTGTTTCTTTTTTTGCAGTTGATTTTTTCACAATATCAACCCCCAATCAATACACTATATGCGAGGAAATTAAAAAGTTTTCTGCAGCTGACGTAATAAGCTGCGTTGGCTGCAGATGAGTATATATAAAAAGAGTGCCTAACAAAATTAACTTGCTTCTTGGTTTGGTTCAAAAAAGCGAGTCCATTTGAACCCTAATAACTCAGCAAACTTTTTTGCTTTCTCAGGTGAAGGTCTTGCACTTCCGTTTTCTATCTTGCTGATCAAACTTCTGTCAACGCCTATTACCGTAGCCAGCTGTTCTTGTGTATATCCCTTTGATTCCCGTATTTTTTTAAACCAATTCACTTGTTTAACACCTCCAAGTCAAGGTGAAGTTACTTCACGTTTTAATTATAAGTGAAGCTTCTTCACTTTGTCAAGTGTTTTGTTCAAATATTTCACATTTACTTGTGAATTAATTTCACATATACTATATTAGAGGTGGTATAATGATACCCGAAAGGTTAAGAAACCTTAGAAATGAAAAGAAAATGACACAGCAAGATGTTGCCGATGTTATTGAAATTGATAGGACTACATATACAAAATACGAATCAGGAAAAAGTAAGCCTGATTCAGTCATGCTTGACAAGCTTGCTATATATTTTGATGTTTCTGTAGATTACTTGCTTGGTCGCACCAATGTTCGCAATTCTAACAACAGCGCAGATGAATTTCCTCCTGAAGCACAGGTTTTGATGCGTAGTGTAGCAAAACTAACAAACAAGCAATGGGAGATTATAAAGAAACTGGTTCAAGAATTCGTTGATGAAGACTAAATAATAAAATGCTTCGGAAAATGTGGAGATACCTATGTCTTACTGTATGAAATGTTTCAATGAAAAAGAAAAGAAAAACTATGATATTTTGAAGTTGGCATTTACAGATGAACCTGAAATTTGTGAAAAATGCGGGCAACTAAGAAAAACAGTAATCTGTGTTAAAAATATAAGGATACCTTCCAGTTCGGTGGTATTATGGATTATATCAGCTTTTTTCCTCTACACTTCTTTTACACTATTATTTGATGATAGAAATTGGGGAGGGTTTGGTGTAGGTTCAGTTATAGCACTTATTCTAACCGGATTAGGAGCACTATTATTTCAAAAGAAAAATTTTAAAAACAATACTTATGACGCTTCGACATCTCAAACAGTAAATCAAATTCAAAATTTATTAGATAAACAAATAAGCTTCAATTTTCAAGACGAAGAAAGACAAAAAAAAATAGAAGAGCAAAAAATAAATAACCCTGATGAATATCAACGAAAAGTTCAATTATGTGAAATCATTCTCAAAGAGTATCATGATTTGTATAAAACAATATCAAAGATTGAAGACTTAGAGGAAAAGATAACAATTCTTAAGGAATGCTATAGGAAATTAGAGGTAATTCAAACTACACATTATTATAATGGTTGTTTTAGAACCATAGATGAAGAAATCAAGCAAATTAGCAAAAAAGCTATTTCTGTTCTTAATGCTTACATAAAATCAGAAAAAGAAGATGGAATTGACGATTTCACGATTGATATATTACAGTTCGCAGAAGATTTAGATTTCATTTCAGATTGGATATATGAAAAAGATGAAAAATTAAATAAGATTTAGACAATTGCAGTACTTTTACTTTAAGCGCATATAGCCTACATCTTTTTTGTTAAATAATGTTATGTTAAATAAATATAATAATGAAAAAACTGTTTTATAAATCAAGAACAATTGTTCTTGATTTGCCCGGCATGTTGTATTATAATGTAAATATAATTTACTTCAGGAGGGCAGCGTTTTGTTTTATGAGCACTTTGAAAGCAATCGTGATTATCAGATAAGGAAACAAGTCACAAATTTATTTAAAAAGCTCAATATAAAACCAAACAAAGAAATAAATTTATCAAATATTATGTGTAAAATGGATGAAAGTATTACATGGCAGATTGTTGACTTATATGGATTACCAGGATTTACTTGCCGTAATAAGAAAAAAAATAAATATAGAATGTATTTAGATGAAAAAACGAATGAAAAATATTTTACAAGAATTAGATTTACAATAGCTCATGAATTAGGTCACATTGCTCTGAAACACTTTGAAATATATAACAATAGTACATACATCATAGATATAAATCATGAATACGAAGCAAATATCTTTGCTGATGAGCTCCTTATGCCTACTGCCCCGATATTAAATAAAAAAATGACTGTTGATGAAATTTGCAGCACTTATTTAGTTTCCAAAAGCGCTGCACATAATAAAATATATTATATAAACAGAAACACGCTGTATAGAGAAGAAAAACAGATGTGGGAACCTTTATTTTCATTAATAAATAAAGACGGGTATCCTGTAAATTATGAACCCGATTAAGATATTTTTAAAGGAGAGAGATATTTGAAAAGAGCTGGATGTTATGTTAGGGTCAGCACGGATAATCAAATAGAAAACTACAGTATTGATGAGCAGATAGAACGGTTAAAAGCATATTGTAAGGCTAAAGATCTAACTGTGCATAAGTTTTATACTGATGCAGGATACTCTGGAGGAAATTTAAACAGACCTGCTTTGCAGCAACTTTTAAGTGATATAAAAAGCAAATCTATTGATATGGTAATTGTTTATAAGCTTGATCGGCTAAGTAGATCACAAAAGGATACGCTTAGTCTGATTGAAGACATTTTCCTTGCAAATAATATTGATTTTATATCCATTAGTGAAAATTTTGACACCAGTACTCCTTTTGGCAGGGCAATGGTAGGAATACTTTCTGTATTTGCACAGCTTGAAAAAGATCAGATAACGGAACGGTTCACAATGGGCAGAATAGGAAGAGCAAAAAACGGATATTATCATGGTGGTCCTACTCCCCCGACTGGTTATGATTATATTGATGGCAAGTTGTGTTTAAATGAATACGAAGCATTCCAGGTGAAAGAAGTCTATCGGCTTTTTTTAGAGGGCCAAAGCATATTTGCAATTCAAAAACATATGAGCAGCATATATACAAACAAATATGGCAATTGGAGTAGTCATAATTTGATTCTTACTGTATTACGAAATAGTACATATACAGGTAAAGTCAAATTTAAAGGACGTGAATATAATGGGATACATGAGCCAATCATTGATGTTGAAACATTTCAAGCAGTTCAAAAACTATTTAAGAGTTCAAAGAGAGAAGATTCAAAAACAGTATATCAAAAGAACCCTTTTAAAGCGAAAAACCTTTTAACAAGTATTGTCTACTGCAAAAATTGTGGTGCCCGATTTTGTGGTAACCATGGTTATTATGTTTGTTATTCGCGTGGCAAAACAGATAAAAGGAGAATAATAGATCCAAAATGTAAAAATAAAAAATGGGAAATCAACGAGTTAGATACATACGTCCGTAATGAGATATTAAAATTGGCGTATGATAAATCATATTTTAATAGTGCAGTAAAAGGAGTTAATATATCAGGGTCTAAAGATAATAATAAAATATTACTCAACAGAGCATCGGAAATAGATAAACAAATTTCAAGATTGATGGATTTATACCAGGTAGGAGATATTCCGCTTAAAAAAATAACCGAAAGGATTGCAAAGCTAAAAAGTGAAAAGGATGGTCTAATGGAAGAAATTGCAGATAAAGATGATAGCAAAATCACAGTTTCAAAAGCTAAGGATTTACTTACTAAAGCAAAAGACATTTTTGAGAATGGAGACCTTCCGAAGCAAAGATTATATGTAAATTCTTTAATAGATTATATTGAAATTGATAATAATGAGATAAGCCTGCATTTTAGCTTTTGTTAGCTGTTTTGCAGATTCTGTTTGACCATGCACATAGTCAGTCAGAATCTGTGTTTTAAAACATACATGTCGTAAGGTCGGATGCAAGACATCCTCCCTTACTTCCTCTGTTTTCCCCAACAATTGCATGTCTGCTATTTGACTAGATAGCCCCGATAAATAGCCATTACCGATATCCAAACATAGGACGTTAACTACCTATAAAATCAACCATGCCAGAACCCGCATTATATCGCACCATGTTTTTATATGAGTAAACGTTTTATGATTAAATAGAAAGGAAGCTCAATTAGCTTCCTTTAAAATATTCCTCAATTGCTATCCGGATTACTTCTCCCTTAGAAAATCCTTTTTCCTTTGATTGGACTTCTAATTTTCTAATTAGTGTATCCGGTAAGTATATCTGTGTCCGTTTCATAATGTCCCCTCCTTAGGTCTTTTGGCTTCGTATTCTTCCCAGCTTTTACTGAATTCATGATTAGCAAATGCTTCTTTTAGTCCGGTTATCTGTTTTAGCCTGATAACTTCATCAAGCTCCATGCCAAGCTTTTTACATATTTCAGCTTCATCCCATCCTGTTTTTGTAAGTTCAAGAACAAGGTCACTCATGTTACGAATTTGATGAGTGCCTCTTGCCCTGTTGTGCCTGATAGTACTGCCCATGCGCTCATCCAAAGGCTTATCTATCGTTACAATTGGAGCAACGTCACATTTTAGCATTTTAAGTATAGTGTATCTGTGGAACCCGTCTACAACATAATAAATATCTTGTTCTTGGTCATAATATGTCACAATCGGCATTGTAACTCCATCTAATATTATAGACAATTCAAGCAACTTCATTTCAGGAGTTGCGACAACATTAGGATTATAATCGTTTGCAACAACTTTTTCTATTGGTACAAGCTTTACGCCAAGACAAGGGAAATCAATTTTCATTGTCAATCCTCCTTAAATATGAATATCTGCCATTCGTGCGGTAAACAGAGAACCCTTTTTCCATCCAGTATTCCTTTAGGTGAGGTTCCTTTGTAATGACTTCTATAGGCTTTCCGATTCTCTGTGCATGTGTAAGCCTTTTCTCGTTTATAGTGTTCCACACGCCTTGTCGTCTGTGATCTTCCTCAACATATGAATGACTAAGTACCGTTTTTCTTTTGAGTTTTGTGACTGAACCGAAGCCAATAACTTCACCCTCAAAAAATGCTACGAACCAGATATGATTTTCACTGTTTTCAAGATAAGGCATTTCCTTTTTGTATTTCTTTTCAGCAAAGTACTTGCCCATGATGCTGTAAAATTCTGCTTTATCATAATTCCCTTCATACTTTTTTATCTGCAAACAGCTCACCCCTTTCCCATCGTTCCATATCCTTATCTACCTTACCATCACCGATAATTTTTCGGTATTTCTCCTTTAATTTGTTCAACCTCTCAACGTCTCCCTTTGTTGCAGAGAATGACAAACGCTTCATCCAAAAATCATTTTTTTCTATCGCCCTGGCAATTCTCCGCCATGAAGGAATTTCCGTGTTAGATTCTTGTTTGCTAGTCCCGAAATCAATAATCTTATCTACAGTCACCCCTCTATTCTTGTCCCACCATCCCAAAAAAGTTTTAATCTTTCTGTAATAGTGGTCTTCCAGCTCCGGTGCATATAGACGGATACTCTCTAAAAGATAAATTGCGTATTGCTCCCAAGACATATGCTCTGGCTTCTCTGTCCTCAGGTTTCCCAATAAGCTTGTACGTGCATATATGTTCCCAAAATTTACGCCATTAACCCGGCTCAAAACCTTTTCCCATGTTTCGGGTTCCAAAGCTTTAAATTGGTCAAGCCCGTTCCTCTGGTCATCACCATACGGCTGGCAAAGGCGTTGTTCATGAATGCTTAGCCCATTTTTATACATGAGCTCATAAATTTCGTTAAACTTCAAATTCAACTTTGTGACAGCTCCCCATATGTCCTCCGTGCGCCAATCGTAAAGCGGAAAAAAGTTGTAACAATCCGTAGGAGATTGACGAACCTTTACCCTTGTAGTCCATCCGTAATCTTTCCAGCGTTCTTTATCTTCGTTAATAATCGTCCTGAAACGATTCAGGCTTTCATCGGAACGGATGCCTATCCCTGCAGCTGACAAACCATATTTTTGGCTATACCATTCTGCAAAAAGTACAATAAATTCCTCGAACTCCATCTGATACTTAAACCACTCCCAAGGACAGTTGTCTATGTTGATAGCTACCTTTGGCATGTTACGTACCCATTTGTCTCTATCCTTTTCATCCCAGCATGTCCATTTTGGTTGAAGTATTGAAACAGCGTTTCTGAGAGACACCGGAAGGCACACCCAGTATATTGTACGAATAACATCGTTGCATTCATTGAATAACAGTTCATTGACGTGGTCTATTGTGGCCTTATATTGTGCCTCCAAGTCAATAAATAAAATATCAATCTTCTTGTCGTGTTCTCTTGCTTTCCTAGCTGCTAACTGTAACATGACCGAGCTATCTTTACCCCCAGAAACTGAAAAATAAATATTATCAAAATTATTAAATATAATATCATATCTTTCTAATGCAGCATCCAAAACATTTTTATTATTGTAGATTTTGGGCATCCTCTTTCAACTCCTCCAACGCTTCGGTTCTTTCCATGCGTGTATCTCGCACTTTCAAGCGCCCTTTGTAATCTTCTCCGTAAATAAATAGTTTAACAAAAGACTCTTTGTCCTTTTGCTGTTCTATCTCTTTCTTAAAACTATCTACTAAATTTTCTTTCCTCCATAGGCAGCTTAAAATCCTTTCGTCCAGGGTATTAGATGCGCAAATGTCTATAATATGAACGTTATGGCTCTGGCCTATGCGGTGTACCCTGTCTTCGCTTTGGGCTCTTGTCGCATAGTCCCAGTCATTATTATAGTATATCACATAGCTACAAAATTGGAGGTTCAAGCCGTACCCAGCACAGGTCTTATTGGCAACGAAAATCCTTGAGTTATTTTCAAACGCCTGTATGCTTTCCTGCCTCTTTTTCTGATTAAGCTCCCCGTAAAAGGAAACAGCGGTTCCTTTACCATATTTCTTGTTTGCAATGGATACAATGTCTTGTATTTCTTTTGTATATTTGCAAAATACAATAACCTTTTCGTCTGTTTTATCCAAAAGCTCAAAAAGCAATTGCATCCTCGGGTTATCCATAGGATTTTCAAAAAACGGTTTCCGCTGCATCCGTTTTTCGTTAAGGTTTACTCTGAATCCGGATATAACATTTTGCAGTCCGGCGAACAATCTATATATAGTGCAAGGTTCCATATCATCTATTTTAAACATCAGTTCATCAGCTACTACACAATAATGGTCACTCTGCTCTTCTGTAAGATAATAGTATTCTGTGCTATATGTCTTTGATGGCAGTGAAAGACATTCTGATTTTTTGACCTGATATGTATATGGCACTATTTTGCGTACTAGGTAATCTACATTCAATGCTTTCACGATGCGACCCCTGATTCTATTGTCATATTCAAGGTGATTTGCAGCAAAACTCCAGAAAGACCTGTATCCAAGGATACGCCAATCCAGAATATACCACTGAGCGAACAGATCCTTTTCACATTTACTGATAGGTGTACCGTTCAAAATCAGCTTGTATTTGCAATATTCACTGAGCCTGATAATGTTCTTTGTCCTAAGCGCATGGTGATTTTTAACAAGATTGCTCTCATCTACTACCAAGAATACTCGTTTTGACTGTACAAGTTTCAAAAGCCTGACATTTTCCCTGATGCTGCTCGAAAGCGTCTCTATGCCGCAGACGGTTATTCCCTGTGTGCTGCCTGCATGTTTTATAATATCACGCCGGAGGTTTTCCTTTACAGAGCATGGGCATAGCCAAAGCACATGATCCACCTTTTCATCTTCCAGTCTTATGTTTATGAGTTCAAGTGCTGTTCTGGTTTTACCTGTTCCCATCTCCATGTAGAGAGCTCCGACTTTGATGTGCCGAAGCTTCTCCACGGCTTGTATTTGATGTGGTAAGAGTTTAGTCTTTAAGGTCATCAAGAATATCACTTCCCGAATTAAGTATTTCTTTTAGCCCATCCTTTTCTTCCGTTACTTTTGAAGTAACCGGCCGCACAGTGGTTATGTTCGCTAATCTTTCCTTTTCATTTTCGATTGCTTTTTTTGCATTTTTAGCAAACATAAAACCATATAAGCTCGCAAATTCCTCAACTTCTTTATAATGAGCGATATTAATTATAACTCCGCTATCCCACTTACTTCCGGGGAGTTTTCTTGCAACCTGATACAATCTGTCGTTTTTTTCCCACCACTTAATTTTTAGTTTTTCTTCATCTTTTACTTTCAATACCCAACGATTACATTCGGGTTCATATTCTCCTTGTATAGCTGCATCCCTTATTGCTTCATCCATAATTATTATTGGTATTCCAGCATTCAAAAGCTTGTTACCCAACTCTGCGGCTCTATCTGCAGCCAATCCGGTTAACTCATTAATTTTTCTTTCCCAAGCTGAGCCGCTCCATTTATAATTCAAAGCCTTAACAACCGCAATAAAAGTATCATTTTTCTCAAATATGGAAACTATCTTGTCATCTGATATTTTTATTTCAGCGACTACTGGTGTAATTGCATTTTCAGGCACTATTGTTGCCTCAACAGTTGCATCCCGGACGATTTCTTCTGGAACAGGCTTAATAGATTTCGAAGCTTCCATTTCCTCCACTAAGGAGCGTCTAGTTGGATTCTCGTCACGATTATCAATATACCACTTTGATTCAGTTTTATTTGAAAGAACATAATGAAGTGCTTCAAACATTGTAGCAATAACCTTTTCTCGGTCTTCTATTACCTGATTGCACTTTTTTTCGATTTCTTCAGGGGAAGCATGAACTAATTCGCCAGACCGCCGCACCTTTTCAATGATTTCTTCTTCTGGTACCGTACTGATTTTTTCTATTTTCTGCTCATAAGCCTCAATAAAATTCTGACGTAGGACGTTCGCCCATGCAACCTGCTTTTCGCTGCCTTGGAGTTCGGGAAGATTTATTTCTTTCGCTTTTGCTGCAGCTTCCATGCTGGCTTTTGCTCTTTCCTGTTGCTTTTGTTCCTGATAGCAATCATAACACAGTCCGTATTCCGTACCTGCTTTTTCTCTCCAATATTCCTTTGTCTGCTTACTGTCTCGGGCAGTATAGGTCACCCGAGAATATTCTTTTTGACACTTTTCGCAAATAAACTCCATCATCATAATACCTCGTACCTCCCTCATTTTCTATTATTATTATACTATATACGTATATAGTGTGTCAATAGTTTTTTTAAATATTGACGTAGATAGCTAGTATATAGTATACTAGTGTTACAGGAGGTAATGGACATGGGAGTTAAAGACTTAAAAAATAGAAAAGTAATAAATATTGCTATCGACATCGAAATACTCGAACGACTTGATAAATATTCTAAAGAAACAGGCATTCCAAAAACCAGAATTTGTGATCGGGCTTTGACCGAGTTTTTTGAACGATATAAAGGAAAGGATAAATAATATGTTTGTAGATCCTTTTGAATTAATTAAGACTGTTGAGCCAGGAATGATGCTTTTCGGCGTCGGAGGAAACTCTCCGGACGACACGAAATTCGTTTTTTTGATAAGAGAAGAGGAAAAGTATCTGAAAAAAATCGGACGGTATCCTATGGTGCAAGTTAGGTTTGGTATATTTGAAGGAATAACAAATGCTATTGGTGCCTTAGTAATGGTTCGGTTTGAAAATAATCCGGATATGACATATGATTCTTGGCTTAATTATTATGCACCTGAAAAACATGTTAATAAGTTAGCTGCTCAAGAACAATTGATATTTAAACTTTATTCTTCTACCGATTGTGTTCGCACACTTGCTATAAGTAATTCATTGGCACCAGTATTGAATACATATATTAAAAAATCAAAAAAAATGGAATGGTCAATGAATGAGTTTGATAAAGTAAAAGCATACATATACAAAAAATATGATCCTATAGAACTGTGGAATTCTTTGTATCATTAATAAAAAAAAGCCCCGGCCGGAGCCGAGGCAGTAAAAAGGAGGTGCATCATGTTTTATCTTTTGTGCAAAATGTCTTGTATCTCGTTAAGCATGTTATGTAAACGTTTATTTTCGCTTTTAAGCGATTCTATTTCTGCTGTGAGTAATTTTGCCTTTTCGCTGTCAGAATCAATTTCTATGGCAGATACCTTTTGATACAAGGATAATATAGCCTGTCCGTATGTAGTACCCGGATAAGCCCATTTGCCATTTAAGTCTGTCCATCTTGGAGCTACTCCAAGATATCCTGCAGCCACAAGCGCATCATATCTGGGATCCACAAGAGAGGATGCAAAGAGAGGATGCTTGAGTGCATAAGCTTTCAGGTGCTGTATCTGCGCCCTTATGCCTTCTTGCCAACTGGGGAACCGGTTGCCCACACCTGCCGGACCCGTCACGCCCAGCCCTGCCGGATTGTTCCATTCAATCATGGCTGTGCCTGTAAAGCGGAAATAATCAGTCTCATGAATAGCCTGACAAAAAGCTATATCACCACGAACGCCCTCAATGTTACCCTCGCCAAGAAATAGCTGCTCGACGTCCGGAGCGTTGGGGGTTATTCCCCTGAGGAATTTTCGCATCTGCTCAACTTTCAATTCAGGCTCACCCATGATATATACGGCGTTATTAGCTGCATTTGTCATGCTGCCAAGCGGGAAATTCATCCCCGGGCATGTCGTGTTTTCCCATGTTTTATGTCCGGCGATATGCTTAATATTAAGCTGTGTTTTCAGGTAAGCTAAAAGGTATACTCCAGCATTAAACTGTTTTTCGCCCATTGTTTCCTTGTCAAAATCACCTTGGAAAACAATGCTTAATACACTTTTATTAAGGCTTCCAGTCAAACCGCCGCCCTCGTATTCAAAGCCTCTTGTTTCCCAAATATCGCCGTTTTTGTCAACCTCGTAAGCATAGGCATGACCTTTCCATCCTCTGCCGCCATCAGCTACAGGTCGTCCGTGGAAGTCGTGTATTTCCGCAACTCCCCATGTTGGATGTGCGGCGTGATGAACGGCTATGCTGTCAACTTTTAATAGGTCAAGTTTTGATAACGGTCTTTGCCATTTCAGATTAGTTTTTTTTATCATTCGCCCCCACCACTTTTCGGCATTTTGACAAGCTTGCCTGCGCTGTCACGCATGAGCCCAAAGATTTTTTGCAGAAAGTCCGGAGCTGGCACACCGATGAGTAGGAGGTTCTGAATTATACTAAATCCCTCCGTACCAATTAAATAAACACAGGCAGCAATACCAATTACACCAGACAAACCCCATTCAATTCCTACATTTTCAGTTAAATATAATACAATGTAATCTGCTGCAAATCCCATAATTAAAACGGGACCATACATCACTTTTTTGATGATTCCCTTCCATGCTTTCTCCCAGCTAAAACCGCCATTGAGAAAACCTTGAACAACGCCGGTTATGTAGTCCAGGATGAGCACAAAGAGAAGTATCACCATTACCTCTGTGATGCAGTTCCAAAAATACATTAAAACTGCAGTGATCAACCCCAGGAATGTTTTTGTTCCAGCATTTTGAGTAAGTTCCATATCTAAGAAACCTCACTTTCATAATTAATTTTTCTGTATTTTAAAAGGACAGGCTATTAACCTGTCCTCATTGTTTTCTGGTTTATATCACGTGCTTGAGATGACTCATCTTTATTGTTTGGGTGTCCATCTCGGCGTAAATCTGCGTAGTCGTCGGCGAATCATGTCCGAGATAATGTTGCACCTCGGCCAATGAAGCACCGTTTTGCAGCATCGTGGATGCAGTGGTGTGGCGCAGTAAATGAGGATATACCGATTTAGTTATTCCAGCTCTTTTACCTAAGCTTGAAAACACTCTTTCAATCGCTCTGCGTCCTAATCGGTCATGCGGTTTTCTTTCGCAGACAAATAACGCTGAATTATTGTCGCTCCTAAAAGCAAGATATTTTTTCAAGTGCAGTATGGCTCGTGCATTCAGATAGACTGGACGCTCCTTGTCGCCTTTCCCGATGACCATTGCCTTTCCACTGTTCCAATCCACATCCGCAATGTTTAACTTTTGTACTTCATCCAACCTGCAGCCGGTGGAGTAAAAAAATTCAACCAACGCCTTTTCCCGCAGCGATCGGCAAGCATCCCGGAGCATTTCTAATTCTTCACGGGTTAAAGCTTTCCGGACCCGCTTTTCAACCTTGATGTTTTTTATTTTTCTCATAGGTGACTTGGTTATATACTCTTCATTTTCCAACCATCCAAAAAAGCTTTTTAAGCAACTAATGATTGTCTCCAGTGTGCTATTCTTTACGCCTCTCTTAGAGTACAAAGCCAGGTATCGCCTGATATCCATGCTATCAATCTGTTCGACATCTTTATGGACTACACCGCAAAATTTTTGTAGTATCCGGCTATAATTTTCGATTGTCCGGGGCGAACAACCGTCTAGTTTTTTTGCTGCTAAAAAAAGCATTGCTCGGCCGGGGAGATCATTGAGTACAGCAAGAGCAGTACAAGCAGCTGAAACTGTGCAATTATACAGCTCCTCTTCAAGAATGTTTCGGAGCTCCTGAATGTGCTCTCGGCATAGAAATGCCGATGCTTTATCAAGCACCTTGATAATAAATTCGTCTTTCATCGAAAACGCCTCCTTGAATATTCAGGAGGCGTAATGTATAATAGTAACAGCAGCACAGTTACCCTCCTGAACAGGGGTCTGTGTGAGGGAGTTTTCCGGTTGCGGCCGGGAGCTCCCTTTGTTATATGCAATAATATTTATAACAAAAGACCTTACATATATTATAACAAACAATTGTTCTGAATACAAGCAGAAAAACCCATTTATTTTACGCCCTTT
>ENA-UOOH01002795-UOOH01002795.1-fermentation-metagenome-genome-assembly--contig:-NODE-2795-length-14311-cov-5.318042_pt1 | contig 14311 bp, 12 predicted proteins | sample MGYA00245778_ERZ724025 | MGnify/ENA primary metagenome ERZ724025 (study PRJEB28704, sample SAMN03018313) | fermentation metagenome | biome: anthropogenic terrestrial biome; feature: soil; material... | reverse complement strand
GTGGTTGAGCTATTAAGGGATAAAGGAGTTTTTGACTTTTAACAGACATATATTACTAATTATATTAAACTCCATGGGTATATAATAAGGAGAAAGTTCAATATAATACTATGACAGAAAGCGATATTGTTCTATTGGATTGGTTTACACAGCGCGGTCTCTCAAAAAATACTCGAAAAGGCTATAAGGATTCTATAAATAGGTATATAAATTTTTTAAATCGAGAAGGTGCTGATTACACTCCTGAAAAGTTATTAAAAGAAGCTGAGGAAGAACAGAAAGATATGAAGATTTTACGGCAGCGTAAAATTACTTCACATATTATTTCATACATCAGCCATTTGGACGAAATTGGTAACTCCCCTGGGACGTTCAATAATCGTCTAGCTGCTATTTTATCGTTTTATGAGACATTTGATGTTGAAACTCCTTTCATTGCAAAAAAGAAGGGAAACACAGTTTTGGAAAAGAATCAAGGTCCAATTTTAACTAGGGAGGAAATTTCAAAGCTTATAGATGTGGCTAATCAGAGAGATGCTGTCATTATATACACTATGTCGCTAACTGGCCTTGCTCAAAATGAAATACGAAAATTAACTATACGTCAGATTGCTAAAAGTATTGAAACTGTGATTGATAGGCCTATCAACAATTTAAAGGAACTTTTAGAAAGTGAAAGGGAGATTAAAGACTCATTTTTAATATTACACCTAAAAAGGGAGAAAGCAAATCACAGTCATTTCAGTTTTTTCCCACCTGAAGCTCACAAAAGAATTTTTGCCTATTTAAAAACTAGGTTAGAGAGTAATAATCCTAAAATTCATCCTGACCTTGATGGATTTGTTTTTGTGAATAGATATGGGGATCAATTAACAACCAGTGGATTTACAAAAATATTTACTAAATTGGGTGAAAGGAATAACTTTTCTCATCAGGAAGGAGCTTTTCGAAAGCATAGAAGCCATGGGCTGAGAAAGTATTTCATATCTACAATATCCAATAACACTGGCGACCTTGCTCTAGCTGATTATCTGGTGGGTCATGTTCCTGATAGAAATTCACAGGCATACAACGCTCCTGATGAAAAAAAATATTTAGAAAGATATAAACAGGCTTATCCTTCCTTGTCTATAGATCAAATTAAAATGAAGGATTATACTAGTCCTGAGTACAAAGAGATAAATAAAAAGTTGCAACAAAGAGACAAGGAAATAACGGGTTTAAATTCTGTAATTTATGATCTTAAGGACAGATTAGATGCTTTAGAAGAAGAGAAAAAAATAAAATCCGATGCCGATGTTGATAACATTCAGGACATAGTAAATGAAGCTGTCAAACGCTTAAAAGAAAATCCAAACGAAAAAGAGAGGATTTTATTAGATGCTTGGGATGAGTATGAACCTGCATCTGAGTAAAATTAGCAGAAACTAAATATTAACTTCTTTTTCTTACTTTTTTACTATTTTTCACTACTATTTAGAGTTTACGTAAACTTATAAGAAAAAACTATTCCCTACTCACCCACCACCCCAATACAGCTGATGTGAATGTTTCTTCTGCTTCCTTTCAATTTTTAATGTACGTATTAGCTTGTTTATTGATTTTTAACTCTATTTACTCCTTGATGAATTAAAAAAAACAAGGAGTTTGATAGAGATGGAATTTAAAATACCGGAAGATAAAAGAGGATCTGAACTGAGTGCATTTTTGGTGGATAAACTAGATGAAGTCATCGATGGAGCTTTTTCTACAGATTTAGATGCGGTAAATGAGTTTATTGAGCTATGGAGCTCTAACCTGAATCTGCATGAATACAGCATCAATAACATCATCCTTGCATGGGCACAGTATCCTGAATTATCTATGTTGGCTGGATTTAAGAAATGGTTGAGTTTAGGTAGGACTGTGCGTAAAGGTGAGAAAGCTATTAGAATACTAGCACCAATTACGCGGAAAGTGAAAGATAAAGAGACAGAAGAAGACATTTACATCGTAAACGGATTCAAATATGTTAATGTGTTTGATTGTAACCAAACAACCGGCGAAAATTTAGACTTTGGACATCCTGAGATGGTTCAAGGTGATATTTCATTCGATAAGATAAAACAGATAAGCCCATTACCTGTTGTTGTCAAGTATTCCGGAACGAGCAATGCTAATGTTAATAAAGAACGTATTTTAATTGCTCCCAAAGACAACGAAGCAGCGATGACAAGTAGTTTACTACATGAGATTGCTCATTACAAGCTGAACCACATAGGCTCCGATTTAGACCGGGCAATAAAGGAAATAGAGGCTGAAGCTGTTTCTTACATTGTATCTAAATATTTAGGTTTAGACAATGAGAAGTCTTACTACTACATAAGATCTTGGAATAGTAACAGTGAAGAACTTCGTGGAAGAGCAAAAAAGGTCATCTCCGTAGCTGAAAACATAATAAGGGACATAGAAGCCCTATCATAATCCATTTTTTTGAAAATTAAAAAAAAGGTGATGAAAAATGGATGAAGATATAAGGTTTGGTATAGGGGTGACTGGCCTCATAGTAAGTATTTCTTATGTTCTTGGCGATATTGGTGGTTTAATTGCATCATTAGCATTTTGTAGTATTCCTTGGGCATGTGAAATACGAGACCGGAGAAATAACCAAGATATAGAGATAATTACATGTGAATTGTGCGGTAGTAATTTCAAAATCAATAATAAAATAGCTGAATATGAACACCGGACTTTAGGAAACATCTGCCCCATGTGCATTGAGAAAATATTTAAATTTACTAAATTAGGAGCAGATGAATTAGTAGCTGAAGAGCCAGTTGAATAGCTGGCTTTTATTTTTTTTAGGAGTGATATTGATGTGTTTACAAGTACTTGCTGAAATTTTCGGAAATGCCGTTGGAATATTTTTGCTTGCTTTTTTCGGTTTCATAATTCTATTTTATGGTGCAGGGCTGCTAATTTCAATTTTTATTGGATTAGTAGTGTGGTTTGCATTACTATTAATGAATCCCATGTTGTATGTGTTTATAATTGCATTGGTTGTAGGGGGATTTCTTTTATTGACTAAATAATTTTGTGATAACGACCAAAAACAAATGAGTTTATAGTGCTTCAGGATATAAAATAATTAATATTAGGAGGATTACACAATGAAACGTTTTATTACTAAGGATTTTGTGGTCATCGCTCCACAGGAATGGAGGGGTGATAATGATTTAGAAGATGATAGTGATTCCAACTTACGGTTAAAAAGGGATAATCCAGAAATATCTTTAGAAATATATTATTCTGGACCGTATGATAATACTAATTTAGATGCTTCTATTGAGGGGTTTAAATTCGGGTTGAATATGCTAGATCATATCGTGCTATCAGAGGGTTTTATTAATTTAGTGGGATTTGAGGGTTACAGAATTAATTCAATTAGCAGTAATCCTTCTGAGTATTCAAAAACATATCAAGAAGGAGCTAATATCATCTTTATGAAAAATAAATACAATTGTATCTTAAAATTTTATAGTAATGTAAAGTCCACTGAAGAAACGAATATCTATGATATTGAAGATGATATTAGTTTTATTTGTAATAATTTTCAGACGAGAAGTTAATTAACTTATCAATCTTTTTCAGCATACCCGCACATATCGCAGTACCAACAGCCATCTTTCTCGTTTTACATCATTTAATATCCGCAGCTAGGGCAAAGTACATACATACATTCATACATAAATTTATACGAGTATGTGTTGATTTATACAGTTTTAAATTTATATCCAACGCATATAACAGATTTTTGTATTTTGTGGACGAGATGGAAGGGCTTTTTTCAATTGCTTTTGTTCTGAAAAAATTATATTGGAATAAATGTAATTATATAATAGGTGAACCAACACCTTGATTTTGCACTTCCACCTCGTCCAATAAGGTACTCAGTTATTATGTTTTCATTTGCATGTACCTGAATCCATGAACCTTTTCTTTATTGATGCGTTTTTGTGCCTCTTTAGCTCCCATACTTCTAACTGCGTCATAGTAATCACTTTCGTTTGCAGGTTCTTCAAGACCATAGTGATTTATTGATTCTTTTATAACCTCAAGAACTTCATCTCTACTAATGAAAGTATCTCCACTCATACTGTATTTAAATATCTTTTCCGCACAGTATAATGCAGGATTAGACATCTCTAAGAATTGTTGGCGTGTTTCATAAGTTTTATCTTCAGGCCATCCAATATCTTGGATTTTTTTGTAAGCCTGTATCGATTGGTATATGAACCATTCCATCCCTTCATGGTCTTTTAAGAGTTTTTCTTTAAGTTTAGGGTCTCGACTTTCTCCTTCAAAGGCTTTATAAAGTCTTATAAGGATTATTCTACGCCAAAAAGCATAACTATCATCTTTAACTTTTGGTAATCTGTTTCCAGAGCCTATTATTTTGCATTCAAGTTTAGTTGTGATTGGTTCCTTGAATTTGCGGTTTATTGTTACGCTGTCTTCTCCAGTTATGGCTTTTATTTGTCCTGTTTCATCAATAGATTCTAAAGGTAAGTCAGATAGTATGTTGACTCTTTTACCCACTAGTGGGGACATGCCAAATTCTTTACTGAAGTCTTGTAACGGAACAGCAGCATAACTATTAGTAAATATGGCTGCAATTAGCTCCATTAGTAATGACTTTCCATTGGCACCATCACCAATTATTAAAGCTAATTTATTGTGAGGATTTCCTTTTACAAAGAGATAACCAACAACCTCTAAAAATCTTTGATACTCACTACCCAAAATTTCCATAAGTTTTTCTATAAAAAACTCAGAATGTGCATCTGGATTCCAATCATATGGAACCTTGAATTTAGTGAAAATATCAGGACTAAAAGATCTTGGTTCAAGAGAGCTAATATTCATTAAACGGTTTTTGAATGCAATGAAATCCTTAGATTCTTCCATGATATCATATGGAAGCCCCATAATCTTCTTAACTTCTTCTTCAAAAAAGTCCCTCTTCGTATTAGTCTTTAAAAACTTGGAAAAAGTTCTGATATCGTATTCTCGGTAAAATCCTTCCTTAGGTTGGTAAATACAAATATCACGAGTATCATTATCAATAATTACATCAAATCGACCATTGATGAATTTATGGACTGATAATAAGGCTCTTTCTTTTTTACTACGCTCTAACATATCTGAAAAATGGAATATTGAATCCTGATGATTTTTAATCCATAATCCAGCTTCCTCAAGAAACAATGATACTTCATCCTTACTTGCAAAATCTTTAGCTAGCTTAATAAGTTTATTTTCCAATGTCTTATTAGTCGTAGCTAGTGATTTCTTGCTATTAGCATCTCTTGTAGAAGATACATTTACTCCTTCAATTAACCAATAGGAACTATATCCACCATCGCTAAATGAATGAACCAAAAAAATATCTGAATCATCGTAGTGCTTTAAAAAAAGTTTGACACTATTGTTGGATGAATCTACCTGCTTATCTCTAAAGACAATTTCTTTCACTTTATGTTTTGCGAATACACCGCAATTTTCTTTACTTTTTATCATTATTCTTCACCTATCCTATTATTTACATGTTTGTACCTCCGATATCCTCCAGACATTTATTAGGCACTTACCGCGATTTAAAACGGTCTTTAAGTTTTATTGGCATGTATTTTTGAATAACTGCATCCCTATAATTGTTGATTAGTATATCTATTGCTTCACGAATCAACTGAGATACATTGGTATAGCCCCCATTGTCTAATACCGTATCATTGATTTCTTGTAGCTTATTGCTCTGTTCTATGCTTAAATGGATGAGTTTAGCTTTTTTCTCAATTGTACTCATATTTTTTTCACCACCTTTATTCTGGATATATCTAAAATTTATTCGGGTTGTATTAAAGATACCTATTGTAAAACCAACCCATAGCCATTATATTAAATTTAACCCTTATATATCTTTTTAATTAGTCAAAAAAGTAATAATTGGAGATTAAATCAATTTGTGCCATCGGTAAACATTTTTTGGATTTCATATTTATAGTCTGTGATGAGCGGTTAATTTCCCCTTTATAAAGTATATAAAGAAAAGGTTGGAGCGGTTAATTTTGTTAAAATATGCCAAAGTATTACTCAAAAAATTCAAGTATATCATTTAAAAACATTCATTGCTGAATAAAAAACCCACATCCAACCCAAAAACATGCACAAACAATCACATTCAATAATAACCCAATAATTTAATGAATAAATAAATTTTTAGCTATATTTATGAATAAATTATAAAATAAAAGATGATTTTAAGTTAAAAATGAGCCATCTCCCCTATCCCGCGGACACAATATACACACACTTCGCACATCTTTCTAATCCTTTTTCTAAATATGTAAATGGATTAATAGCTGAATAAAACCTAATATTGCTATTTCATTTCAGATATCTTGAAACGAAGAATAACATCAAACCTATCACTAAAATGAAATAAGGTGTAATTAAATAAAAAGTAACTAATTCACTTACATAATATTCTACTTATATCTCCATTATTCCGCCAATAATTTCAAAAGACTGGTTTTAATGAGGTGGATGTGTATGTTTATGTTAAAAAAAGAATGAGTAAAGAAAAAAATATGGTTATGTAGTTAATTCACAAGCTATTTTAACTTCTCACAAATCAATACAACGCTAAATTTATATAGTTATTAAGGTCCTATGGCGTATAGGTACCGGGTTATTTCGCTATTAGCATAAATGGTTCCGTCAGGGCCTATTACTGGTGGAAATCCATCAGAACCGTTGTCTATTTCGTATTGCCATTTTAATTTTCCATCGGAAGTTAGTGCGAATACTCTATCAGTATGAGAATAATAGTATAATGTTCCATCCTTATCTACAGCCATTGTACTGGATGTTGAACGCCCGATTTCAGGTGAATACTCCCATTTTAGACTTCCATCTGATTTTAATGCAACAATATGTTCTCCAGTAGGTATGTATATAGTTCCATCAGGTCCTAAGGCAGCGGGTACTCCACAAATATCCGGACTGGAATCCGGAATGACCACAGACCATTTCTCATCACCATTAGATTTCAGTGCTACAACATCAGTACTAGAACTTTTAAGTGAATTAGAAAAGAGGTATATGGTACCATCAGAACCTATTGAAGGTGAAGAGGAATGAGCTCCTCCCGTCCCATATTGCCATTTCATTTTCCCATTATTATCCACAGCATATAATGTGACGTCCCGCCCTAAACTCTGGCAATATATTGTTCCATCTGGACCAATGGCAAGTTGATTTTCATTAGAATTTACTACTATTTCATCTGGATCTGTCATCCACTTACGAGTTCCATTTGGCCCTACTGCATACAACCTATTACCCCAAACATAATACACTGTACCATCAGAACCAATATTAGGTCCACTTTTACCACAGCCACTAGCTTCAGCTTTATGTATCCATCTTAAACTTCCATCTGGATTAATTGCATATAATTCTCCTAACTGAGTGGTAATATAAATAGTTCCATCAGCCGCAACAAGAGGTGCAGCTTTGAATATAGTAATATCCATCGAAAAATTAGTTTTCCATTTTAAACTTCCATCTGGATTAATTGCATACAAAACGTAAGTAGGAAGAATTGCCCCACCAACGCTTCTATTGTATAATTCACTTTCATTAAATACTGAATTATTTTTTTTATCCGTCCCCATGATATAAATGGTTCCATCAGCTGCAACAGAAGCAGAAGAAGCTATCCAACCCCCAATTTCAAAAGTCCATTTAGTATTATTAGTTTGAGGTCCTTTTACTCCAGCCTGACAAGTTAATTGGCGGTCATGACCAGCCATAGGCCATGAAGAGCTAGCAAGACCTGCCATAGGGCTCTCACCTTTAACCATGGTTGTGACAGAACTCAAAACAGTACTATCAACAATGCCAAATCCAATAAGAGCAAAACAAACACCAATGATAAGAATAAACACGACAACTATTTTCAAATTCATATTAACCTCCCCAAACTGTATTTCAAATGACTATACATATAACTTTTTCGAATTAGTTATCACACATTACGCCTCATTAAAACTACAAACTCATTTAACTCCCCCACATCGCACATTAACTAAATAAATAAATAAATTTATACATTTTTAGCTATTATTATGGGTGAATTGTTAAATAAATCTAATTTTTAACCTAAACATGAGTTATCTACCCTATATGTAACCTGTTATATACACACACTTCGCACATCTTCCCAAACCAATTTCTAAGTATATTTATAGCCCAATAAGTTGATAAATAACTATATTGGTGTTTTTCATTCTTAGGACAAATATGAGGAGTGAAAATTTACCTATCACTAAACTACAGTAAGATATAATTAAATAAAAATAAACATATTTACCTGCTTAATTATCAACTCATACATTGATAATTTTGCCGACCCTTATAAAGAACCACTTCATGAGTTGGTTAATGTCTATGTCATCACCAAAAAACGGGGCTAAACTTAAAGGGAAAAAAAATCATAGTCATGCCACCAGCTGCAATAAACATCCACACCTATTCCCAACCCCCACATTCAATAATAAGTCGATATGCCCCTGAATAAATAAATTTTTAGCTATGTGTATGAGTAAATTATAAAATAAAATATGATTTTAACCTAAACATGAGTAATCACCCCTATATGTAATCTGTTCTTTACATGCATTTCGCACATCTTTTATAACGTATTCTTAAAGCTACAAACAAATCCATTTAAGCATATACTGGTGAAGGTAGTGCCATATTGGTAAAAATGTGTAGATGTGCAGGTAAAGTAAAAAGTTTATTATTTCCATGAGGGGATTCTCTTATATTGTGCTCAATGATCTCTTATGACTAAAAAATAGTAAAATTTAAGATTAGTTTAATAAATACACTAATTATTGAATGGGGTGATTTATTGTCTGGGGCTCCAGCGGAAATAATAGAACTAGTGGATAAATTCAAACGCAATATAGAAGCTTATAAAAATCCGAGTTATAAAGAAGAACAACTAAAGCAGGAGTTCATTAACCCACTCTTTAAAGCTCTTGGATGGGATGTAGATAATGTTTCAGGAGCTGCACCACAATACAGAGATGTTATTTTTGAAGACTCAATAAAAATTGCTGGCGGAACTCGTGCACCAGACTACTGTTTCACCCTCGCTGGACGTAAAATGTTCTTTGTGGAAGCAAAAAAACCTTCTGTCAATATTGATAAAGACATTAAACCATCCTATCAGCTGCGACGTTATGCATGGAGTGCTAAATTACCATTATCTATTCTGACTGATTTTGAGGAACTCTCAGTTTATGACTCTAGGTCAAGACCTAAGAAAACAGACAGAGCAAGTGTCGGTAGGATAAAGTATTTGAACTATATGGATTACGTTGAGCAATGGGACTACTTATACAAAAATTTCTCAAAGGATGCAGTATTGACAGGCTCTTTTGATCAGTACGCAGAATCAACCAAAAAGAAGAGGGGAACAACTGAGGTTGACGATGAATTCCTATTAGAAATTGAAAACTGGAGGGAACTTTTAGCTAAAAACATTGCTCTAAGGAACCCTGAACTCACAGTCGAAGAATTAAACTACTCAGTACAACAAACCATAGACCGTATCATCTTTTTAAGAATGTGTGAAGACAGAGGAATAGAAAAATACGGCAATTTACGTTCTTTAATGGATTATGATAACATCTATCAGAAATTTGGTGATTTATGTAAAGATGCGAATGCTAAATACAACTCAGGACTATTCCATTTCACAAAAGAAAAAGGAAGACTTGCAGAACCAGATGAATTTACCCTTATCCTCAATATTGATGATAGTGTATTTAAAATCATATTAAAGAGTCTTTATTACCCAGAAAGCCCATACGAATTTTCTGTACTTCAACCAGAGATATTAGGTAATGTATATGAACAGTTCTTAGGCAAAGTCATCAGATTAACCAAAGGACACAGAGCAAAAGTGGAAGAAAAGCCTGAAGTTAAAAAAGCTGGTGGTGTTTTTTATACTCCCCCATATATTGTAGATTACATAGTAGAAAACACAGTGGGAAAACTATGCAAGGGTAAAACACCAAATAAAGTTTCAAGTTTAAGAATTTTGGATCCTGCATGTGGTTCGGGCTCTTTCCTACTGGGAGCCTACACATACCTTTTGCAATGGCACAGAGATTATTATTCTAAACAAAAAGACAAAAAAAGACTCAAAGACAAAATTTATCAAGGAAAAAATGGCCAATGGTTCTTGACTATCCAAGAAAAAAAGAGAATACTCTTAAACAACATTTATGGTGTAGATATAGACAGGCAAGCTGTCTTGGTCACCAAATTAAGTTTATTGCTAAAAGTCCTAGAAGGAGAAAATAAAGATGCTCTTGAAGCTCAACAAAAACTCTTTAAAGAAAGGGCATTGCCAGATTTGGGAAGTAATATTAAATGCGGGAATACTCTAATTGGCTCAGAAATATATCACAATCCTGACTTACAGCTTTCTGGAAATGACATTAAAAGAATAAACCCTTTTGATTGGGAAAATGAATTTATAGACATCTTCGTAAATGGTGGTTTTGATGCTGTAATTGGAAATCCGCCGTATGTTGATGTTAAAATTTTAGGTAATGATGTTAAAAAAATTCTTTCTGAGAAATATATTTCTGCTAGTAGACGTTTTGATCTTTATGTCCCATTTGTTGAAAAAGGATTGAAATTAATCTCAAACAAAGGTTTATTAAGTTACATTATGCCTTCAATGTTTAGACGTAGGGATTATGGCATAGATTTACGAAAAACAATGCCTAAATTAGGTACAATTGAACATGTTGTTGATTTCGGCACCAATCAAGTTTTTAAAAAAGCCACTAATTACGTTGATATCTTTTTTTTAAGTAAATCAAGTTTAAAAAAACGTGTCCCAATTATAAGATGTGATAGCAGTGAATTAAATGAGAGTAAACTTTTTAGATGTCTAAGAAATGATGTGAACGGTGTGAAAAAATTTTCAGCCCAATACAGAATATTCGATACTGATAAAGAATGGTATCTTCTGGATGATATTGAACTTGATGTTTTTGAACGTCTCTTTAGATCATTGCCCCCTCTAAAAAATATGCTATTATATGCTAGTGAAGGCATCCATAGTGGTAAAGATGAAGTATTTTTCTTAAAAAATGAGTTTGCCGAAGATTTAGGTTTAGGATCACCTCCAATATATCCATTGGCAAAGGGAAAAGATATTCATCGATATCAATTTGTAGGTGATTTTAATCACGTAGTAATTTATCCATATGATTTAACAACAGGTTTAGTTCTCAGTGAAAAAATAATTAAAACAAATTCACCAAACACTTGGAAACACCTTCTTAATTCTAAAAATCTTCTTAAAGGGCGTGCCTATTTTGATAAATCCGGAAAAAAATGGTATGAACTCTGGTGCCCTCGAGATCCAATTTTATTCACTTCTGCTAAGATAGTTGGGCCAGAAATAGCCATTAAAGGTCAATTTACGTTATCTAAAGACTATCTATTCATAAACAATAAATTAAAAGCATTAATTATGCGCGAGACTGTAAATGAAAAGATAGAATATTTATTAGGCTTGTTGAACTCATCTTTGCTTACTTTTATTCACAAAATCATTGCCCCACCGAAAAATCATGGTTATTTTGAGGTTAAAACAGGCATTATAAATAAACTCCCTATCCGCACTATAAACTTTGATGACCCTGAAGATGTTGCAAAGCACGACCGCATGATTACTCTTGTAGAACAAATGCTCCAGCTCCATAAAGACAACGAAACAGCCAAAACTCCACAGGATAAGGAATTAATCCAACGACAAATAGATGCAACGGATAAACAAATAGATGCATTAGTTTATGAATTATATGGTTTATCTGAGGATGAAATAAGGATTATTGAGGATGATTAAGATACTATGGATTGAAATAATAATTAAGGGGTGTTTAAATGGGAGTACCTAACTATCAAAGTATTATGTTGCCGTTACTTAAGTTGGCTGGCGATGGTGAGGACCATCTTATGAGAGATGCTTTTGAAGAGCTTGCTGAGGACTTTGGACTTACTGAGGATGATAGAAGAGAACTTTTACCTAGTGGAACTCAAACTGTTTGGGAGAATAGAGTAGGATGGGCACGTACTTATCTTAAGAAAGCTGGCCTTGTTGAATATAAAAAAAGAGGTTCATTTACCATAACTAACATAGGTCAGGACGTCTTAGATTCAAAACCTTCTAAAATTGATAATAAATACTTAATGAAATTTCCAGACTTTGTTGAATTTAAAACTAAATCAAAAGACCCTATTACTGACCCTGAAAACACCCCAGAGGAAATATTAGAATCCAGCTACCAGAAACTGAGAGATGACCTAGCTCAAGACCTACTAAATCAAGTCAAAAACTCATCTCCCCAATTCTTCGAAAAACTTGTGATAGACTTACTCCTTAAAATGGGTTACGGAGGGTCTCGCAAAGATGCAGGTGAGGCATTAGGTAAAAGTGGTGATGGAGGTATTGATGGAATTATAAAAGAGGATAGACTTGGCCTAGATGTTATATATCTGCAAGCTAAAAGATGGGAGAATACAGTTCCAAGACCAGAAATACAAAAATTTGCAGGAGCATTGCAAGGTCAGCAGGCAAAAAAAGGTGTATTCATTACCACTTCTTCGTTTTCTGAAGGTGCAAAGGATTATGCTAACATCATTGACAGTAAGGTTGTTTTAATTGATGGAGATAGACTTACCCAACTAATGATAGACTTCAATATAGGAGTATCTAAAATTACCTCTTATGAAGTTAAAAGAATGGATACAGACTATTTTTCAGAAGAATAAGATAGAAGGGGCATTTATGGGAATTATAGCAAAATTTGTTAAAAACTCACAATATACTGAAGATGAAGTTATAAACAATGTTAATTTAGCTATTAGGAAAGGTTCAAGACGAGACGTTAAAAACAGAATGAAATACATACGTAAAGTAGAAAAAAAAGTCAAATCTTTGATCCCTCCAGAATATTTAGATGAATTACTACCTGAACTTCCTGAGTTCACAAAAATATGTGTAATGACTGGTGCTGCTAAAGAGATGGAACTTAAATCAGCAACTTTTGATTGCAAAAAGTGTGGTGAATGCTGTAGAGAAAGTTCACCTATTATTTTGAATCAAAATGAAGTTGATGGAATTATTTCTACTTATGGAAATCAAGAGAGGGATAATATTGTCAAAGCTCATGCTGATGATATCAGAGACAGCCTATCTCCTGAAGATAAAGAAAAATTAGCTCAAGGTTACCATTTATGGGTTGATAGCTTTAAATTCAGACAAGTAAGACCATGTAAATACTTGGATTCAAAGACCAATCTATGCAGGATATATAAGTCAAGACCTTTAAACTGCAGTACCTTTCCAATAGTACCTGAAAATTCTATAAAAGATGAAAAATACAGTCTTATACTCCACTATTTTTGCCAAGGAGAATTTGAATACCATGTAAGAAAAGTACTAACACTATTAATTGACTTCACAAATCCCCAACTTCGAGAAATATTCGATTAATACAAAAACTCCAAAAAAATAACACATCTATTCATTCATCCACATATACATCCATGAATGTATAAATTCATACACAGATCCATGCATGAAGGAAATGATAGAGATGTGCAGGATATGGTGGGTTGTGGTGTTTGTAGTAACATAATTCCAGAGTCTACAGAGTAAAGAGTAGGCATCAACTGGCCGCAGGCAGGCATGGAATAAAAAAATGTTGGAAAAACTACTTATGGCGCTCTATGTATTCATTCATCGCTTCATATATTCCTTTACTTCTAGATTTATGTCCATTCTTTTTAGCACATTCGTCAAACTCGTTTAATAATTCTTGTGGTAATGAAATTGCTATTCTAGTCATGTTTTAACCTCCTTTTAATACTAATTAAATTACTAATAATATATAATACTTTGGGTCTTATGATTATTACAACAAATAGTTTATTATTATTTCTATAAGCACAAAGCCGTTCTATAATAGGTAAAAAATAATTTAAATTACTTATTTAACAATAAATAAGGCGTAAAAGACTTAAAATTAAAAAATAATAATTAATAGTATAAAAGAGTAGTATTACTTATTAACATTATATTATGGGTTTTATTATGTCCCCCTCTAGCGTGTAATTATTCTAATTATAAATTATTTTTAACATAAAAAATAAACTAAAAGTATTACTCTCA
>ENA-UOOH01002794-UOOH01002794.1-fermentation-metagenome-genome-assembly--contig:-NODE-2794-length-14312-cov-13.792874_pt1 | contig 14312 bp, 15 predicted proteins | sample MGYA00245778_ERZ724025 | MGnify/ENA primary metagenome ERZ724025 (study PRJEB28704, sample SAMN03018313) | fermentation metagenome | biome: anthropogenic terrestrial biome; feature: soil... | reverse complement strand
ATACAAAAGGACATCATTGAGGTCATCTCAGTCAAGCGGTTAGCAGCTTAGTTTCTAAGTTCCCGATGCGAAATTGCGAACATCTATGGACACAACCCCTACATGTCCGTAGGTATTGATCTGGAAGGTAGAAAAGACGTTTTAGGCATTTGGATCGGCGAACATGAATCCGCTAAGTTCTGGCTAAACGTTCTAAATGAGCTCAAAAACCGCGGCGTTCAGGATATCCTGATAATTTGTGTGGACAGCCTTACCGGATTTTCTGAGGCCATTGCAGCCTGCTATCCGGAATCCGAAGTGCAAAAGTGTATCGTGCATCAAATTCGCAATTCGATTCGGTATGTTTCCTACAAGGATGTCAAGAAGATCATCGCCGGCCTTAAGCCGATTTACACCGCCTTAACAGAGGATGCTGCCCTGGAAGAGCTAAATCTGTTTGAGAAAGCCTGGGGAGAAAAGTACCCGCTCATTGTACGTTCCTGCGTCAAAATTGGGCTGAAATCGCGACTTTCTTTAAGTACCCACCCGAAATGCGTAAAACTATCTATACTGCGAATACCATTGAAAGCTACCATCGCCAGCCGCGAAAGGGAACTAAATCTAAGAGCCTCGTTCCGTCTGACGAGGCCTTGCTTAAAATGCTCTACCTGGCCACCCAGCCATCGGGTACTAACTCCTTTCCTGGTTTGTCTTAGCACTTACCATTTCGGAGTTCCCGATGGCTTTTCCTATGTCAAATTGCGAACTTAATTATACACCGCTCATGTAGGCGGCCTTCTTGGTAATCTGGCCGTCCTGACGGACATTGAAATTAATGGCATCCATAAAAACAACGGCATAGATGTTTGGTAATGGCCGGTTCTGCCATTCCTTGATGAGCGGCATAATCTTGTTTGTTACATTCGATATTAAAGTCGGTGATACTTCAATACCATACAGACGTTGAAGATGGTCCTGAATTTCACGGGTACTGACTCCTTTGGCATAAAGCAGCAGGATCTGCTCCTCTATGCCGGCGACACTCTTCTGGTGCTTCTTGACGATCAGCGGTTCAAATTCTCCGTCCCGATCACGGAGAACCTCGAGAGTTATATCACCATATTCACTGCGAACCGTCTTTTTGCTATGACCGTTGCGTCGGTTTTCTGTCTATTTATTGCTGTCATCGTGTTTCTCGTAGCCCAAATTCTGATCCATCTCTGCTTCCAACATTTCTTGCAGAGTACCTGAAAAAACGTCTCGCAAAGCATGTTGCATGTCTTCAGCGGTCTTGAGATTGTTCTCCTTAATGAACGCCCGCAGGACATCCTTGGGTATTGTACGCTCATTATCTTTTTTAACCATGTGCTCATCCGCCTTTCCTTTTCCATTATGCGGGTTTTTATTACGGAAAGGCTAAAAGCACAAATTATTTTACTAACTCTCCAGCGTTGACAATCTAAAGTAGACTCCTATCCAACTATAGTACATTTATATAAAATTATAAGTTAATAACATGTGGAACCTTAGATTCTGGACACCCTGAGTAATTAATGCGATTTAAATTTCTTAAATCTAACGATATATGTGGATAAATATAACTGACAATAAATCTCATAAAAGTATTAAAACAGATAGGCTTTTCTATCCTTACTCTGCTTTCTGCGTGTTGAAAGTGCATATGTGTAGAAGGATGCTCTTCTGTATCGTTTTCGGCGTCATAATCAATCCGAATAGGAGTTCTCATTCTAAAATTTATGCTTTCACACTTTAAATCACACAAGTACATTTGCATAGCCTCTCTTATACCAAGCTCATCTATGTCCTCTTCTGGAATTATCAAAGGAGATGGCCAAAATAGCAAACTATGTTCTTTAAGAATGTTTCTTTCAAATGCGAAATAAACTCGAATTATCGAGCCGTCATTTACTATTCCATGATAAGCTCCGTTTTCATAGATTGATATATATTGGTTAAAAGTGGTAAAAGAGTCACCCGAGTTAAACCTGCCCGGTACATGATTATTCCATGTCAGTATATCTTTGTTACAGGCATTCTGGTGTGAAACCTCTTTATATGATCTTAAAAACCCTACTCTAAACAACATTTCTAATGTATTATTAATTTGAAACAATGTATTCTCAACTTGTTTATTCATCTTCTTCATCAGTAATACTCATCTTCTTTTTCATAACAATTTGCATCAAAGCCTCAAATTCTGGCATTAAGCTTGGATCTAGTTCTCCCTTATTTGCAAGTTCTATAAGAGTCTTAAGTCCCTTCGAAGCTTCTTGAATGCGTTTCGTCTCTGCTTCAGTTCTTTCCCTATGAATAGTTCTTAACTCTTTCATTTCTGCTTCGGTTGGTATTTTAAAAGTCAATGTGTATTTTTCTTCAATAAATTTATCCATTTCCCTAATAATACCTTGCATATCTTCGCCAACACCACAAATTCTTATCCATGCCCGTGAACGGGTAATTGAAGTAAATAGTGTATTTCTTAACTTAATAAGCTCAATCCCATTGAAACAACTATCTGCATTAATAAGGTATACCATTGGTGCCTCGTTTCCCTTTGCTCTATAAATACTTGAACATGATATACTTCCAGAAATTTTAAATATATCTCTTTCATGAGTGACACCAGTTAATATGGATGATAGGCCAAATCTATTTAGATGTCTTGCGAATCTATAATATTCATTTTTTGCAGTTATTACATTTGGAAAGATAACCAAGATATCGTCTGGATCTAATTCATCTTCCTCGATATTCTTCTTGATCTCTTCAGCAACCCATTTGTATTGAGCGTCAATATTATTAAACGCTTCTGCAATAATTACATCTTGAGGTTTTAGTAATTCGGAAAAATATTTAGGCGTCGCGTGCGTTCCTCTAGTTAACGACACATTTTTTCCATATTTTAATGTTCCTTTTTCAACACTATATCCAATGTCTTCCCAGAGAGCTAAGTCGTCAAAATGCTGAACAAGTGGTTTTCGATATATGCCAAAACCTAAAGAATGTGCTAATGCTAGTGCCCAAGGGGGATTTCTATAACACACAGGCAAGATAATATCTTGCTGTGCTTTATTCGGTTCATTCTTAAGTTCAATAAGGAGTTTTCCCTGTTCATCACGCCCAAACATTTCTTCAATTGACGGCATTGTACTTGAGCTTAAATTTTGTAATTCGTCATATGCCCAAATAACGCGTTTTGGATCTTTTGTAGCTTTATAGGCTAGCTTGAAAAACGAAGCTGGCATATCTTGTGCTTCATCAATAAAAAACGCATCATATTTAGGCTCATATTCATTTGGGAGAACAGCAACCAATTCATCACAGATTCCTTTAAAAGCATTACTTCTACCATATTTTACGGAAGCGTTAGAATAATTCACTGGTGTACTATTGATTGACTTTGATATAACAGAGTAAACGCCTTCTTCAGTAGGGGAACCCCAGGAATGATATATATGAATTTTATCCCAATTTGGTTCATCTCCTGAAAACTCAATTACAAACCTATTAATTAAATCACGGTATTGTTGCCAAAGCGTTCTTGTATAATATGTTATAGCAATTTCCCAGTCTGGATTTTCTGTATGTAAATAGGCTGCCTTTAAAGCAAGTACAATTGTTTTTCCCGAACCAGCTAGACCGCGTATTCTTTGCGGTCCTTCTACTATTTCAAGAGCAGCCTTTTTCTGCCACTTGTCCAAATTAGCAATCTCTTTTTCTATTTTCTTTATTATATCTCCCTTTGAACCTTCAATAACTACATTATCTCGTTTTTTTCTTGGCTTAATTGTAGCTACTCTTTGAAGTGCTTCTGATAATACCTCAAAGTACTTTTCGTCAAATTTCTCTATATTTCCTAAGGCTTCTTCAAGTCCCTCTATTGTTGTAGCTATATATTCATCTTCAATTACAAAATCTTTTGGGGTACTTGGTACAATAGATATTATTATTGGATTAAATGCAAGACCCTTCCCCTTACGTAAGTTTGGGTACTTAGTAAGGTTATTCATTAGTTGAAAAAATAAAACGTTTTGTTCTTCACTTATTGCCTTGGGATCTATTGAATTTGAGAAAGAGAAGACAGTTAAACCATAATTTCTGCTAATTAAAAGTGCGTCTAAAGAAACCTTACTTTCCGCATTAGCTGAAAGCGGATATCCAGTAAACAACGTACCTTCGACATCGGTTTTATTACAGAATTCATTAAGCTTATCGATTAACCTTTCTGTGACCATTACATTTGTAATATTCCCTCTAACAACATCAAAAGCCAACTTAACCACTCCCTAAGTAAACATATTATTTTCTTCGATTCTCTCGTGTTTTCTTAGATTTCCTTCAAATCGAAAAGAGCCATTGCGAAGCAGCACTTATCCAAGTGAGCTTTTCAGAAGAGGTGAGCATGCCAACCTAAGCGTCGTCTGGTTTTCGATATTTTGGCAAATGGTAACCCATTCTTCCTGCGGCAGCAAACCTCCCATGTCTAGCAGGGTCATTGCCCTCAATTCCTTCTTCCTGCCTGCCCACAGATGGGTGTCAGTAATGCTCCCATACCGAGTCATTTCTCTGACGGAAATAGTTCTGACTGACTACATGCTCCTTTTGCTTTGAATTGTTATTGTTCCAGCCCGGCCGTGACGCTTCCGACTGGATCGCGAAGTAGTGCTGACTTTACGCTGCCGCTGCTACGGTATGATGTATATCACGAGTAACCGTATGGGAGCGTAGTTCTCATCTTTGGTCGCCAGAGCAAAAAACACCCGAATCAGCTTGCAGCGCAGCGCAATAATGGATTGTCTCTTCTCCAGTGAGTTATCCTTACGGTTCGTGTAACAGCTGTGGATTTCCCCGAACTCTATTGGTTGCCACCAGTGGTAGTACAGCTCGAAACAGCAGTGTCCGGAGGCGTCGTCTTCCTCGTTTGCTGATCCCACTTTGTCCACGGTGTTTGCCAGAGCTATTTTCACGAACTGCCAGACCGGCCAGCTTCCAAATCTGTTTGAGAAACTAGAAGCGTCCCAGATCTCCAACCTCAGCAAAAAAGCCTGTGACGGCGAGAAGGCCGATACCCTTAATTGCCAGCAGTTTCTGTACTGCTGGAATTTGCGCGCCCAAATCTTCTACGACTGCCATAACACCGCCATATTGAGCCCTTTTTGTATGGTAATACTCCAGTAGTAGGCAAAACTCCGTGCGGGCGGCGTGACTGCCCTCTGTGCAGCCCATACTGCCTTTTGAATTACTTTAGATATTCTAAAACCCTCCAAAACAATCCTTCCAAATAAACACTTGAATCCACAGCGAAAAGCTTAGTATACTCTGTTACAAGTCAACGGTGTAAGTTTTTTATGCGTCTTATTGGAACTACCCCTTCGAAGTGACAGAAATAAGGTTCCTGAAGGAATAAGTCAAAGCACCGAAAAAAGGGTACTTTGATGGTTTATCCGATTCTCCGCCGTCTCATCGATTCAAAATCGGCTTTGGTAAGTCTTTTTGAAAATTTAGGATTTGAAATAAACCCAGAAAAATCGTTAATATCTTTGTCACCAAGTCCTAATGCAAATCCCTTGAAAGATTTGATAAAAAAATCTAACCCTATTTGTAAATAGATGTTCTTTCGCTCCACCTTAATGAAGATCTCATTAAAGTCGTCATAATACTCTACGATAGATAACCCTAAAGTAGCAATTCTTTTATTTAACTCCGATATTAAGGCATCATATGAATCTTCTCCAAATAAGTCTCCCTTCTCCACTAACCAAAAGAGACGACTTTTCTGCCCCATAATCTTTGTCTTCAAAAACTAACCATCCATATTTAGTTAATAACTCTCCATGCTTGTGATAAAACTTTATGCGTTTGTTTGAATTACTCTTTATGATATAACCCTCGTATTCATCGCGCGATATACTTTCAATAGAACAACCAATTTTTTCAAAATGCGGCTTTAAATCATCTACGATCACCCTCATGAAATCGGGATCCGCAATTCTACATGAAGAACGCCATGTGACTGATTCGTCTTCTTGCAGCCAATTTAAAACCGTCTGATAATCATAATGGTTTTCTCTTTTTAACCATTCTATCCATTTTCGTTTCGCGGCATATCTATCATTAGCATGCAGTTGAACATAATTGTCGATGTTTTCCACTAACTGTTCTCGTTGACTAAGCAAAACTTTTAGCTCTTGAATAGTCTCGCCGCACTTTCGTTTTCCCTCGGTATATTCGTCAAAAACCTTCCTAACTTGTCCATAAATGTCCAAATATGGTTTTTCCAAAGATGCCGGCAAAATGAGAGCTTTCTCAGTCGGCTTTAACCCTTCTTGTAACGTCTCTCCTAACTTCGGCAAACTTTCACGAAGTTCCTTAATAGCGCCAAACTTCTGGGCCTCTTTAATCATCCGTTGCATACCTGACTTCTCAGCAGGCCAAAAATCTTTAATACATTCGCTACCTACATTAATTTTGCGCCCGGATGAAATGTTTGTAATGTAGAAGATATACCGGGTTGACTGACCACATAGTGAACACTTTCGCCAGTCACTTTTGTCCGGGCCCATGTCGTCGAAATCATCTTTCACTCTTCTCCACTCAGATGCTGCCTGGTTAATTATCTGGTTAAAATCTTTTTCGAGGAAAGTCTGGCGCTCAAAAAAAAGGTTGTGGAGATCATTTTTAGTAATTTTTGTAGGCTTTTTCATTAAGGTAGAAAACCAGGCTTTATCCGTGTACTCTTCAAACACCGTGCTTTCGACAAGTAGTTTTCTGCCTTTGTTTAAAACTCGCAACTTCAACTCAAAGCCATCCCCTCTATGTAAGATAAAACTTATAAGTTCCGTCCGTGTACCTGTAAGGTTATTTTGTAGTGGAAGTTGCCGTTTTAGTTTTCTTTAACTTGTCTTTGACGTCCTAAACTGGCCATTCTGGCCGGCGACCGACAGCTCACTGAGCATGTATTCGTAAAGGTCTCCCTGCATATCGCGATCCTTGATATCGTACTCGTACAGCTCTTCCAGCCCGGTGATGACTTTCTGCAATACTTGCGGCGTAGGCAGCAGAAACATGGCGTCTTCCATATACCTTGAAAAAGCGGAAGTGGCATTGCCGTTCAGCGACTTAATGAAAGGAAACACCTGCTGGCCGATGATGTTATGGATCTCGCGGGCATCGCGATCCTTAAATTTGGACCACCGCAGCGCCTGTCCCTCGGGAGTCTGCGGGAAGATCTTCTTTGGTACATTCCCGCCCAGTCTCTCGATGCTCTCATTCTCGATTTCCTTCTCATCCAGCGAGCGAATAAACATCAGATAAGTCAGCTGCTCGATGACCGTGAGCGGCTGCGTTATTCCTCCCGCCCAAATATCGGTCCAAATCTTATCAACCTTATTCTTGATCTCGCCGGTGATCATCTGTTACCTCTCCTCATGCTGCGTAATCAGTTGCTGTTCGGCTAAAACTTGTTTATTCCCTCAATCTTCTACCTTCGCCTCCATTTCCCTGCTATTACCATACTAAAAACCGCCGTCTCCGGCGGTTCGTTGTTCTCATACCTATAGTCCGTTCTGGCTTACGAAGATTCACTTTTTAACAGGAAAATATAGGGACTTATCGAAATTAAGAGTGTATACTATGCTTACATTTTGGTATTGTCCTTTCATTTTGCGGAACGAGCATTTGCAGAGGCTGATTTTCCTTACGGGAAAAGAAGTGCGTAAGAGGTGCTAAAATGAAAACTTTAAAAAGTGAGTTAAGGTTTTGCCCCAGTTGTATGGAAGAGCATGTTGTCGATATTGTTGAAGTAATAGAGCATGTGATATTTAAAGATATTGAGGTTGAATTTCCAGCAGTTTACGAATATTGTTCCAACACAGATGAGTATTTTGCCAGCGGGGATATGATCAATAAGAACGGTCTCGCTGTCAAAGACACCTACCGCGAAAAAGCTGGTCTTTTGACATCTAATGAGATTATTAGTCTGCGGGAAAAGTATGGGGTTAGTCAAAAGGATCTTTCGGAAATTCTTGATTGGGGCAAGGCGACAATAACTAGATATGAAAATCACCAGGTGCAGGATCGAGCCCACGATGATATCTTACGAAAGATAGATTCCGACCCGGAATGGTTTATTGAAATGCTGAATCGCGCAAAGGGAAAGCTCGATAACAAAACCTTTAATAGATATGTTCAAAAAGCAAACGAGTACTACCATAATCAATCGAACCATTACCTTATTACCTCTATTCAGGCAGTATACGCAAAGTTCGTTGAAAAAGATTTTACAGGCAATGCCGACTTAAACCTCGAAAAAGTTGTGGAAGTCATTAACTACCTCGCTCAAAAGATTGGTGATCTTTATAAAGTAAAGCTGATGAAATTGTTGTGGTACTCTGACATGCTGAATTTTAAAAGGTATGGGCGGTCTATCACCGGCTTGGCGTATTGCGTCTTGCCAATGGGAGCCGTTCCGGAAGGCCATGAACAAATAATGATGTTGGATGGAGTAAGTTATGAAACTAAACTATTTGATAATGTTGCATACAAATTCAAACCCACACCTGGATTTGAAATCAGATTATTGTCAGGCAGCGAATTGGAAGTAATTGATAAAGTAATCAGTGAGTGCGGAGACCTGAGCACGCCACAGATTGTTAATAGGATGCATGACGAAGAGGCCTACAAACATACGCCAAGCTACTGCGTTATTCGTTATTCTCTTGCTGCGGAACTTTCGATTGAATGAAATTATGTCCACGACCGGTCGCCAATCATAAGAACCTCAACAATCTCTTTAGGCTACCAATTTCGGCATTTCTATCTGTCACAAACACTGTCAGAACATGGTGCAACTTCCCATCGTCTCAACTTAGGTTTCATTAGTCAAAGCAGTGTATGCTGCCAATTCAGTATCTTTAAAACAACAGAAATAGATGTTCATCACTTTATCTGGATGAGCATCAAGCCAGCGCACTGCTGTAAGCAATGACACCTTAGCAGCCTCATCCAATGGATACCGATTTGCTCCTGTTAAAATTCCCGGAAAAGCAATGCTACTACAACCATTTTCAAAGGCCAAATCAAGAGAGTTCTTGTAGCAGGCTGCAAGCAAATCTGCATCCCGTTTGGAACCACTATAAACTGGACCGACAGTATGGATAATATAATCTGCATAAACTATATTATCCGCATCAGTAATTTTTGCCTCTCCGGTTTTGCAGCCATTCAAGTTTATACACTCTTTGAGTAAACAGGGACCTGCTGCTATAGGGATAGCGCCATCTACACCCCCGCCTCCAAGAAGGCTCTCATTAGCTGCATTCACAATAGCACCTACGTGCATATCAACAACACTGCCCTTAACAAAGGAAATATGTGATTTAGGTTTATAACCTAACACAACTTCTATTATGTCCTTAGCCAGCATCAGTTTTTTACCCCAGGGATTAATCACGAAACCAATGCAATTTGGCCAAGTATCGACAGCATCGAGTAGAACCTTTAGCGACTGATAGATTATTGATGCGGAATCTCCTTTATTTAACTCCTCATCACTTGTAAAAAGAGGAATAAAATAGCGGCCTTCTTCATTTATCGCCAAATGTCGGAATTTGACAGGTATTTCCTCGTTGCAAGTATATTTATCGCCAACTTTGACTTCCTCTGGATTACCAAGCATCTTAAGCCAAGCATTTGACGTTTCAATTGGCACCAACACCTGCATATCATTTTCCAGCCCAGCATGGATGGCATTAAACATGGGTTGAGGTGCAGCATTTTCTCCACCATAATACCAGTTAAAAATCGCCTTTTCTAATTCTATGGCATAGTTGTCTTGGTTCATAATCACTCCTCCGGTTCATCTTCATTTTCGAAAATCTCATCTGTAATATGGCTGTTCATGTTGTTTGTGGGATTAACCTTGAAGGAAAGCATAAATTCATACCCTTATAACCCCGGGGCGGCTTTGCCACTCATAGAGTTCCACAGTCCAATACTTTGCCCACTCCCTCATTGCCTTATATTCCGGATGGCCGGGATTCAGCATGATTTCACGGAAATTTATAAATCCCCCGATGCCACCCACATCCTCCGGTGGTGTTTGGCCCTTTGCTTCAAGCAAATAGGGCGATTCCTTGTCGTACTCCTCAATCACACGTACCAGTTGAATCTCATGCTCCCAGTTATCCCCCAGGTCATACGTATAGCGCATGTGCTGATGTTCAGGCAAAAACTCAGATAAGGTATGGCCTGCCATCAAAATCGCATCTTCATCGAACTCCAGGTCATCCTCAAAAGGCACAATCCTGGCAACCGGTTTATGCTTATTTCTGCCGAAGAAGGCAAAGTCATACAGGTGGCAGTTTTCCCAACCAAATGCGGACTGCAGCACCTTGTGCAGGCGTGCAAACTCCAAGTCAGCAGGTACAATGATCCTCCGTACCACCTGATAGATCTCCAAATCAAGTGTGACCAGCAATTCAAAAGCCCGGTATTTGTAAGGTTGCTTCCCCGTAAGCTCAGTAAGAGCCTTAATCATTGCCTGGTCAGGGCAAAAATCAACTTTATTAACAGGGTCGCTGACATAATAATGGTTTGTTGAGACTCCTATTGTATCACTGAACATTTTCGCAATGCCGTCATACTCTCTGCCAACGTGGAAAGCACATTCCAGCCCCGCTTTTGTTACCCACGCTGCTGCCTGCCGGTTATGATTGCGAGCAAACTCCACATTGCCCGCCAGGCGCATATATTCTTCTACCAACTCGGGATTGAGACTCATTGCCAGCAGTGTGTTCGAAATAGACGCTCTCATCATTTCTGCTACATTTTTCAGATCCTTCCGCTTGACTTGGTAAAGCGCAGCAGCAAAGCGGGTCGCATTATTCACCAGGACAAGCATGTCCTCCGCACTGCGATTGTCCCAGACTTTAGTCCAATTTGCGGTCCAGGAAAACAGCGGATTTTCAGCTTCCTGTGCGGGCGGGGGATTTATTCCCATGGCATCCGCCAGTTTTTTAGTTAGTGCAATTTGCATATGCCGCACTCCCTTTTCAAAGTTCGAAGCGATAGTCCTATTCGCGAGCTTTCCGTGTATACCCTCCGTGATACAGCGTGAGGGTGGTGTCAGACAAAGCCAAATGCACGGCTTCTTAATGCATCTAGTGCTTTCTTTTCAGTCACTATTATAGGGTTACTGAAATCATTATTGTCAATTACTATATCTGCATTACTAAATGGATTTGCTTCACGTAAATAGATCTGCTGTCCCCGGATATATTTGCTTCTGTATCTTTTTTCAACGTCTTCTGCTGCTCCGAAAAGATACTGATCTCTAGCCTTGGCGCGGGAAATTACCTGTTCAAAGTCTGTATGCAGAAAAATACTGTAATCCCAAAAGCGCCGGAGCTCAGGACGCAATAAGAAAACACCTTCCATAAGCAATATGGAGTCTCTGGCCGCTTTCCTCGGTTCCTGATACACAGTTGATTCTGTGCTAAAGTCATACACAGCGGTGCGGTATTCCAAGTTCGATCCATCCTTGAGAGGTTCCAGTAAGCAACGCTGCAGAGAGTTGTAATCAAATGAATCTCCATAATAGCCTTCGGGAGATTTTGAACCGAGCCTATACCTTTTCTCAACTGAATTATGAAAGCCATCAATGGATGCCTGAATAGTAGAATGGCCCTTTTTAGTCAAGGATTCTGCCAAACTTCTGGAAAAGGTCGTCTTGCCTGAGGTATCAACCCCGTCTATGGAAATCAGCAACGGATGATCACTCTTTTTGATTTTTTCAATTTAGAGAGCTATATACTCTAGTAATCCGGGTACTGGCAACTTAATAACACCAAACTTTCATTGCATTTGACTTCGCCGAACTCTTGGCGTCTACGCGGCCGTCGACTATTATCACCGCAATGGCCATTCTCCTCTTACCGGCTCTGGATGAAAGGCGTCAGATAAGGTTGCCCACAATCCACTCTTGCATCCTGATTTAACTTCATAGTTTTCTGCCTTCGCCTCCAATTTCCTGCTATTGCCATACTAAAAACCGCCGCCACTCTTCGTAGCCCCGAAAATTGGCATGAAAAAACCCGCTGGACAAGCGATAAGCTGTCCTGGGCGGGTTTCGATTCCTTACTGCGCAATCCTCTTTTCATATAGATACAGGCCACCCCCGTCATCACCGGTACGGACATACCCCCGTTTTTCATAAAAATGATGATTGCGGGTTGCCACCACAGGCGTGTCCCAGGTCATAAGAACAATAAAATGACACCTACAATTGAAACACAGGCCCCAAGTATTTCCTTTGGCTTTACTTTCTCTTTGAAAATCAATATGGATACAGGGATGATAATAATCGGCGAGATGGAGGTAATGGACGAAACTATGCCCGTGGCGGTGTGTTGCAGGGCAAATAATGACAAATTAACTCCGTTAAAGGGACCTAATACAGATCCCACTGCAATTTGCCCGAGCGCCCTTTTATTGCTGAAAGAGGCCATAATTTGAGACCATTTTTTTCTGGCTGTTATCAGAATGGTGAAACCAATGAAAGCCGCTATTAACCTGATTTGCGTGGCAGAGAAAGCGTTGTATGAGCCCATACCGTACTTGCTGAAAATAAGGCCCAAGGCCTGTCCTAAAGCTCCAAGAGAAGCATACAAAATGCCTTTGACTGGCCGATTAAAGTGTACCTTTTTCTCATTAGGGTTTCTAGTTAGTATTACCAAGCTGATGCCAGCCATGGTCAGAAATATCCCTGCCAAACCCAGAACCGATATTCTCTCCCCCAAAACCAGAAAACCCATCAGGGCAGCCAAGGGCGGAGAGGCCGACATGATCAAAAGTGATATTCTCGAACCGATCTGAACATAGGCCTCAAACAGAAAGATATCCCCTAACACAAAGCCCAGCAGACCCGAAATTAATAACCAGGTCCAAGTATGTCCAGATGCATCGGTCGGCAAAGCAAAGCCCCTTGTGACAAAAGCGCCTACACTACATAGAAAGAATGCCACGAAGAGCCTTAGGAAATTGACGGATAAAGACCCCACCTTTTTCCCCGCGGCTTCGTATGCCATGGAATTAAAGGTCCAACAGAGGGCGGTACCTAATGCGGCCAGTTCTCCAAGATGTGCATTCATGATATTTTTCACCAGATAATCTTCAATTTTTGCTTTTGTGATTACCGCTTAATTATATCTTACCGCGGCAGGTAAATTGGCGGAAGTTTTAATAAGAAGCTAGCGCTACATTATTCTTTTCCTCTCTTATAGGCTATCTCTCGATTTCTTAACAGATATGCTTCGCTAATCAATTCAGGAGTATTTTTCTTTGGTGCAAATTCTAAAAATAACTGATTTTTTGCTGGAAAATACATGTCCAACAATCTGTCTTTAATCTGTTCTTGCGTTTCGTAATTGCCATCTTCTCGGATATTTATAATATTGTGGCCTAATTCATTAAACGCTCTGGCGACCATTAGGCATCTATGACAGTCAAATGGGTCCTTTTCGGCACACATAAATGCAATTTTGTAGTTCTGATCCAAACCCTTTTCTATTCTCTCAACTCCTTTCTGGAAATGCGCGTCTTTTATTACCTTTTCAAAATCGACATAACCATCTGTAAATAACTGTCTATCGTTTTTTCTTGCCCCGAACTCCTTTCCCATATAGATATAATAAATCTGTTTGCTATTCAAATGTTGTTCTAATTCTTTTGTGTTGTATTGAGGTGCATATTTTGAAAAGGGAATACTCCTTACGTCAGCCAAACAATTAATACCATATGCTTTTAGCATCTCTAAAAAATAGTCAATAGGATGCGATGAATGTCCAATAGTATGGAGATCGTTCATTCTATTCCTCATTTCGATACACACTGTCTTAGCTTTCGCCGAGCTCTTGGCGTCTGCGCGGTCGTCGACAATTATCACCGCAATGTCCATTCTCCTTTTATCGGCTCTGGTTGAAAGGCGTCAGGGAAGGATGCCGCACTCTCAACTGCCTCTGTTTTCTTGTCTCAGGACAAGCGATAGACTGTCCCGGGCTACCAGGCAGTCTTCTCTATATCCCCACCCAAATACCCCCTGAAGTAATGAAGGGCCGTCTGTCTGCCTTTCTAAAAAGTCTGCCTGATTTTATAGGATATGGCACAAATCATGCCGGAAAGTTGACAATTCTGCCGTTTCCTTTAATTCCTTGTTTACTCGGTGGCAAAACTGGCGAAAATAACCTCCGTACGGGGATTTGGAGGTTGTTCGGACTTGTCTCTCTTACAGGGATTTTTTAATGGCAGCAAAGATC
>ENA-UOOH01002788-UOOH01002788.1-fermentation-metagenome-genome-assembly--contig:-NODE-2788-length-14324-cov-3.106455_pt1 | contig 14324 bp, 9 predicted proteins | sample MGYA00245778_ERZ724025 | MGnify/ENA primary metagenome ERZ724025 (study PRJEB28704, sample SAMN03018313) | fermentation metagenome | biome: anthropogenic terrestrial biome; feature: soil; material... | reverse complement strand
AAATTGCGCACTCGCGCACAGGCGACAAGGGCAACATCTCCAACCTTTCGCTCATCGCCTACGATAAAAAGGATTATCCGCTGCTGGTGGAAAAGGTGACCCCGCAGGTGGTAAAAGAACACTTTAAGGACATCGTGAAGGGAGAGGTGGTGCGCTACGAGCTGCCCCAGCTTGGAGCCATGAACTTTGTGATGTATGACGCCCTGGGCGGCGGCGTGACCCGTACACTGGCGCAGGATATGCACGGCAAGGGACTGTCCAGCTACCTGCTGGATTTGGAAATCTGAGGAACTTGAACAACCAAAATACTAACCCGCCCCGGCCACATTCGCATGTTCCCGGGGCGGGTTCTCTCTTGTAGTCAAGTTGTCAGACATTGCTGCCTGTGCTATCCTTTTTGCGGGTTTACTAAGAGACACGCAAACAATGAAGCCTTCTGTGTAAAATGAAAAGCAAGCGATTGCATATAAACAGAGGCCGGGGGTTAATATGAGCCAGAAGAGTGTAAGGATCGCGCTGGTAGGCTATGGCGGGATGGGCAAGACGCACATCGACAACATCAAAGCCATGGACGGCGCGCGGGTATCGGACATTTGCACCCTGAACGCGGATGCGCAGGCGGAAATTGAGGCGCTGGGGGCTACCTATTACGCCGACTACGCGAAGATGCTGCGGGAATCGCAGGCGGATATGGTGCTCGTATGCACGCCCACCCACCTGCACACCCAGCAGGTGCGCCAGGCACTGCTTGCGGGCAAGCACTGCATCTGTGAAAAGCCCCTATGCCTGAGCGCGCGGGAGGCCGAGGCGTTGTTTGACCTGGCCCGCAAGCAGGGCGTGCATCTGTATGTGGCGCATTTGCTGCTGTTTTGGGAGGAGTACATGGCGCTGACCGAGCTGGTGCGCAGCGGCCGCTATGGGCGGGTGTTGGATATGGAGCTGCACCGCTTAAGCGAGCGGCCCGCCTGGTCCAGCACCGGCTGGCTGTTTGAGCGGGAGAAGAGCGGGCTGATCCCCTTTGACCTGCACATCCACGACCTGTATTTCCTCATCAGCCTGTTTGGCAAGCCGCGCATCGGCCATGTGCAGCATGGGGGAAGGGCGCAGGCGGGGTATGACGAGTACCTGAGGGTCAACTATGAGTACCCGGACTTGACTGCCTGTGCCGAGGCCAGCTGGTATGACGCGCCGCTGCCCTTTAAAATGGGCTTCCGGGTATATTTTGAGGAGGCCGTAGTGTGCTTTAACGAGGACCGTCTGGTGGCGTACGAGCGGGGCGGGGGCGAGCGCAGGCTGGTATGGCATGAGCGCAAGGATGCGCTGGAAACCAGCATCAACGTGTCGCCAACATCCGCCTTTCTGCACGAGATGGAGCACTTTGTGAATTGTGTGGCGCGCGGCGTGCCCTCCGACGTGGTGGTGCCCGAGCAGGTCATTTGGACCATGGAAACGCTGGAGGAGTTGACTGCGCGGATGGACGCGAATGGCTGTGGCGGGGCTGATCAGTGAGGGCAGTGGCTGCTGCCCATGATTTGATATATGAAAGACGAGAGAGATGGCGTCCGCGTACTTGTGAAGAACCCCGCATTGTGGTAAAATAATGTCCGTTACGTAGACGCAATAGCTTTTTATTATTTTGAGGGGGTTTGGACATGGCTGACTATCAACCAAAGGACATTCGCAACATCGCCTTGCTGGGACATGGCAGCGAGGGCAAGACGACTCTGACGGAGTCGATGCTTTTCGCTGCGGGACATATTGACCGCCAGGGCCGGGTAGAGGATGGCAACACCACCACCGACTTTGACGCCGAAGAAAACAAGCGCGGCATATCCATCAACGCCGCCGCAGCGCCCGTTGAGTGGAAGGGCACCAAGATTAACCTGATTGACGTTCCCGGTTATTTTGATTTTGTGGGCGAGGTCATGGGCCCGGTGCGCGTGGTGCAGACGGTGGGCATCGTGCTCAACGCTGTCAACGGCATCACCGTCGGCGCCGAAAAGGCCTGGGACATGGCGGAGAAGCAGAACCTCAGCCGCATGTTCATCGTCAACCAGATGGACCGCGAGCACGCCGATTTTCAAAAGGTGCTGACCCAGCTGCGCGACAAGTACGGCTCATCCGTGGTGCCGCTGGTGGTGCCCATTGGCGCCGGCGCCGGCTTCAAGGGTGTGGTCAACGTGCTGGAGGGCAAGGCCTATGATGGCGCCGGCAAGGCGCTGAAGGAAGTGCCCGTGCCCGCCGATATGCAAGGCGAGCTGGAGGAAGACGTGGCCGCCATCACCGAGGCTTCTGCCGAGGCCATTGATGAGCTGCTGGAGAAGTTTTTTGAGCAGGGCGAGCTAAGCCACGAGGAAACCCTGGAAGGCTTCCGCGCGGGCATGAAGTCCGGCCGCATTGTGCCGGTGGTGTGCTGCAGCGCGGTGACCGGCGTTGGCATTGCCCCGCTGCTTGACGTCATGGAGAACTACCTCAACTGGCCGTCGGGCACGGTGGCCGAGGGCATCAACCCCAAGACCGATGAGCCCGAGACCCGCGAGTGCAAGAACGAAGCACCTTTCTCGGCCTTTGTGTTCAAGACCATTGCCGACCCCTTTGTGGGCAAGCTGTCGCTGGTGCGCGTGATGAGCGGCGTGCTCAACGCCAATACCGCGCTGTACAACGCCAATCAGGAAAAGAACGAGAAGTCCGGCGGCCTGTTCATGCTGCGCGGCAAGAAGCAGACGGCCGTTCAGCAGCTCAACGCGGGCGATATCGGCGCGCTGAGCAAGCTGGCCATCACCTCCACCGGTGATACGCTGTGCGACCCGTCCGCCCCTATCCGCTATGCCGAGTTGGAGTACCCGGTGCCCGGCTTCTCCAAAGCCGTGTATGCCGCCAAGCAGGGCGAGGAAGACAAGGTGTTCTCCGGCATCAACAAGCTGATGGAGGAAGACCCGTCCATCAAGACCGAGAAAAACACCGAGACCACCGAAACCGTGCTCTCCGGCCAGGGCGATTTGCACCTGGACGTCATCCGCTCCAAGCTGGCCAGCAAGTTCGGCGCCAACGCCGTGCTGCAGGACCCCAAGGTGCCCTACCGTGAAACCATCCGCAAGACCGTCTCCGCCCAGGGACGCCATAAGAAACAGTCCGGCGGCCATGGCCAGTTCGGCGACGTGTGGATTGAGTTCTCCCCCATCGGCGACACCAACATCGACTTCGAGTTTGTGGACGCGGTGGTTGGCGGCGCGGTGCCGCGCAACTTCATCCCCTCGGTGGAAAAGGGCCTGCGTGAGAACATCGTCAAGGGCGTGCTGGCGGGCTACCCCATGGTAGGCCTGCGCGCCAAGCTGTACGATGGCTCCTCCCACGCGGTGGACTCCTCCGAAATGGCGTTCAAAACCGCGGCCCGCATCGCCTACAAGAAGGGCTGTACCGATGCCAGCCCCGTGCTGCTGGAGCCCATCATGCACGTGGAGGTGCTGGTGCCGGATGAGTACATGGGCGACATCATGGGCGATGTCAGCACCCGCCGCGGCCGCATCATGGGCATGAACCAGGTGAACGGCATGCAGCAGGTGGTGGCCGAGATTCCCATGAGCGAGATGTTCAAGTACGCCACCGATTTGCGCAGCCGCACCCAGGCGCGCGGCAGCTTCACCATGGCGTTTGAGCGCTATGAGGAAGTACCGCAGGATGTGGCCAAGAAGATTATCGAGTCCGCTGTCCGTGAAGAGGAAGAGGACGATTGAGTTTCCAGACATGATTCCACAAGAGCCCGCCAACCGGCGGGCTCTTTGGTCGTCAAACAACCTTTGGTTGTTTGACGGGAAGGAACGAGGGGCCATCCGCCTCTCACTTCGTTCCCGGGCGGTGGATGGCAAGGATACCCTGGCTTTGCCAGGCCTTTCGCCCCACAGCGCATGTCGCTGGGGCGGATTCCAATCAGTGGGCTCCGTCCTCGGATACCTCCCTGAATATACTTCTTTGACAGTCTGAGAGCCCACCAATTCGGCGGGCTCTTGTCCTTGGCATCGTTGACAAAGCGGTTATGCCTTTGCAGGATACAAAAAGCCGCCCCTCAGGGGCGGCCGATGTGAACATGATATAGATTATTTCTTGGCTGGCTTCTTGGGGGCGGGTGCCGCTTCATGCGGGTCGGTGGATTTGGCGGCAGCCTTCTTCGTCGTTGTCTTTTTTGCTGGGGCTTTGGCGGCTGCTGCTGTGGGCTCGTGCGGGTCACCGGCCTTGGGCGCGGCCTTGGCGGTTGTCTTCTTGGCCGCGGGTTTGGCAGACGCTTTGGCGGGCTTTTCCTTGGGCTCATGCGGATCGTTAGCCTTCGCTTCCTTCTTGGAAGCAGCCTTCTTGGCAGCGGGCTTTTTGGCGGGGGCCTGGGGGACGGCTTCGTGCGGGTCGCCCTGGACAGGCTGGGTGAAGCGCTGCTCGCCGGGCAGAATACTCTGGTACAGGGAGATGTACATCTCCGCCGAGTGGCGCCAGCTGTAGTCGCCGCTCATGCCGCGCTCGCGCAGGGTCTTCCAGACGTCCTTGCGGTCGTGGTAGTAGTGCAGCGCCCGCTGCAACGTGTGCAGCATGTCGTGGGCGTTGTAGTTGAAGAAGGTGAAGCCATTGCCGGCGCCTGTGTAGTCGTTGTAGCTGAGCACAGTATCCCGCAGCCCGCCGGTTTCGCGCACCACGGGCACGGTGCCGTAGCGCAGGCTGATCATCTGGCTGAGGCCGCAGGGCTCGAACTGGGAGGGCATCAGGAAGATATCGCTGCCCGCGTAGATGCGGTGCGCCAGGTCGTGATCCATGGCAAAGCGGGCGGCCACGCGGCCGGGGTAGTTCTGCTCCGCCCAGCTGAACAGGTTGACATAGCGGCTGTCGCCCATGCCCAGTACCACCAGCTGCACGTCCTCTCGCATGATGTCGGCGATGACATAGTCCACCAAATCCAGCCCCTTCTGGTTGGACAGGCGGGGCACCATGCCAATGATGGGCACATCAGGGCGCACTTCCAGGCCCAGCTGCTCCTGCAGGGCGCGCTTGTTGGCGGTCTTGCCGGACATGTCCTCCACCGAATAGCGCTGGGCGATGCTGGGATCGGTGGATGGGTCGTACTCCACGGTATCAATGCCGTTAAGCACGCCGGTCAGGTGATCGCGCTTGGCGCGCAGCAGGCCATCCAGCCGCTCGCCGTAGTAACCGGTCTGAATTTCCTCGGCGTAGCTGGGGCTGACGGTGGTGACCTCATCCGCGTAGACCAGGCCGGCCTTGAGGTAGTTGGCGGCGCCGTGGCACTCCAACTTGTCATCGGTGAACACGCTGTCGGGCAGGTGCAGCACATCCTGCACATCGCGGATGCCGAAGATGCCCTGATATTGCAGGTTGTGAATGGTCATCACGGTTTTGATGGAGGCATACGCAGGCAGATGGGAATATTGGATGCGCAGCAGCGCCGGAACCATGCCCGCCTGCCAGTCGTGGGCATGGATGATATCCGGCTCAAAAGGAATCAGCGGCAGGCTGTTGAGCACAGCACGGGCAAAGAACGCAAAGCGCTCGTACTCATCGCCACCCAGGCCGTAGATGTAGTTGCGGCCAAAGTAGTACCGGTTGTCCACAAAGTAATAGGTTACGCCGTCCATTTCCAGGGATTCGATGCCGCAGTACTGCCTGCGCCACCCCAGCTGCACCTCAAAATCGATCACATGGTGCATCTGGTTCTCATATTTTTCGGCAATGGCCGCGTACTTGGGCAGGATGACGCGCACGTCATGCCCCTTCTGCGCCAGCACCGGCGCCAGGGAGCCCACCACGTCGGCCAGACCACCGGTCTTGATAAAGGGTACGCACTCGCTGGCAGCGAACAATATCCGCACAGGAATCACTCCTTCCGATTGTTTCTTCCTGGAAAAAGTTACAGGTTCGCGCTTAGATTGTCAAGCCTTTGGGCACCACTAGGGGATAGCCAGAGGGGCCCATCATGCGCGTGTTCTCGCGCACGGTTACCTGTTTGTCCAGAATGCAGTAGGCCAGTTCCACATTGCGCTGGATGATGCCATCCTGCATGACGATGCAGTTTTTCACGCTGGCGCCGGGCTTGACCTGCACCCCGCGGAAGAGGATGGCGTTTTCCACCTTGCCCTCGATGATGCAGCCGTCCGCGATCAGCGAGTTGCTGACATCCGCGCCATCCTTGTAGTGGGTGGGCATCTCATCGCGCAGCTTGGTCCACACGGGCTTGTCCATGTCAAAGATGCGCGCGCGGTTCTCCGCGCTGAGGAAGTCCATGTTGGCCTTGAAATAGCTCTCCACCGAGTCCATCATCCACACGCTGCCCGGGCATTCAAAGCCGCTGATTTTATAGGTTTTGTCGCGCAGGATGTTGGTAATCAGCTCGCGGGTGAAGTGGTGGTAGCCGGCGGATACCGCGCGGTCCACCATGTCAATGAGCAGTTCTCGCCGCACCAGGAAGCAGGACATGTAGGTGTTCTCGTACCGGGGGATGGAGGGGTCACACTCCAGCTGGCGCACGGTGCCCTCGTCATCAATCTCCAGGTAGCGGCCCGCGCCGTTGCGGCGGGCGCCCCGTTCCTTGGTGTACAGCAGCGTCAGGTCGGCGCCCTGGTCGATGTGGTGGGCCAGCATCTTCTCGTAGGGGAGAGAGTAGAGGAAGTGGCTGTCGGTCACCGCGATGTAGCGCTCCTTGCTGCGCCGCAGGAAACCGATGTTGCTGCGCAGGGCGTCCAGCAGCCCCTCATACACGCCCACATTGTCGGGGGACATGTAGGGCGGCAGGATGGTCATGCCGTTGCGCTTGCCGTGCAAATCCCACTCCCGGCCGCTGCCCAGATGGTCCATCAGGGAGTGGTAGTTTTTTTGCATGATGATGCCGATGTTGTGAATCTCCGAATGAATCATGCTGGACAGCATGAAGTCAATCATGCGATAGCGGCCTAGCACCGGCAGCGCCGCCACCGAGCGGATGCGCGTCAAATCGCGCAGCTGGTCAATGCGCTCGCCCGTATAGATCAGCCCGACAATGTCCCTTTTCATACTTCGCTCCCCTCCCGGCTTACCTGCTGGCCGGCAGGTATTTTGTCGCCTGCCTTGACCACGGTGCCGTTTCCAATCAGGGTGATATCGCCCGTTTCCTCGCCTACCTCGCAGTCGGCCTCAATGACGGCCTCCTCCGCGATGATGCTGCGGATGACCTTGGCCCCCTTGGCGATGCGGGCCGAAGGCATGATGACGCTGTCGATGACCTGGGCGCCTTCCTCCACCACCACGCCGGCGGAGAGCACGCTGCCCTTCACGCTGCCGTGGATGAGGCAGCCCTCGGTGACCAGGCTGCCCGATACCTCGCCCGTGGGGGAGATGTAGTGGGGCGGCATGCCGATGTTGCGGGCGTAGATGCGCCAACTGCGATCATGCAGGTCGATGGGCACCGGCGTCTGCAGCAGGTCCATGTTGGCGTCCCACAGGCTCTCGATGGTGCCCACGTCCTTCCAATAGCCGTTGAAGTTGTAGGCTGTCAGGCGCTCGCCATCGTCCAGCATGGTGGGGATGATGTTTTTGCCGAAGTCGTTGTTGCTGTTGGGGTCGCGCTCATCGGCGATGAGCCGCTCGCGCAGCTTTGGCCAGGTAAATACATACACGCCCATGGAGGCGTTGTTGGACTTGGGGTTGGCGGGCTTCTCCTCAAACTCGATGATGTTGCCCTGCGTATCGGTATTCATGATGCCAAAGCGGCTGCACTCCTCCCAGGGCACCTGCCGCACCGCGATGGTGACGGCGGCCTCCTTCTGGATGTGGTGGGCCAGCATGTCGGCATAATCCATTTTATAGATATGGTCACCCGACAGGATGAGCACATAGTCCGGGTTGAACTGCTCGATGAAGGCCAGGTTCTGGTAGATGGCGTTGGCGGTACCGGAGTACCACTCGCCCGCGCCCGCCTTCATATACGGGGGCAGCACATACACACCGCCGGAGGAAAGATCCAAATCCCAGGGGCTACCGGAGCCGATATAGGCGTTGAGCTCCAGCGGCTGCCACTGCGTCAGCACGCCCACCACGTCAATGCCCGAATTGGCGCAGTTGCTCAGGGGAAAATCGATGATGCGATATTTTCCTCCGAAGGGAATGGCAGGTTTGGCGGTTTGGTGGGTCAGGACGCCCAGCCGGCTGCCTTGGCCGCCGGCCAGTAACATGGCAACACATTTTTTCTTCCGTGGCATAGGCTATTCCTCCTTGCGTTTTGGTTGTTGTTCTTGCCGGGTGAATGTGAAATATACAGTTGCCAGCGGCGGGACGCATACGTCCACGCAGCAGGGAAACTCGTGATGGGGGATGGGTAGCGTGGGCAGGGCCTTGGCGTTGGCCTGGCCGGAGCCGCCAAACTCCTTGGCGTCGGAGTTCAAAATCTCCTGGATTTTTCCCTTGGCCGGCAGGCCGAAGCGGTAGTGCTCATGATACACCGGCGTGTAGTTGGTCATGCTGACGATGCCGCGCCCGGCCTTGTCCCACCGCATGAATATGACGATGCTGTTTTGCGTGTCATTGGCCTCCAGCCACTGGAAGCCGTCCCAGCCGTCCTCCACCTCCCAGAAGGCGGGGTGATCCAGGTAGAAGCGGTTGAGCGTCTTCACATAGCGCTGCATGTCCGGATGCCGCTCATAGACCAGCAGGAACCAATCCAGCTGGTCGTCATCCTTCCACTCGATATAGTGGCCAAACTCGCTGCCCATGAACAGCAGCTTTTTGCCGGGGTGGGCCATGGTATAGCCGTACAGCGCCCGCAGGCCGGCGAATTTCTGCCAGAGGTCGCCCGGCTGCTTGTCGAGCATGGAGTGCTTGCCGTGCACCACCTCATCGTGGGAGAAGGGCAGGATATAGTTTTCGCTGAACGCGTAGTGCAGCGAGAAGGTCAGCTTCTGGTGGCTGCCGCCGCGGAAGTACGGGTCCACCTTGATGTAGCTGAGCATGTCGTTCATCCAGCCCATGTTCCACTTGAAGCCAAAGCCCAGGCCGCCCAGGTAGGTGGGCTGGGTCACCATGGGGAAGGCGCTGGATTCCTCGGCGATGGTCATGGCGCCCGGATGCTCCCGGTAAATGACCTCGTTGAGGCGGCGCAGGAAGGCGATGGCCTCCAGGTTTTCATTGCCGCCGTAGCGGTTGGGCGACCAGTCGCCCGCCTCGCGCCCGAAGTCGTGATACAGCATGGAGCTGACCGCGTCACAGCGTAGGCCATCGGCGTGGTAGTAGTTCAGCCAGAAGCACGCGTTGCTGATGAGGAAGCTGCACACCTCGCCCCGCGCGTAGTCAAACAGCATGGTGCCCCACTGGGGCATCTCGGCGCGTCGGGGATCCACATGCTCATAGCAGGGGGTGCCGTCAAACCGGCGCAGGCCAATCTCATCGCGGGGGAAGTGCGCCGGCACCCAGTCCAGAATGACGCCGATATCCGCCTGGTGCAGGCGGTCGACAAAGCGCATAAAGTCCTGCGGCTTGCCATGCCGGGCGGTGGGCGCGTAATAGCCCGTCACCTGATAGCCCCAGGACATGTCCAGCGGGTGCTCCATCACCGGCAGCAGCTCCACATGTGTGTAGCCCATTTCGTGGATGTAGGGGATCAGCTGGTCCGCAATCTGCTCGTAGGTGAGCATCTCGCCGTCCTCGTCCCGCCGCCAGCTGCCCAGGTGCATCTCGTAGATGTTGATGGGGCTGCGGTAGGGGTTCCAGCTGGCGCGCTTGCGCATCCAGTCGGTATCGCCCCACTTGTAGCCTGACAAATCGCACAGCATGCTGGCCGTGTTGGGGCGCAGCTCGCTCTGAAAGGCGTAGGGGTCGGCCTTCAGGTGCACCACGCCATCCTCGCCATAGACGGCATATTTATAGCTGCGCAGCTTTTTATCGGCATCCGGGTAGTTGAAGCGCTCCGGGTCTGCCGCCGTGGTAAATAGTCTATCCGGCAGGCGCAGCTCCCACGTGCCACCGTGCTGCTTTTCCATGGGGTAGCGCAGGGTGTCCCAAAGACAAAACTCGCCCGTCAGCGATACCGCGCGGGCATTGGGCGCCCAGACGGCGAAGTGCCACATGTCCTCCCCGTTATGCCGGACCGGGTGCGCGCCCAGCATTTGATAGGCGGTATGGCTATGCCCCTGATGAAAGGCATGCCGGTCCGCATCGCTTGGAGGTTTGTATTGCAAGGCAATGTCCCCCTTTGCCTGGTTCTCAATGGCTGGCTATGGTGCCGCCCACATGTTGTTTCCCTATATTCAGTATAGCACAAAGGGTATGCGTCCACAAGCAGGCGTCAAGGGGCGCCTTGCCTTGCCATATTGTGCATCAGCAGGCTTGTTGGACGAATATGTGGGTGACATGGCTGTATTTATCTCGCCTTTTTTGTATAAGGTATGCAGGATGGCATAGCGGCGTCTCGGGAAACCTTGTGCGCGTTGGTTTTCAATGCGCCTGCGCCAGGGCGTATCGCATTGCACCGGCTTATGCCCTGTGATATAATGCGTTGACTAAGGAAGGGGAAGGTGAATGGGCAGGAAACGGGACAGGCTGCTGTTTGCGCCGCGCAGGAAGCGGCATCCCGGCTGCCTGATGAATATCCTTCTTCTTTTCTTTGTGTTGGCGTTGGTGTTTGGGCTCAACCACGTCAACAATGGCCATGCTACGCTGCTGCACCAGCCGGTGACGGTGGCCGGCATGGCATCGGCGTATGAGGGGTTTCCCATCCTGCACCTTAGCGACCTGCACGCCGCCCGCTTTGGCGAGGCGCAGCAGCGCATCCGCCAGCTGATACGGCTGGAGAACTACCGCGCCGTATGCCTGACGGGCGACATGGTTGGCCGCAGCGGGGATGTGCAGCCGCTGCTGGATTTGCTGGCGCAGCTGCCCACCGATGTGCCCGTGTTCCTTATCGCCGGCGATGACGATCCGGAGGCCATCCGCAGCCGGCATGTAGGCACGGGCGAGGTGAAGGCAGACTTTATCCGCCAGGCCGAGGAGGCCGGGGCCATTTACCTGGACAGCCCCTACAAGGTGGTTTACGAGGGGCGCAATGTGTGGTTCAGCCCGGCCAGCATGTACACCACCGACCTGCGCGCCGCGGCCTTTGCGCTGGAGGAACGCCGCGCCGAATTGGTGGCCGGCGGGGCCGATACACCCGATGGCGCGGCCGCGCTGCGGGCGGTAGAGTACCAGATAGATGTTTTGGCCAGCGCGGACGAGGCGCGCAAGGAAATGAAGCCCGATGACTGCTACATTTTGCTCAGCCATGTGCCGCTGGACGCCACGGCGGTATCCGGCCTGCACGAGGGTGAGCGCCTGCAGCGAAAGGCGGTCAACTTTCCGGGCACGGTGTCGCTCATCCTGGCCGGGCACTGGAACAACGGCCAGTGGCGCCTGCCGCTGATAGGGCCGGTGTATGTGCCCAGCGGCGAGGTGGGCCTGCGCGGCTGGCTGCCGGGCGACCGGGAGGTGTCCGGCTTGGCCATGGTCTACGCGGTGCCCGAATACATCAGCCCGGGTCTGGGTGTTTCGGGTGCCTATCCCTGGTGGATGCCCTTTCGCCTGTTCAACCGGCCGCAGCTGACGCTGATCAAGCTGACGGCCCGAATCACCTGACAGGGGACGACATGACGGACCGAAAACGCTTTGTCAACCGGGAGCTCAGCTGGCTGCGCTTTAACAGCCGGGTGATGCTGGAGGCCGAGCGGCCGCACAACCCGCCACTGGAGCGGGCCAAATTTCTGGCCATCGTGTCCAGCAACCTGGACGAGTTTTTTATGGTGCGCGTGGGCAAGCTGGAGTGCAAGATTGATGCCGGCCTGCGCATCAACGACCCGGCCGGGCTGACCCCTTTGCAGCAGGTGCGCGCCATCCGGCGCATGGTGCTCAAGCAAGTGGCGCGCCAGTACGTCATTTACAATGACCAGGTTGAGCCCTTGCTGGCCGACAACGGGCTGCGCATCCTGTCGCCGGATGAGTTGAGCGATGTGCAGCGCACCTGGCTGACAGGCTACTTTGACACCCAGGTAATGCCCGTGCTTACCCCGCGCACCATCAACCCCAGCCACCCCTTCCCGCTGCTGGCGGCCAAGCGCATCTACATCGCAGTGCTGCTGCAGTCCGACAAGGGCGGTCTGCCGCAGCTGAGCCTGGTGCCGGTGCCCGCGGCGCTCAAGCGCGTGGTGTTGCTGCCCCAGGGGGATGGACCGGTCAGCGGCCTGCTGCTGGAGGACCTGATTGTCATGCACCTGGGCCGCCTGTTCCCCTACATGGACCCCATCGGCTCGATGCCGTTTCGCATCACGCGCAACACCGATTTTGTCATCGACATCGAGAGCGTCAACAGCCTGGTGGACGAGATGCGCAAGGCCATCAAGCGCCGCAGTTACGGCAAGATTGTGCGCCTGGAGGTGCCCCGACGGCACAACCCCAGCATCATGCGCCGCCTGCAAAAGGCGCTGGAGGCGCCCGCCCGCATTGTGCTGGAGGTGGATGGCCCGCTGGATCTTCGCTTTTTGATGCGCGAGCTGCATGGCCTGCCCGGCTTTGACAGCCTGCGCTATGAGCTGTTCAAGCCGGCCACCGACCCGCGGCTGTACGCGCGGGAGAGCATCTTCCGCACCATCCGGGGCGGCGACCTGTTTTTGCATCACCCCTACGACAGCTTTGACTCGGTGCTGCGCTTCATCCGCGAGGCGGCGGAGGATGCCCATGTGCTGGCCATCAAGCAGACGCTGTACCGCGTGTCTTCCAAGAGCACGCTGGTGCCCAGCCTGGCCCGCGCAGCACAGCTGGGCAAGCAGGTAACCGTGCTGGTGGAGGTGCGCGCCCGCTTTGATGAGGAGAACAACATCAACTGGTGCAAAACGCTGGAGGCCGCCGGCTGCCATGTGCTGTACGGGGTGCCGCGGTGGAAGACCCACTCCAAAATCACGCTGGTGGTGCGCCGCGAGTCGGATGGTCTGCGCCAGTATGTGCATGTGGGCACAGGCAATTACAACGACGCCACCGCCCGCCAGTACACCGACATGGGCATTTTGACCTGTGACCGCCAGATTGGGGAGGACGCCAGCGCGTTTTTCAACATCATCACCGGCTACAACTACACCTTCCCCATGCGCGATTTGATTGCCTCGCCCTACGCCATGAAGAGCGCCTTCATTGACCGCCTGCGCGTGGAGGCAGAGAATGCCGAGGAAGGGCTACCAACAGGCTTTGACGCCAAGATGAACAGCCTGTCGGACCCGGAGATGATTGAGGCCATCTACACCGCGGCGGATGCCGGCGTGCCGGTGCGGCTGCTGGTGCGGGGGATATGCTGTCTGCGCCTGGCCCGCCACCGCAACAACCAGGTGCACTCCACCGTTGGCCGGTTTTTAGAGCATTCCAGGCTGTACATCTTCCGCAACGGCGGCATGCCCGAGGTGTTTATCTCATCGGCCGACCTGATGACACGCAACCTGGACAAGCGGGTGGAGCTGACCGCCCCTGTGAAGGACCCGGGCATCGCCCGGCGCATCGTCGCCATCTTTGAAGAGCAGTGGCGCGATACCCTGCAAAGCTGGCGCCTGTGCGAGAACGACGAGTACGAGCGCATACAGGATGAGCAGCCGCCCTTCAGCGTACAGGAGCATTTTGTGCAGCAGGCCAGGCGCGCAGCCCAACCCGAACAAACAACTACCATCATCGCGATATAGGAGGACTTATGCAGATTTACAACAGCCAGAGCCGTAAAAAAGAGGAGTTTGTGCCGGTCAAGCCGGGGCAGGTGGGCATTTATTCCTGCGGCCCCACCGTGTACGATTTTTTCCACATCGGCAACGCGCGGCCCTTTATCATCTTTGACGTGCTGCGCCGCTACATGGAGTACAAGGGCTACAAGGTGACCCTGGTGCAGAACTTTACGGACATCGATGACAAGATGATCCGCCGCGCCAACGAGGAAGGCATCACCGTCAAGGAATTGGGCGACCGCTTCATCCAGGAATACTACAAGGACGCGGGCGCGCTGGGCATCCGTCCGGCCACGGTGCATCCCAGGGCCACCGAGCACATCCCCCAGATCATCGCCTTGGTGCAGCAACTGATTGACAAGGGAATGGCCTATGAGAGCAACGGCACGGTATACTACCGCACCGGCGCCTTCCCGGACTATGGCAAGCTCAGCGGCCAGGATGTGGACGATTTGGATGCGGGCGCGCGCGTGGACGTGGAGGACGAGAAGGAGGCCCCGGCCGACTTCGCCCTCTGGAAGGCAGAAAAGCCCGGCGAGCCTGCCTGGTGAAGTAATACTTGCCGTCAGCTTTTCTGTATGT
>ENA-UOOH01002787-UOOH01002787.1-fermentation-metagenome-genome-assembly--contig:-NODE-2787-length-14327-cov-5.150154_pt1 | contig 14327 bp, 6 predicted proteins | sample MGYA00245778_ERZ724025 | MGnify/ENA primary metagenome ERZ724025 (study PRJEB28704, sample SAMN03018313) | fermentation metagenome | biome: anthropogenic terrestrial biome; feature: soil; material... | reverse complement strand
GAGGCTCTCCGGATCCGGATGGGGAGGTATCCCGCAGAGATCGCAGAGGGCGCAGAGGTGTATTGGGAGGGGGGAAAAGGGACTTACATCGGAGCTGTTTTCAACATTTGCCTTGGTCTGCAGAAACGGTATACCTAAAATAACCCAAAAAATGGTAGGGATCAGAGCATGGAGCCTACCCACCCCCATGGCCAAGTCGAAAACGCCACCGCGCCCTCTGCGGGAGACGTTCCGGATCCGTATGGTGGGAAAGCTGCAAGCCACTTCGCCTCAGCGGGGGTCTCTCATTCCTGTTCGGAAGCCAGAACGTTCATCAGCTCTAGAATCCGATCATAAAGGCGGTCGCCGATCCATTCCCGCGCCTGCAACGTCAAATGAATGCCGTCCTCGGTGAAGAATTCGGGGAACGGCAGCGGATCAATCATCCCCGCCAGGTCGAGCAGGGTTGTTGCCGTCTCCGCCGCCACCGCGCGGGTCATGGCGATGTACTGGTCATGCAGTTCCTCCGCCCGCCGCGGGTCCGAGGTCGCCTTGATGTGAACCAGATGCCGGCCCAATTCACTTCTCGGGGCCGTGATCAGGATCGGACGGGCACCTGCCTCCCGAACCTCATGGATCAACCGGGTCAGTGTCTCCCGATAGCGCGCCGGCGGCACACGGAGCGCCTCCTGGACCGCGCCCGCGCCGATGGCTACCCCCTCACCCTGCCCGCTTAATGACCGGTCGGGACCCGAGGGCGTAGCTTTGCGCAGCAGCATTTGGAGTCCGCGGAAGGATCGCTTCTTCTGCAGCGTCTGATGGATCGCCGCCTGCAACGGCCCCGCAGAACGCCGGAGTCGCTCGTGATCCTCCGGACCGTTGGCCAACCAGTGATCGTTCCAGCCGAAGTAGATCGTGACAAAATCCGGCTGGAGCGGCCGTGCCTTGTGACGGAACAATTGGAGTCCCTGGACCGATGAATAGCCGTGAACGCCCATGTTGAAGGCCTCCCAACGCTGCCCCGTCGGTGGCGCGGCCTCCAAGCGCGCGTGAAGGCAGTCAGCATATGTCGGCGGACCCATTCCGGTGCACGAATCCCCGATGGATATGACGCGCACTAGATCCTTCGGCTTTTCCGGTGTGAACTCCCGGCCGACAAAGCCCTGACTGTTGATGGTCTTGCCGAAGAAGGGTGCGCCCGGCACGAATTCCCAGATCAGCTCCGGGGAATAGCGGAAAAAGGGATCCGCCGGCGGCGCGACATCGCCCGTGATATCTTTCCCCCGAATGACCATAGGCGGCGCCGGCGCCGGGACGTTTACGGCCAAAAACGCGAGGTCGAGACCGCCCAGCAACAGCATCGGCGGGAGCAGGATCAAGAGCAGGCGCTGCCCTGCCGGGCGCCCCCAAATCCCCTGCGTTTTGGCATTCCGACGGTGGAGTGCGATGGCGACCGCAGCGGTCAGGGCAAACGCCAGAAAGGGCTTCGCCGACCAGCTGATGCTCGCGCGGCCGAGCCGTACCGGATCCAGGATCCATGCCGCCCAGAGCAGCAGCAGGGAAAGAAGGACTCCTAAATCGGCGGCCCAAACGAAAGCATTCGAGCGGCTCGTGCAGCGGTGCTGACTGGATGCTGAAGCGTGATCGGGCATAGGCGGTGGAATGATCGTGGGATTTGGTGATTGATAGATGGGGAACCTAAGCCGTAATGGCCCATCTGGCGAGGATGGTGGGTCAGACCTGGACCTCGGGCAGGCGGATGGCAGAGACGACACCGATGACCGAGATCATGGCGAGTCCGAGAACCAGCACCTCCGGCGAGAGAAAGCTCAACGCGGCGGTGACCCCGCCCGCCGCCAGAAGGATGACGCCGATCAGCGTATTGCCGACCGCGACATAATCGGTGCGCTTGTTCCCGCCTGCCATGTCGATCAGATAGGTCTTCCGTCCGAGGCGTACCCCGGCGTGAGCGATTCCGAGGAGCAGAAAGGCGAATGGATAGACCCAGTTCGGAACGGCATCACCGAGGCTGCGCTCCAGCACAAAGACCGTAATGCCGAGACCGGCCGCCAGAGAGGATGCCCAGATCAAGACCCGTCGGCTGGAACGATCAGCCATCTTGCCCCAGGTCGGCGCGCTGAGACTGGAGGCGAGCCCACCTGCGAGGATCAGGAGGCCAAGAACTCCTGTGGAGCCGCCGGAGGAGCGTTGGGCCAGGGTCACGTAGTAGGGCGCGACCAGTGCGGATGTGATCATCAGTGCACGCGTGATCACAAAATGCCGAAACTGCCGATCCCGAGAGAGGAGTCCAAGGCTCTTCAATGCCTCGGCACCCGCGTTGCCGCCGCCGGCGGTCTCGCCCGGCTCCTCTTCGATCGAGCCGAAGACCAGCGCCGCGATCCACCAGAACGTTGCCGCAACGAACAACAGGATCGCATAAAACCATGGCCCAGCACTGTCCGGCCTGCCAAAGAACATCCAGAGTCCGATCAGTCCGACTACAATCCCGGAAAGGCCGGATGCGATCCCACTGACCCGTCCGCGGCGGGTCTTGGGGATGGTCTTGCCCATCACATCTTTGGACGCGACGGAGCAGAGCCCGCGGGCAAGGCTGAAGACCACGAGCTCCAGCAGCAGGGTGATTCCGGCCGCCATCCCGCTCATGATCAGGGCGGTCACACCCATGGCAGCGACGGCGGCACCCTGCAGAAACGAACCGATCACCCAGACCCATTTCCGGACCGGCTTGCGACGGACCCACGCGGCGATCGCCAATTGTGGAATGAGCGAGCCCGATTCCCGGATCGGCACCAACAGGCCCAGGACGAAGGCGGGTGCGCCCGCGAAATTGATCAGCCAGGCAAGCACTGTCTTCGGATTGATCAATGCATCGCCGGTCTGGGTCAGGAGGTTGGAGAGCACGATCCGCAGAAAATTCCCCGGGACCTCACGGCATGCGTCCTCAGAGATATCCTTACAGACCCGGGCGTCTTCTTCATCGACCAGGCGGATATAGAGGTCATCGGCGAGCCTGGACCGTTGGATCTTGTTCATAGTGCGGGCAGTATGTATCGTTGTTGAACAGTTTTTGAAATCGAGCTCAAACTAACCGATCGCCTCGACACCGGGCAAGTGGAAAGGGCGTATCAGTTGCCACAGCGGACTCCAAGTTCACAGAGCGATGCTGCCCATTGCCATCGACAAGAGGATCCGGAGAACCTCCCGCAGAGGGCGCGGTGGCGTTTGCGACCTGACCACGGGGATGGGTTGGGGCAATGCGCGAATCCCCTACCCTTTTGCGAATTTTTACAAGATTTACCCTTTTCAGCAGACCAGGGCAGTTGCAGGGATAGCAAGCCCCAGGAAAATCTCTCCTTCCAAACCTTCGTGTCTTTCCTGTTTACCTTTCACCTTCCCTCCCCCCTTCCAGTCCTCCCCATCCGGCGCCTGCGCCCTTTCGTCCCCGACTTTGCTTCGCCATCTACCTTCTCGGAAAGCCCATAGCCAGAGGGTATTCGAAAAGGCGCGCTCCGGCAGACGCAGACCATTCCGCAAATGAAGGAAAGGCGTGTGCTGCTTGGGTGGCCACTGCTTCGTGGCTTCGTGGCTTCGTGTGAGGCATCCGGCTCTACCGCAGTGAGTGTGCCAGGGATGGTCTCACACGAAGGCACGAAGGCACGAATAATATAAGAGAGGCCGATAGCGATGCCGATCTTGCTTCGGCATCAACCTTTTGAGACGAACTCTAGTTCGGCCCGGAAACGTACGCGTACCCAGCGAAGCGGTACATGTTCACGTACACGATGATGAGGCGAGTACGTGTACGGGTACGATGGGTTGCCGATCAATCAGATCATTGTCGAAATCGAAATCGAAATCGGGATCGGGATCGAAATCGGGATCGATCCCTGCCCTGTATGGCACCTGGCCATCATGGCCCGCTCAAGCTTGACTTCCGGGTTTGGTCAGCACCACAATAATTGGGTTACGGCACCCGGTTTCTCATGTCTGAATCCCATTCGATACCGATACCGCCCCCGACTTTGCTTCGCCATCTACCTTCTCGGAAAGCCCATAGCCACCGGGATACGGTATTTCCGTTGGCCATTCATGCATCGATCCGCAACCCCTGCTCAGGTCATATCCCACCGTAACATCCTCCTCCCCCCTTGGCGCTCTTGGCGTCTTGGCGGTTGAATTCCCCCGCCTTTACGCATGGGGCTGACGGAATCGAATTCAAGTGGACAGTTAACCCGGCAATGGCCGACCCCATAAGAGGAACCGCCAAGACGCCAAGGACGCCAAGGAGATTGGGAGTCTGGAGAAGGTCGTCATAGGCGTGTCGATTGGGTATGAATTGCATGAGTCGCCTGGACTAGCTGAAGCTCGTCCGAAAAGGCGCGCTCCGGCAGACGCAGACCATTCCGCAAATGAATGGAAAGGCGTGTGCTGCTTGGGTGGCCACTGCTTCGTGGCTTCGTGGCTTCGTGTGAGGCATCCGGCTCTACCGCAGTGAGTGTGCCAGGGATGGTCTCACACGAAGGCACGAAGGCACGAAGACACGAAAAATATAAGAGAGGCCGATAGCGATGCCGATCTTGCTTCGGCATCAGCCTTTTGAGACGAACTCTAGTTCGGCCCGGAAACATACGCGTACACAGCGAAGCGGTACACGTTCACGTACACGATGATGAGGCGAGTACGTGTACGATGGGTTGCCGATCGGTCAGATCATTGTCGAAATCGAAATCGAAATCGGGATCGATCCCTGCCCTGTATGGCACCTGGCCATCAAGGACCACTCAAGCTTGACTTCCGGGTTTGGTCAGCACCACAACAATTGGGATGCGGCACCCGGTTTCTCATGTCTGAATCCCATTCGATACCGACCCCGACCCTGATTTTGCTTTACCATTGACCTTTTCGGACAGCCCAAAGCCACCGGGACACGGGGTTCCCGTTGGCCAATCATGCATTGATCGGCAACCCCTGCTCCGGTAAAAGGAGAAATGAATCAAGAGCCCTGCATGGAGTCACCCCCAACCTGAGGAGCGAGTTGCGATGAAGCCGGCCACACTCATTTGCCTGCTCATGCTGCTGGTCGCGGCAGCACACGCCAAACCGCCCAATATCGTCCTCATCTACGTGGACGACCTCGGCTACGGCGATGTCGGATGCTACGGCGCACAAGGCGTCGCCACGCCCAATGTCGACCGGCTCGCACGCAACGGTCTGCTCTTCACCGACGCCCACTGCTCCGCCGCCACCTGCACGCCTTCGCGTTACACGCTGCTGACCGGCTCCTACGCGTTCCGCAAACAAGGCACCGGCATCCTGCAAGGGGATGCCGGCCTGATTATAGCCCCGGGCACCCCAACCCTACCCTCGATGCTCCAAACGCAAGGCTACCGCACCGGTGTGGTCGGGAAATGGCACCTCGGCTTGGGTGCCGGCGGGGTGGACTGGAACGGCGAGATTCGGCCGGGACCGCGTGAGATCGGGTTCGATTATCACTTTCTCATTCCGGCGACCGGTGATCGTGTTCCATGCGTATACGTGGAACAGGGGCACGTCGTCGGACTCGCCCCTGAAGACCCGATTGCGGTCAGCTACGGCGCGCCCATCGGCTCCGACCCCACCGGCAAGGACCATCCCGAATTTTTACACCAAATGTGGTCGCACGGGCACAACGCGACCATCGTGAACGGCATCTCCCGCATAGGTTACATGTCCGGCGGTCAATCCGCACGCTGGGTCGATGAGGATATGGCCGACACGATCACGAACAAGGCTGTGGCCTTCATCGAAGATCACAAGGACGGCCCCTTCTTTCTCTTCTTCGCCACGCACGACATCCACGTCCCCAGAGTGCCGCACCAGCGATTCCGTGGGGCGAGCGAGATGGGCCTGCGTGGGGATGTGATCGCTCAGATGGACTGGTGTGTCGGCCGGATCCTGGATGCACTCGATCGGAACCGGCTGGCGGACGACACGCTCGTCATATTCACGTCCGACAACGGTCCCGTTCTCGACGACGGCTACGTCGATGAGGCCAACGAACGGCTTGGTCCACACAAGCCCGCTGGCCCCCTGCGCGCCGGCAAGTACTCCCTGTTCGAGGGCGGCACCCGTGTCCCGATGCTCGTTCGCCTGCCGGGTCGGGTTGCGGCGGGGAGCCGGAGCAATGCCCTCTTCGGACAGGTCGACCTGGCGGCCACGCTCGCCGCGGTCGCCGGTGCGGACCGCCCAGCCGACGCCTTTCCCGACAGCCGCGATGCAAGCGCCGCACTCCTGGGCGACGACCCCACCGGCCGGCCGCACCTGCTCCATGAGGCCGGCCGGCTGGCACTGCGACGCGGGCCATGGAAGTACATCCCCCCAGGGCAGACCCGAGACGGCCTCGGGCCGTGGCGGAACGTTCGGCTCTCCGAGTCCGGCTTCCTGGGCGATGTCGAGACCGACCTCGGTGAGGCGCGAAACCAGGCCGGGGATCAGCCGGAGCTCGTGGAGGAGATGAGGAGCCTGCTCGAACAGATCCGTCTCCATCCTGATCGCTGATGCAAAAGAATGGCCGCCATTCGCAGCACACATCATAAAATTATGATAGCACCTTGTTTGAAAGTGAAAACTTGGGCGTTAGGAGAAAAGACGATGTTGCTTGATCGACTGTTGCGGAGACTTGGAGTGCCATGGAAGCAAGACCATCACGCTTGACCGCGAAGACAATCCTGGTCACCGGCGCCGGCCGCGGGATCGGCCGGGCGATCGCCAATTCGCTCGCCGCGGAAGGCGCGGACTTGATCCTGAGCGGGCGCAACCTGGACCGGTTGCATCAGACCGCCGACGCGATAAGCGAGGCCGGCGCGCGCGCGCATGTCTTCCAGGCCGATATCGGCGAAGAGGATCAGGTACTGGACCTGTTCCGGCATATCCAAAGCCGATTCCCCCGCCTCGACGTCCTGGTCAACAACGCCGGGATCGGCGAGTACGGTCCACTCGCCGAATTCCCCACGGACGCGTTCGACCGGATCATGCGGGTGAACCTGCGCGGCACCTTCCTCTGTTGCCGCGAGGCAATGAGGCTGATGCTCCCGCAGAAGGCCGGCAACATCATCAACATCTCCAGCGTTGTCGGCTTCAAGGGCTACCCGAATCAATCGGCCTATGCTGCGTCCAAACATGCGATCATGGGCCTCACCAAGGCGCTCGCCGTCGAGGCGCAACCGCACGGGATCCGGGTCTCCGCCGTACTTCCCGGGGGTGTCGATACCGATCTGGTCGCCGAGAGCCGACCGGATCTCGACCGCGCATGCTTGATCGCGCCTGAGGATATCGCCGAGACTGTCCTGTTTCTCCTCACCCTCTCCGACCGCGCTGCGGTCGATCAGATATTCATCCGCAGAACCAACAGCACACCATTCCCCTGATCAAAGGCCAACCCCAATGAAGCTTTGTCGCCGACCACTTGCCGGACTCCTCCTCCTGATCGCACTCGCTCATGGAACCGGTTCCGCCGCCGTTGTAATCTCGGAATTCATGGCATCGAATTCGACCACGCTGGCGGACCAGGACGGCGAATACAGCGATTGGATCGAGCTGCACAATGATGGCGCGGCAGCCGTCGAACTCGAAGGCTGGGGCCTGACCGATTCGAGCGGCGACCTCTTCCGCTGGGTCTTCCCCAGCCAGACCATCCAGCCTGGTGAGCGTCTCATCGTCTTTGCCTCCGGAAAGGACCGCGCTGCGCCCGGCTCCGAGCTGCACACCAATTTCTCGCTCGCCGCAGCCGGCGAGTATCTCGCGCTCACATCGCCCGACGGCACGATTCAGACCGAGTTCGCACCCGAGTATCCTCCTCAATTGCCGGATGTCGCCTACGGCCAGGCAGCGCTGCTGAGCAGCACCCGGCTGGTCCAAGCCCAAGCCCCGATTCAATACCTCGTACCGAACGCCGAAACGCTCCCCGCCACCGATTGGAACCTCCCTGGCTCCGCCCTGCCGACGGGCTTCACGCCGGGTATAAACGGGATCGGGTACGATGGCGGGACCGATATCGCCCTCATTCCCGCCGTCGAAACGGCTGATCTTATGCAGCCGGCCGCGTACTGGCGCCTGAACGAGGCCTCCGGCGCGCGCTTCATGAACCGCGGAACCCTCGGCACCGCCGCCGACCTCGATGCCTTCGGCAGTGTCACAACCGGAATCGATGGCCCCAGCGGCGAAGGCTTCCCTGGGTTTGAACCTGGGAATATCGCGCTTCAGCTGAGCGGTGAGTTGGGGACATACCTCTCGGCAGGCGCCCCACTGATGAACAACCTCACGGAGTTCACCGTTGCGGGGTGGGTCCGCACCGACAGTACCCTGGGATCACGGACCGGACTCTTTGGGCAAAACGACGCTGTCGAGTTCGGTATCGTCAGCCGCAATACCCTGCACCTCTGGACCCCAGGCGGCGGTGCGGCCAACGCCGATGCCGTGCTCACCCCGGACCAATGGCATTTCATCGCCGCCGTCGGGGACGGCTCTCGATTGTTCATCTACATGGATGGCCAGGTCCTGAGCTCCAGCTGGCAGGGGACCGCCAACTACGGCAGCTCAAACTTCCCGTTCACCGTCGGCGGGCGGGCCTTCGACGAATCCGCGGGCGAGCTGCAGGGCGATATCGATGAGGTCTTGGTCTTCACCCACGCCTTGAGTGAAGATGAGCTGAACACGCTCTATCGCAGCGCAATCCAGCAGCGCGGCGTCGCGGAGGAGTTGGCCGACTTGCACGCCCCCGGATGGTGGAGCCTGGAGAGCATCCCCTGGTTCTCTAATGCCGCCGTCAACAGCGGGACCCTCGGCGAAGTCGCCAATGCACAGGAAGACGGGACCGTCTCCATCGTGGACGGTCCGCGCCCGGTCGACTTCCCCGGGTTCGCGGATACCAACGCAGCCGCAGATTTCCCCGGCGGCAGTCGACTTCGGATCCCGCATCACCCGCAGCTGAACGGTCCTGAATTCAGCATCAGCGCCTGGGTCAAGCCGAGGCAGCAATCGGGACCGGCACCGATCTTCTCCAGCCGTGATTACTCCCCGCATATCGGGTACGTCCTGATGCTCGACCAGAACGGACATTGGTGCTTTGCGTTGGCCAACAGTCCCACCCAATTCACACAGCTCACCGGCGGGTCCGCACAGTACGATCAATGGTCCCTTATCACCGGCACCTACGACGGGACCACCGCGCGTATCTACGTGAACGGCGAGGAGACCGGTTCCATCGAGACCGCATTTCTGCCGAATCTCGAGGGCTACGGCAAGAAGACCGCCGAAGCGCGTATCGGTTACGGCTCGCCGACCGGTGGGGAGACCTTTCAGGGCAGTATTGACGAGCTCTTCTGCCTCGATCGGCCCCTCTCCGCCATCGAGTGCGCACGACTCTATTCCGTCGCAATGGGCGAGGACACATACCAGAACGAAAAGCTCTTCTATCTCGCCCCCTACATTTCCACCACCGTCGAGGACCGGATGCTCGACCGCGCAAGCTCGATCTTCATCCGCATCCCGTTTGCCCTGGACGGCCCCGTCGATCCCGATCGCCTGCTGCTCAGGCTGCGATACGTCGATGGGTTCGCCGCTTGGCTGAACGGGGAATGGGTGGCAGAGGAGAACGCACCCCAGACTCTCACATGGGACGCAACCGCCGTCGCAAACCGGCCGTCGCAGTTCGGAGCCAGTCCGGTCGAGTTCGATATCACCCCGTTCAAGGACTTCCTCCAGCCCGGCGATAACCTGCTCGGGTTGCAGGGACTCAACGCCTCGGCGAGCCAGCCGGATTTCCTGCTGCAAGCGGAACTCGTCCTGATCACAGCCGGAGACGAGAACATCGGCTGGCGCTATTTCCTCAATCCCACCCCCGGATCGCCCAACGGCCAAGGGGATGAGGATCTCGGCCCCATCATTGGCGGCGTCAACAGTCTGCCCGCGCCGCCCGCGCAACCCGCCGCCGATGATCCGATCACGATCACGGCACGTGTCCTCCCCTTCGAGGCGGAGCTGGATCAGGTCACCCTCCACTGGCGCACTATGTTCGGCGAAATCAACACCTTGCAGATGTTCGACGACGGATCCGGCGCAGATGCTTCGGCCGATGATTCCGTCTTCACAGCAGTGATCCCGCCCAACAGCGCCGGTCCCGGACAGATGATTCGATGGTATGTGACCGCAACCGATCTCAACGGTCAAAGCTCTCGCTGGCCCCTCTTTACCGACCGCTACGGCTCCGAGGAATACCTCGGCACCGTGATCGAGGATCCAACCATCGACTCCCGCCTGCCGGTTCTGCACCTCTTTGTGCAGAACCCGAACGCCCTGCCCACTCGCTGTTCCCTATACTATAACGGCGAACTTTATGACAATATTCAAATGCGTGTTCGCGGGCAGACCACCAGCGGATTTCCCAAGAAACCGTACAAGCTCGATTTCAATAAAGACCATCGGTTCCTTTACGCACCCGGCGGGGAGAGGGTCGGCAAAGTCAATCTGATGTCGAACTACGCCGACAAGTCCAAGTTGCGAAATAGCTTGGCCTATGAATATATCAATCGCGCAGGCTCGGTCGGACACTGGTGCTTCCCCGTTCGGTTACAGCGCAACGGCTCGTTCTTCTCGGTGGCTGAAATGTTGGAGAACGGCAGTGACGAATGGCTCGAGCGCACAGGCCTGGATTCGGAGGGCGCCCTCTACAAGATCTATAACTCCCTCAATTCCACCTCCGGCGCGGAAAAGAAGACCCGAAAGACCGAGGGCACCGCCGACTTGCAGCAGTTGATTTCGGGACTCGACCCGGCGCGCACCCTGGCCACTCGCGTCACCTACGCATATGACAATATCGATATACCGCAGACCGTGAGCTATTTTGCCGCACTCGCACTCATCAGCAGTCAGGACCACGGGCATAAGAATTTTTACGTGTATCGTGACACCAACCGCAGCGGCGAATGGGCACTGCTCCCCTGGGATATCGATTTGTCATGGGGCCGCAATTGGCTCGACAGCTCCGGTTATCTAACTGATACAATTTTTACCGGTAATGTCCTAGATTTCTATGACAACTCACAGCAGGCCAAACCGCGCAACCGCATGTATGATCTCTTTTTTGATCATCCGGATTTTCGGATGATGTACCTGGCGCGCTTGCGCACGTTGGTCGATAGCTTTCTCATCGAACCGATCGGCAATCCCCCGCCACCCATTACCATGCCGCTGACAAGCGGTGAACAGAGCCGCGTGGCCGCCTCGATTCACCAATGGCTGGACCTGATCGATCCGACCGATGGCACGTCGTCGGACGCACTCCTCGATAATGCCGCGTGGTCCAGCTGGGGCGTGCAATACAGTATGCGCCAGGATGCGCAACGCATCATCGACGCCTATATCCCCGGGCGTGCTAATTGGCTCGACTCCAATCCCAACGCGCTTTTGAAAACAACGCCCGTCCCGCCGAGTCAGCCACAGGACGCCCTCATCGATTTCGCCAATGTCCGGTTCCGTACCCAATCCCTCAACCCGGACCAGGAGTTCATTGAGCTGCATAACCCGAACGCCTTCGCCGTCGATGTGTCCGATTGGCAACTGCTCGGCTCGGTCGAGTTTCAATTCCGACCTGGAACCGTCCTCCCGGCCGGCAGCAGCCTCTTCATCGTGCAGGACCAAGCGCAGTTCAGGGCGCGCACCCTCTCGCCGAAAGCGGGCGAGAACCGGTTTGTGACCGGGCCATGGAAGGGCGAGCTCTCCACCCGCGGGGGGAACTTGAACCTCGTCGATCACAATGACCGTGTTGTAGTCGCGTTCGCATACACCGGTGAGCCCTCGGATCTGCAGCAATATCTGAGGATCACCGAAGTCATGTACCATCCGCCCGCCCTGCCCCCGGACTATCCCAATAGTGACGACCTCGAGTTCATCACGCTCCAGAACATCAGCACCACCGTCACACTGAACCTCCAGGGGGCCGCCTTTACCAAGGGCATCACCTACACCTTCCCCGCTGAAACCCTGCTCGCGCCCGGCGCGCGCATCGTCGTGGCCAAGAACCCGACCGCGCTTGCCGCACGCTACGGCACCCCACCCAGTCCCGTGCTCGGCCCCTACCTCGGCACCCTGAGCAACTCAGGCGAGACCATTCGCATCGAGGACACACAGGGCGAGGTCGTCCTCGAATTCACCTATCGCGACTCCTGGCACCCGGAGACCGATGGCGAAGGCTATTCACTCACCTTCATCAGTCCCGATGTCGCGCCCTGGGACGAATGGAGCCTCGCCCTACGCTGGCGAAAATCGGAACTGCTCTATGGCGCCCCGGGTGCATCCGACGAACAGCCTATCGACGCGCCGTTGGTGGTCATCAACGAAGTCTTCTATGGCCATGACCTCGACGGGACCGGTGGAGGCATCGAGCTCCTCAATGCCGATTCGCGAACGGCCGACCTGAGCGGGTGGTATCTCTCGAACAATTATGCGGATCCGATGCAACTCCAATTCCTGCCCGGCACGAGCCTGAATCCGGGCGCGTTCGCCGTCATCGATGCAGCAACCCTGGCCGAGTTGAACGCCGGCCCGTTTATCGATCTCATGGGAGGCGATGTCTGGCTCTTTGCCGCCGACAGTTCCGGCCGCCTCACCGGCTATCGCCACGGCGTCCAGTACGGCGGACACAACCCCGGACGCGCCTTCGGCCGGATCGTGACCTCCACCGGGGACACCTTCTTTCCCGCACAGATCCGCCCCACCTTGGGCGAGCTCAACGCCGGGCCATTAATCGGACCCGCCGTGATCGCGGAGGTCATGTACCACCCCGCATCCGAGACCGATGACGATATCACCGATGAATACATCAAGCTCGTCAATGCCAGCTCAGCTCCGCTGCCGCTCTTCAAAGGGCCGGGCGGTGGATGGAGCTTCGAGGAGGGGATCAGCTTTGTCTTCGGTCCGGACGACTTCATTCCCGCACGCGGTGTGATGCTGCTTGTGAGTTTCGATCCGGAATATGATGAGTCCGCGCTGACGCGGTTTATGAATACCTATGGCGTGGTGGAATGGGATGCGCGCGCGCGCCTGGCAGGGCCGTACACCGGGAAATTGAGCAATGCGGGCGAGACCCTCCGGCTCGTGATGCCGGGCGAACCGATCCATGACGGAGCGATTCCACGAGTCACCGTCGAGGCCTTTTCCTATCACGACTCCGACCCCTGGCCGGGCAAGGCTGACGGCAAGGGCGAGGCCCTGACCAGGGTGCCACTCCTCAGCTTCGCCGACGATCCCGAAAGCTGGAACAGCGAACCGCCGAGTCCCAATACCCCGCTGGACCTACTGATGCCGGCCCTGAGCATCCTGGATATTCAACTCACCACCGATGAATTCATCCTGCACCTGGCCGATGCGCCGGAGTCCGGGTGGCAGGTCCAGACCGCTGCTGGTCCCGGACCCGATGCCCAATGGCTCGATGTGCCGGCCAGACTCGAAGGCAGCAGCCTTGTTGTACGGCATATCGACAATCCGCTGCATGCCGGCGCCGAAGCGGTCTTCTATCGCGTCCTGATCCTGCCGCTTGCGACCACAACGGGGCAGCCATGATCAGAGACACCTCGATTGAGTTGCCAGTGCGTTTCGAGTAGGATTGCTCTTATGAAATCGATCATTCATCCAACAATTCGGGCTGCGAGCGGTCCCTCCCGCCGCAATCAAATCGCCGGGCTCTTGGTAGCCCTCTGTCTGCTCCCTATGCTGACCGGATGCGCGCTGTTGCTCGTCGGCGCGGGCAGCGCCGCCGGCGCAGCCGGTGTCGCATGGGTGAGGGGCGATCTCGAGGCGACGTTGAACGCGGACCCACGCCAGATTGAACAGGCCGCGATCAAGGCATTTGAGGAACTGAGCATCCCCCTGGTTTCCTCCAAGAGCTCCGCCCTGGACGGTGAGGTCATCGGCAGGACCGCGACCGACACGAAGGTCTCCATCAAAATCGAATCCACGGAGACCGACAAGAGCCGGATCTCTATCCGGGTCGGCACCTTCGGCGATCAGCAGATGAGCCGACGCCTGCTCGACGAAATCCAGCAACAGCTATAGCCTGAGGTCGTCCGAAAAGGTAGCCGCATTCTCAACCTGACCTCCCCATCCGGACCCGGAAAGCCTCCCGCAGAGGGCGCGGTGACGTTTTCGACCTGCCTATCGGGATGGGTAGGTTCCATGCTCTGCAGCCTACTATTTGGGGGTTATTTTCAGTGATACCGATTCAGTTGACCAAGGCAGTTGTTGAAAACAGCTCCGATGTAAGTCCCTTTTCCCCCCTCCCAATACACCTCTGC
>ENA-UOOH01002786-UOOH01002786.1-fermentation-metagenome-genome-assembly--contig:-NODE-2786-length-14335-cov-32.387255_pt1 | contig 14335 bp, 6 predicted proteins | sample MGYA00245778_ERZ724025 | MGnify/ENA primary metagenome ERZ724025 (study PRJEB28704, sample SAMN03018313) | fermentation metagenome | biome: anthropogenic terrestrial biome; feature: soil; material... | reverse complement strand
TGTTTTGAGGCACATTATACTCAAAATATTCTTGACGAAAGTCCGGAACATTCCGGTATGGAAATATATGAAGCTGTGTTTCGTGATCTTTCTCCTGCTGCTGTGTATGAGCTCTGCCCTGTGGGCGGAGCGTCAACAAAGCTATGCCCAGAAATACATAAAATCCTATCCCGAAAGCATTGGAAAAGCAGTTTCGGCTCCTCTATCCTGGGATGGAGAGGGGTGGCTGACTGCCGGCGCATTGGTGCTTTCGGCCGGCACTATATACTTGGCAGACGAAGAAATAAATGACTTCGTGCAGCGCAAGCGCAGCGACTTCAGTGAAACCATAATGACCGGTGCCAAGCAATTTGGTGAGGGGAAATATGTGTTACCGGCTTTGGGGGCCACGATTTTGGGCGCGTACATCTTGGATTCGGAAAAAAGCATGGACACTGGACTCTTGTCCCTGAAAAGCTTCATTCTCGCAAATGGTGTAACTCTTACCCTGAAAACGGTCAGTCAAAGACGGCGTCCTTCCGCGGACAGGGGAAAAGAGTTCTTTGCCGGGAGTGGTTTCGATCGCAAGCGGGATAGCTTTCCTTCCGGACACTCTACCATTGTGTGGAGCATTGCACCGATTCTGGCAGAACAGTATAGGGACAAAATCTGGGTAGCACCTGCTGCCTATAGCATTGCTACACTCACTTCCATATCCCGTGTCCACGACAACAATCATTGGGCCAGCGATGCATTTGTGGGCGCAGTAATAGGATATGTGAGCGCGAAATTGGTCTTGGGCTCCACGCCACGCTTACAGCTGCTCCCAAACCCTGAATTGGCAGGTGTGAATATGTATCTTCTGTTTTAGTTTATTTGCCCAATACGAACGATATAAAGCTAATCAGGGCATTTGTATATGAGGTGTCGCCCCGGTAATATTCTGTGATGATCTGCCGCACTTTTGCCATGTCCAGCATGGTATCTCCGATTACGCTCGAATCGTTTCCCAGTGCCATTATTTGCTCTTTATTTGCTCTCAGAAATACTTCATTGCGCCCGGGAGCTGGATGCTTCTCTCGCCTGGTTTTTAGCGCGACCAGGATTTTCATCGCGTAAGGTCTATAGTTGTATGGAGCGCTGTGCTGAGCCAGGGCCAGGGGATACCGGCTCAATTGCGGAAAATATTCCCGGATCACTCTGCGGTGAACTTGTTCATCCAATTGTGCCCAAGCACCATATTTCCAGTGCTGATTTAGCAAGGATGCCTGCAAGTATGGCATGTGGTCGTTGATCTGAGAATCCAGATGGCAAAAATCCGGCATATTGATGCTGCGGGGTGAATAGCGCACATAAAAGAGGTTCATCCACAAGGGATTGGGCATTCCATCCGGTGGAGGCATCTGCGCCAGGGAGTCTTTCAGTGAATGCACAAAGCCCTTGTGCATGCTTAAATTCACTTCGGGGACAAAGAAACTGTGGGGCTTCAAATCCAGATATCCGGTAAAATACCGGTAATCCGGAGTTCTCAGCTTGAATAAGCTGAAAAAATGCGCTGCCATCATGCGACAGCGGAAGATTTCACCGTAATATCCCCCCAAAAAGACATCAAAATCCTCAGCCAATATCGGGAAGTACTGCATCAGACAACTGCTTGCCGGATTGTATCCAAAACCCCTGCTATACATGTATTTTCTTACGGATTCCCACCCGGTATCTACGCTGCGTTCGGCTATGAAGCGGAAGCTTAAGCCCAGATCTGTGGCGATGCGCCGAGCAAGGCGATAATCCTCCGTTGTGTCTCTGCCAAAGTGCACGGTGGAAATAGGCAGTCCGCTGTTCATGATGATGGCCAGCAAAGGACGCACATCCATTCCCGCGCTTAAACCCAAGCACACCTTTCGCCCCGCTCTGAGAGGCAGAAGCGTCATGTTTTCCAACATCTTGTGTAGATTTTGAACTTCTGCGTCGGGACTGAAAACTTGATAGCTTATCTTCGCTCCTTGATCTGAGAGCAGCAGTGTACCTCTCTGAAACAGCATTTGTGTGTCTTGATAATAGCTAAAGCTGCCCGGCGCGTAACGGCGCTGGTGGGGTGGAAACTGCGTGTGCCAGTAGGCTCCCATCTTTTCGGGATCGATCTTTGCCAGACCGGCATCTTTCAGCAGAGTAATATCGGAGCAAAAATAGAAGTAATCTGATAATTCATGCAGGTACAAACTACGCTTACAAAGTAAGTCGTTGTATGCCCGAATCTCACTGTTTGCGGCTATCAGTATTAACCAATGTCCGTCCAAACAGTCCAGATGCCTTTCATCGGCTAACAACACATGCCAATCGTCGCTGTCGGGATATCGAAAATCCGCGCCTTTGCGCAGGATGGGATCACCTAGGATGAATACGGTCTCACCGGGTTTGTGGGGATGAGGAAAGTGGAGCAGATGCTTGCCGCTGCCGCCGGCATAAACTTCCACTTTCGCAGCTTCAAAGGAGTGCAAATGCGGTCGCAAAGGCGGTCTGTCTATCTTGCCTGTTTTAAAAAAGTATCCGTATAACCAGCTCATTTTGCATCCTAAGTATTGATAAACTCATTTTGCCGTCTGTATACTATTCGTCAAGTTTTTTCAATGGCGGATTGTAGCCAATGCATTTTATTGAAAGAAATGAGTGTTTGCCGGAGCCGATGTGGTCCTTGCTTATGCGAAGCTCTTGAAGATTAGCAAAAAGCCCTCTGAAATACTCTGAGCCCGACAAAGAAACTCTTCGAAGAATTGGTGGGTCTTTAGCCTGCAGACCGTATAAGCTCTTCTCTGTTGATCGGCAGCAGAGCAGATGAGTATAACTGCTATTTCATCCGGTGTAAATTGCATAGTGAGAATTGGCCATCCCCTATAGTTAAAGCTGTGCCGATCCCGATATAATCCCGATATCAAGCCGTGCTCATGCGATGATCACCCGATGATATCGAGTTCGGCACACGATAAAACACAGGGTGAGAATAGCTCACATAATTCGCTATTCTGTGATAAGTGGCCATAATTCATGATTATCAAGCTCTTTGGTTCTCTGTTTAAGCTTGCCAAATATCACTATTTGAATATATTCGTATTATGCGGAAACTAAGCTGAAAACACTGATCTACAAGTCCGCGAAATTGCGTAGAGCTGTGTGACTGTTTATGGGAGTATGAATGTATAAAATCTTCACGTTAATCGGGCTGTTGCTGCTGACCGGTTTCCTGCAAGCTCAGCGGCAGATCAGCCTTGAGGACGCAAAGAGCATGGCTTTGGAGCAAAATGCCGGCTATCTGGCAAAAAAAGCTGAATATGAAGCCGCCAAATGGCAAAAGACCAATGCCTTTTCCGCTTTTCTGCCCAATCTTAGTTTGGGGGGCACATACCTGTATATGGACCCGGCACGCACTGTGAACACCGGCTCTCAGAGTATGCGCTTGAACAAGGATCAGCGCTCAATATCCCTGAATCTCAGCCAGGTCTTATTTGCGGGAGGCAAACTGTATCAGTCCTACAAGATCGCCGCACTATCCGCCGAGATGATACAGCGCGATCTGACCGCGAACCGGCTGCAGACTACGAATGAGGTGGAAGCTAAATACTACTCTGTCCTGCAAATGAAGGAAGTATACAGTATTGCCCAGGCAGAGTATGAACAAGCCGGCGCCAATCTGGAGCTTGCGGAACTAAAACTAAGCAATGGCTTGCTTGCTAATGCCGATTATCTTCGCTTTCAGGCAGATCTGGCAAACAAAGATATCGCTCTCTTGCAGAGTGAGACTGCTTACGAGCTTGCTTTGAGGGATTTCAGCAAGCATCTGGGCAGTGAAGAATTGTTGGAACCACTTTCTTTGGCGCCGGAGGACAACGAGATTCTGCCTTTTGCCGATCTGGCCAGCGCTCAACTGAAAGAATTTGGCGAAAGACTGTTGGAGATAGCCAAAGCGGATAACCTCAGCTTGCAAAACATCCAAAATGGTGTGGAGCTATCCCGGCGCGCATACAAAATAAGTAAAGGCAGTTTTCTGCCCAGCGTCAGCCTGGTCGGCAGCAGGGCTTATGATGAAAATGGTATTGATCGCTATGAATTTGAGGCATCCAATCAGATTATGTTGAATCTTTCCGTGCCGTTGTTGCCTCAAGTCGGCAACGTGGCGGCATCCCGCAAGGCTTATTACGATTCTCAACGAGCGGTGATGGAGGCAAAGGGCGCGCAGGATGGCATAATGCTGGGCATATCCGCTTCCGTTATCAAACTGGTCAGTAGTGCCCGCCAAGTGAAAAACGCGCGGCTTTCGCTGAGTATCACAGAAGAAATGTATGCGCAGCTTAGTGAACGCTTTCGCTTGAATATGATCTCTGCCATGGAGTTTATGGATGCCGAGATCATGCTGTCTGCCGCAAGAATGGCACACGCAAACGCGTATTATGAATTTATGAAAGCCCGGCTGGCTCTTTTGAACAATCTGGGCAGCGATGATGATGCCGTGTTACACGACATCCTTTCCCAATTGTAATGGAGGAACCTTGAGAAGATATATCGTCTTGATTGCCTTGCTGCTGGCTCTGTTGAGCGCTTGCGGCAGAAAAGATAGTGAAGCTGCGCCCAAAGGCGGCCGGCGCGACGACAGCCAGTCCGTGATGGTAGAAGAACTGAGCCTGAGAGATATCGATGAGTATGTAAATGTATCCGGAAAACTTGAAGGTATCACAGATATCGTGATGAGCGCCGAGAGTTCGGGCAGAATACTCGAGCTATACAAAAAACTGGGCGATTATGTGGAAAAAGGGGAGCGCATCGGTAGATTGGAGAACGAGATATTGCAGATCCGTCTTCAGCAAGCTGAGGCAGCCTACAATGCGGCGGAGACCGGGCTGCAGAACGCTCAGAGAAATCTGGATTATGCTACACAAGCGCGGGAGCAGGAGCTGATCTCTGAGGCGGAATATAGCGCGAGCAACTCTGCTTTCAAAGGGGCAAAGGCTGCATTTGACGGTACTAAAGCCGGCTTGGAATCCGCCCGCTTGGCCTATGATAACTCCTATTTGCTGGCTGCGGAAAAAGGGCGCATATCGCAGCTACACATCGCTTCGGGTCAATACATCAATATGGGTATGCCCATAGCTTCCATCACGGATGCTTCCACCCTCATTCTCAAAACCGGGGTGGGGGAATCTCAGATCGGTAAATTGAAAGCGGGTCAATCGGCTGTGATCAGCCATTCCGGAAAGGAATATCGGGCTTCGGTAAGGGGCTTTGGCATTCGTCCCGTGACCGGTGGCGTGAACTACCCCCTCGAGCTGACTGTATCTGGTGGAAGCGGTTTACTGCCGGGGATGGTGGTATCCGCGAGGATCAAGACCAATACCTTCAAAAACTTGCTCTACACATCAATTACCAATGTGCAAAAAGAGTTTGACCGCGACTATGTGTATGTGGCACATATTGATGGCGATAAGACTGTGGCCGTACAGCGGGATGTGCTACTCGGGCGCAGTGTATCGGAATTTGTGGAGATCCTGTCCGGATTGGAAGCGGGCGAGAAAATTGTGGTATCTGGCACAGAGAATCTGGAAAACGGATCACTTGTAAAAATACGGAATTAGGGTGCAGGAATGATATCAGTAGCCAAAAGCGCTCTTAAATACTCGATTCTGGTGAATATGCTCACCATAGCTGTGCTTATCTTCGGGCTTATAGCCATGATCAATCTGCCCCGGGAAGAGTATCCCGCCGTGGATTTTGGCACTACTCTGGTGGTGGTGGTTTATCCGGGTGTATCGCCGGCCGAGATAGAGCAATTGATCGTGCACAAACTGGAAGTGGAACTGAGCGATCTGGATGATCTGGATTACATAGGAGCGACGGCGCAGGAAGGTCGCGCCACGATGCAGGTTGTTTTTACATCTGCAGTATCTCCGGATGAAGCGTTCGACCGCGTAAGCCGCGAGGTGGCAAAGGTCACAGACCTTCCGGACGATGCCCTGGCGCCGGTCATCATCAGACTAAGCATGCGCGAAGTAAACCCAATCGCGCAGGTGGCGGTTAGCAGCAATGGCCTCTCTCCCATGGCTTTGAGAGAGATTGCCGATCGTTTGGAAGATGGGCTGCTGGAGATCACGGACATCTCGAAAGTGGAAACCATCGGAGCGAGAGAGCGGCAGATATGGGTGGATGCCGATCAAAGCAGGCTGGATGCCTACGGGCTCAGTTTAAGCGATCTTTCCGCTGTATTGGGGGCCAGAAATCTGAATATGCCTGGTGGCACAGCTCGTTTTGATAAGCTGGAGTTTTTGGTGCGTACTTTGGGGGAATTCAACGATTTGGATGAGATCAAAGAGCTGATAGTCGTTTCCGATGCCGGCGGTGGTTCCATCAAGATCAAAGATGTGGCAAGCGTGCGCGATACCCTGGAAAAGCCCACCTCAATCGCCAAGCTGAATGGCGAGGAATCGGTCTCGATCTTCCTGTATAAAAAGGGGAGTGGCAATATCATCTCCATTATTGATGATGTGAAAGCTTACATAGCCGAGTTTGAGAGTAGCGTTCCCGGAATAGAAGTGAGCCTGCGCAACGATGGTTCTCTGGATGTAAAAAACGGGATCAATGCTCTTGGAAAAAGCGCTTTTATCGGAATCTTGCTGGTGTTTATCGCGCTGTTAGTCTTTTTGGGCTGGCGCAATGCAATGCTGGCCGCGTTTAGCATCCCGCTGTCCATTCTGATCGCCTTTATGGTGATTCCATATTTCGATATCACCCTGAACAATCTCACCATCTTTGGATTCATCATCGTGGTGGGCATGGTGGTGGACAATTCCATCGTGGTGCTGGAAAATATCCATCGCTTCAGAGAAGAAGGCTACTGTCACCGGGATTCCATCGTAATGGGGGTGGATCAGGTAATCTGGCCGGTGTTCTCATCCACTTTGACTACATTGGCGGCTTTTCTGCCTCTGCTTTTGCTGGAAGGCATCATGGGCCAATTTTTGGGCGTGTTTCCGATTGTGGTGTCCCTCGCGCTGCTTGGCAGTTGGATCCAAAGTATGGTGGTATTGCCCAACAACGTGTTCCAGTTTGCCCATAAAGAACCCAAAAAGGAGGATCGTAGCACGAAGCTGATCCAGCCACTGATTGCTTACTATCAAAGAGGTATTAAACACGCGCTAAAACACAGACATATAACCATTTGGGGAACCGTGGCGCTGCTGCTGGTTTCTTTTGGAATCCTGGCTTCCGGGGCTATTCAGTTCGAGTTTTTCCCCACTACGCCATCACAGACTATTCGCTTGCAGGTGCAGACTCCGATCGGCTCCACTATCGAAGAAACCGGCAAGATTGTAAGCCGGGTGGAAGAATTTATCCGCACTATGCCACAGAAAGATGATGTGACCTACGTGGTGTCCAATGTGGGCGCGATGGGGGGAGATACCCAGCGTAGTTTTGTTTCCAATGCCGCTCAGATCAATATCGATCTGGTGGATTTGAAAGAAATGAAATACAGCCATGAACAGATTCAGAACGCACTGAGAGCTTTCTGTGAAGATCTTCCCGGCTTGTATTCATACCGCTTTTCGCAAGGACGCAGCGGTCCGCCCGTGGGAGACGATGTGGACATCCGCATCAAGGGACCCAGTCTGGAGCGTTTGGCCTATATCAGCGACATCATCAAAGGCTATCTCAGAGATATTCCCGGCGTTACGGATATCGACGATAGCTACGACGCCGGCAAGAGAGAAGTGCGGATATTGCCGGATCACGATAAACTGGCCATCTACGGGCTTTCTGTGGCGCAGATTGCGGGCACAATCCGCATGGCATCCACCGGCAGCGAAGTGAGCCAGTATCGTGGTGATGGGGTGGATGAATTCCCCTTGATCCTGAAGATGCAGGATATCTACACTCAAGACATCGAAAACTTGAAAGACCTGAAGATTCGCACCCGCATGGGAGAACTGATCGCGATCAGAGAATTGGCAGATTTTGAGATTGCCTCCTCAATATCGCGCATTGAGCATCGGGATGGTGATCGCTTACTGCAAGTTACAGCCAGTGTGAGCACTTATGAAGAAGATGGGAAAAACAAGCGCCGCACCCCCTCGGAAGTGCAAAACATCCTGGCGGGACGCCGTTTTGGAGATAACGAGGGGCTCTTGGCGAATTTCTCTCAACGCTTCCCGGGCTATACCTACGAATTTGGCGGAGTGCAGGAAGAGCAGCGCAAGAGCTATTCATCCCTGGGGAGATTGTTTGTTCTGGCTTTACTGCTCATCTATACCATCCTGGCAAGTCAGTTCCGCAGTTATGTGCAACCCGTTGTTGTGATGCTGAGCATACCCTTTGCCTTTATCGGTGTGATATTCGGTTTGTTGATCACCGGGCTGCCCTTTTCGTTGAACACCCTGATATCGGTGGTGGCACTGGCGGGAGTGGTGGTAAACAACGCTATTATCCTTATCGATTTCATCAATCAGGAACGGGACAAAGGAGTGGATCGCTGGCACGCTATCATCCAAAGCGGATCGGTACGTTTGCGCCCCATCATACTTACTACCACCACAACAGTTGCCGGCATGCTGCCGCTGGTCTTTTCCACCGATCCCTCATCACAGGCATGGCGTCCCCTGGCCGTTAGTTTCACCTTTGGTCTGCTCTTTGCCGCGATGCTTACCTTGTTCATAATCCCGGTGATATATTCCATGGTGGATTCCTTTTTCGGAAAACTGGGCTTGACCAGATTCAAGGAGCATAAAAAGTTTACCGAAGTAATGGAATGTAAAACGATAGAAGACTAAAGGAGAACAGATGCAGGCTTATATAGACTGGGTTCACAGCTGGCCCGTGCTTAGTGCGATGATCCAATTTGCGCTTTTGGGCACTTTGGGAGAGATTGTATCCAAGTGGATCATTCAAAAGAACTTCAGATATCCCTTTGGAATATGGTTAACTCTGTGGAAGATGCTGGTGTGGGCGATGCTGGCTGTCGGGATCAAATATGCTTTTAAAGGCTTCGGCGGATTCTTGCAGGTTCTCATCGACGCAGGTATGTGGCCTCGCTTCAGTGAAGGCGGTTTTGGCTACGCCTTATCGCTGTCCGCGCTCATGAATCTGCAATTTGGCCTCACTCTGGTGCTATTGCACCGGGTGCTGGATAACATCCCTGAAAAGGAAAAGAACTGGAAAAACATGGATAAGAGCATGTATAGTCTGCTCTGGTTCTGGATTCCGGCACACACCGTTACTTTCCTGATGCCGGACGCACTCAGGATAGGCTTGGCTGCTGTGTGGTCCGTGGCTTTGGGGCTTATCCTTGGATTCTACAACCGAAAATAAGCCAATAAGCCATTCCTCGCGGCTACCCAGCCCCATGCTGTTACCGGTTATCTTTTGGGTAGCGGGCATCATCGTGGGGCGCTGGTTGCAATTACCCTCTGCGGGGATTGTCGCCTTCGCTATGGGGCTTCTGTGTGCAGCCATACTACTGAAGAATTTGCGCTCTATACTTATCCTTATGCTGTTCTTCAGCTTTGGCGCGCTTCGCTATGAGGCAGGCAGGAGTCGACCATCCGAACTCATCGATATCTTGCAACGCAGGAATGAAATCCAGCAAATGATCCGATATCGCATCGATACCAAACTGGCGGATAATGTGTATCAAGCTTCTGTGCAAGAAATTGCCGGCATCGATATTGAGGAAAAAGTGCTGCTGTATTATCATAGTGAGCTGAAAATAGGACACATATACAGCTCTCTTTCGATGCTGGAGCCAAGCTTCAGCGATCCCCTGCTGGACATCTACCCCCAACGCTTCAGGGCCATACTGCGTCCGGTGCTGCCGCCCCAAGAACAGGATTCGGAGCAAAAACTCGATCCTGTATCCAGACTGAGAAAGCTATTGCAAGATCGGCTGGATGAGCATCTGGGTATCTATTCTCCCATCGCAAAAGCCCTGCTGCTAAGCGATACCGGTTTCAAACGGGAGCATCGCGTAGAGCTCAGCCGTGCCGGCATCACGCATTTGATCGTGGTGAGTGGTCTGCATGTAATGATGTTGAGCCTTATCATCATGGTGATCTTGCGGCTATTTATCCCAATGCGCCTGGCAGAACTGCTGTTTATGCTATTTCTGCTCTTTTTTGCGGCTTTGAACAACTGGGCGCCGCCTATCCTCAGGGCAATGCTCATGCTGGATCTGCTGGTTCTGGCCCGCTGGATGTCACGGCGTTTGGCTGCAGCACAGAATCTGTCTGTATCGTTGTTTATCATTACCATGATCAATCCGGCAGAATTGTTTCAACTGGGGCTGCAACTGTCTTATCTCAGTGTCGCGCTCATCGTCTTTGCCTTACCACATATCAGGCATGGCGCCAAAACGGTGATTGGCAAGACTACCGGGATTTTGGCAAATTATCTGCTGATCAGCTTTGTGGTAGGCTTGGGGATAGCTCCACTGACTCTGTACTATTTTGGTTCTGCATCGCTGAACGGCATTATCGCCAATCTTCTGGGCCTTCCTTTGATGACTATGCTGCTGGTGCTTTCCATCATCGTGCCAATCCTGCCCTTGGGCATATTTGTAACAGCATTCCAAGGCTTTGCCGATCTTTGGCAATACTGGCTGGATTTCTGTGCGGGATTGCCCCTTTTCCTAGAAGCATACTGGTTGTCTTTGGCTCAAGCACTGGCTTTGGGCTGTGGTATATTCCTCTTCATTTTGCTCATCAAAGGCCGCTTTCGCCTGTTTTTTAGAGCTTTGATACCTCTCGCTGCGGCCATTGCCATACTGCTGCTGCTGCCCGTGTCTCACAAAGATGAGGTGATCTTTTTCAACGCGGGGGTGGCAGATTGCAGTTTGATCTTTGATGACATGGGGAATTCTATGATGATTGACACCGGCGGGATACCGGGTTCACGCGCAGAAACTGATCTGAGCATAGAGGCTACAGATGAATCGTGGATGAAGAATAAGCTGCTGGTATGGCTGGCGCGAAACCGGATTCGGAGGCTTGATTATCTGATGATTACTCATTTGCACACCGACCACGCCGGGGGCATGACCGGCGTTTTAAGCAGCCTTGATGTGGGTAACCTGATTATCTCAGAACATGGTCTGGATAGTCCAATCTGGGAAAACCTGCAAACTCAATTGAAACTGGAAGATACAAACATAATCTGCGTGAAGGATAGCACCAGCATCGCTTTCGGGAACCGCCGTCTGAAGATCCTGCATCCGGATTCTCGCTACACCGATACTGATATCAACAACCAATCTATCGTCTGCCGATACGATACCGATGAGCTTAGTTTCCTGTTTACCGGTGACATCGAAAAAGAGGCAGAAGCATGGTTGGTGGATCACTATCCGGAAGAACTCAAGGCCGATATCCTGAAGGTAGCTCATCACGGCTCCCGGGGCTCTTCATCGGCCGTATTTCTGGATGCGGTGAAGCCTATTGAGGCTGTGTTTCTCTGCTCAAAGCGTAATGTGTATGGTTTTCCCCACCAAGAGGTCATTTCGCGTCTGAACAGCTTGGGTACCCGCCTGCGTTTCAGCTACAACGGTTCGATCCGTTACAGTACAAAATAGACTCACAAAAAGCAGCCCCGCCATACCTGACGGGGCTTTGATTCTTTCTTCCGAATAATGCTTATTTCATGAGGGTGATTTTCTTTATGGTATTGAATCCCGGAGCTTTCATCTTTACAAGGTAAGAGCCGGTGGCTACGGTTCTGCCGCCCGCGTCTTTACCATCCCATATTACTTTATAGGAGGCTGATTCTTTGGTTTCTGATACCAGAGTGCGAACTCTCTGACCCTTGGCATTGTAAATATCCAGGCTTACGGGACCCGGTTCGGCGATGTCGAAGGATATGGTGATAGCGGGATTGAAGGGATTGGGATAGGCATTCTTTAAAGCGGTTACCAGGATTACTTCCGGGGTTTCTCCGCCTATGACTGCCACCGCAACCTTGATTGAATTTGTGAATGTGGCCACGCCATCGATATCCTGCATCTGAAGCCAATAATAATACTCACCGGGGTGAGGGACACTGTTGTCCGTAAACACATAACTGGTGCTGGTTGAAGTATTGGTGGCATCTACGAGAGGGCTCACTATCTCAGCCAAGTCCAAGTCGTTTGCTTCGCAGCGCAATACATAGAATCCCTGTACACCGGTTTCACTTTGAGTGGTCCAGTTGATTCTTACCTTCGAATCGCTCACCACCGTAGCAGTGAAACTGGAAAGAACTACGGGCAGGGTGTCTCCTGATTCATCGTTTGTGATCATTTCCAGGCTATAAGCGCCCTTATCGTTCTTTTTCATAGAGTTTATTGTAACAGTAAAGGTTTGGGCACTGGTATCGATCCCGCCGGAACCCAGAGATATCAGGGCTCCGCCGTTTATTCTGTAACCAATATCGGTGGGATCGTATCCCAAACCGGCGTAAGACATGGTGAAGGTTCCCACACCGATTGTCTGATTGTCGAAGTCCAAAAGATAACTAAGACCCTCAGGAGCGCTGCCAAGGCTTACTGTTACGTTCACCACGTTGTTTGCTCCGGGCGCGAAACTTGCCGGATCGATGGTAAGTGCCGGTGTGATGTCGCCCAGAGTGCCCATATTAACCGATGCAGGATTGCTGTCGGTAATCTCGATGCTGCCGCTGCCATCAAAGGCTTGATCTGTGGCAACTTGCTGAGTAAGGGAATAATCGCTGTATTCGTTATCGGCGTCTTTACTCCGCATACGTACAAAGTAGTCGGTGTCTTCGGCCAGTCCGGTGAGCACGTATGAGCTAGCGGAGGCATCGATGGCCAGGTTCTCATATCCGCTTACAAAAGATGAGAAGCTGTTATTTGTGGAAAGATCGAGACTATAGCCTGCGGCATCTTCCACCGCGTTCCAATTTACCCTGATAGTGCCGGTTGTAGTAGTTGACGGCAGTAAAACAGGTGCCGATATGGGCTCTTCGTCCAGAGTAACAGTAACAGTATAGCTTGTGGTGGAACCATCTGTAGCGCTGAGTGTATAGCTGAGCGGGCTGCTGAAATCGTTTGAGCTTACACCGCTGCTTTGAGTAACTTCGCCTACTTTAACACTAATACCGGCGGGAACCGTGAATGTAGCCACCAAGCCGGTAGGATCTGCATCATAAGGTAGCAGCAAATCTACGGTCCCGGCATCATGGTCGATTACTCCGTCTACGCCAAGGACGGCAAAGGCAGAGATAGCCATCGGCGTGGCACCCACATTGGTGCTTTGAGGATCTTCCGTGACAGATGTGTTGTTGTAATCCGCTACGATGTAATATGAGTATGAAGTGCCATTCTGTGCTGTTGTATCATTGAAGTTATATGCCCCTTTGCCCGCGCTGTAGTTCACTTGAGTAAGCAAGCTGTTGTTCCGATAGATGATAAATGCCGCCAGCTTTGATGCCGATTGCAAGCCTTCAGGCACGTCCCAGGTAAGAGAAACGCTGTTGTTACCCACAGAATTCCTGGCAAAATTCGTGATGGGATTATTGGCAAAATCTATCTTAAAACCGGTTGGCGAAGTGAGTGGATCGGTCTGGCCCACCATCTGGTCCGCCGGTATCGTTACGCGTAAAGTCGAAGTGTTCAAAATGGATGAGTTGTGCTCATGATAGATGGCTTGGCCACTGATGCTGAAGCGAATCTGAGTATCTGATACGCGAGTGATGGTGCTTACCGAGAGTCCTGTGGGAAGATCGCTTACAGTAATTCCATTAACCGTAGAATTGAATTGGCCATTACTGATGTTTACGATAATTTCCCCATCAAGGCTGCCATCGTTAGTCACACTTTCGTTCAGAAGATTAGTCGCAGGATCGATAGATATGGAAGAGCCTTGCATTATTTGATTGGTGGCCGAGCTAAAGGCAGGCTCACCTTCCAAAACACCGGTTTTAGCCATCGGGATTACCCTCAATTTGATGAATCTACCCAGATCATCATCGGTGATTGTATAAGATAGATCTGTAGCGCCTACGATAGTAACATAGTATCCATCTGGATTTGCATCAGTGGAACGCATCCATTGATAAGTGGAATAATCCTCTAGGTCGCTATCGGCGTCTGAATAAATATAGCTTCCTGTTAAAGTCTGTCCTACTCTGGGGACAAGAGGCGGATCTATAAGGGATACGGTTGCGGTGGGGGCGGTGTTGGTATCAAGAATTATGTATCCATAATCTCCGCTTGAGTACACAATTGAACTTAATACCGAGTTGAACGTGCCGTCATCACCGTAGATTTGAGTGCGTACCTTGAAACTGTAATACCCCGCAGGTGGCTCAGGCAGAACAAAGGTCAATGATTTAG
>ENA-UOOH01002783-UOOH01002783.1-fermentation-metagenome-genome-assembly--contig:-NODE-2783-length-14357-cov-3.935603_pt1 | contig 14357 bp, 11 predicted proteins | sample MGYA00245778_ERZ724025 | MGnify/ENA primary metagenome ERZ724025 (study PRJEB28704, sample SAMN03018313) | fermentation metagenome | biome: anthropogenic terrestrial biome; feature: soil; material... | reverse complement strand
AGGTCAAAACCGACAAGGCTGATTCAATGAAGATTGCAGCCTATGGTCTTGCCAATTGGAATGATCTGCCAAGGTATGCCCCACAAGAGGATATCCGCCGGCAGCTGAAAGCCTTTAGCCGTCAATACGCAAAGTACAACAAGCTGAAAACTATGCTGAAGAACAATTTCATTTCACTGACCGATTCCACCTTTCCCGGTATGAATGAATTATTTACATCTCCGCCGCGAAAAGGGGATGGTCATGAGAAATGGCTGGATTTTGCTATGAAATTCTGGCACGCCGAATGCGTATGCGGTCTTTCTCAGAAAGCATTTACAGAGCGTTACCGGAAGTGGTGCTGCAAAGCGCGATATTACTTTTCACAGGATAAAGCAGAAGAAATCTATGCTGCTTCCTGCGGGCATATCGGTCTTTTGCCGAAAGATGAAACAACAGAGCTGTTGATTTTGCAATCTATCATTCAGCTGAACTGCATCTGCACCTCACTTGCTGTTATTGCAGGCAAGATGTCTTCACTGGCTGCTCTACTTCCCGAATATCCAGTTGTCATGAGCTTCCTTGGCGTGGGAGACAACCTCGGCCCGAGAATCATAGCTGAGATTGGTGATGTCAGGCGGTTTGCCCGCAAAGAATCCCTTGTTTGCTTTGCAGGACTGGAAGCTCCACCGTATCAGTCAGGAAAGTTTGAATCAACCGACAGGAACATTTCCAAAAAAGGCTCACCCCATCTCAGAAAAGCTCTTTTTCAAGTGATGGACTGCCTGATCAAGAATGCTCCGGCAGAGGATCCAATCTTTCAGTTCCTTAATCGCAAACGTGCCGAAGGAAAACACTATTATTCCTACATGACAGCCGGTTCTGCAAAATTCTTGCGCATTTATTACGCCCGTGTCAAAGGACACTTGAACAGCTTGGAGGAAAACATTTGAGTTGACGCTTTTACTCTCTGCCTGTAAAAGGTGAGGAGCGTAGCGACGAGGCTTTTTCAGGCGGAGAGTTTTAAAAAAAAACCACGCTCGCCGTTCTTTTCGTCATGCCTTGATTTCGATGGAATTATTTTTGATTTTGCTCTTGACTTTTATTGGCAGGTTTTTCTATTTCAAATCGAGAAAATTGGCGACCAACTCTTTTAACAACCGTTCACGATCGATCTTGCTAATTTTACTGCGGGCATTATTATAGTTGGTAATATAGGTAGGATCCTCAGACAAAATATAGCCAACAATTTGGTTTACGGGATTATACCCCTTTACACAAAGAGCGTCATACACTTCACCGAGGATTTCTTTCAACTCAGAACGTTCCATAACGTTCAAAGTATACCGGATGGTTTTATTGTTATCAAAATCCGCCATTTTACTACCTCCGTTTTGTCATTCTCCTCTTCATATTATAGCCGATTTTTCAATATTTTGCAATAGAAATTGAAAAAATATCCATCGGTTTTCAATATGGATTGACTAAGTCTGTAAGCCGGGTTCTGTTACGATGTTATCGCCGACGATCATCTATCTAGGACGTATGTTGCCACACGCCTCCAGCCACCTTCGGAGCAGCCTGGCCGGCATGGGGTCTCCCCCAGCTCCATATACGGTGTTGCTTCGGATAGGGTTTGCAGGGCCACACGGTCTCCCGCATGCCGGTGAGCTCTTACCTCGCCTTTCCACCCTTACCTGTAAACAGGCGGTATCTTTCTGTTGCACTTTCCCTAAAGTCGCCTTCGGCGGGCGTTACCCGCTATCCTTGCCATGCGAAGCCCGGACTTTCCTCATATCGGTTCCTTTCGGTTCCGTACGCGATCGTCCAACTTAGTCACGTATACATCATATCACAAGCATACTATTTTGTCAAATTGCTTGATTAATTTTTAATTTGTAGTATAATAAATTCGTTTTCGGAGGTAACAGTATGAGTTCAAATGAAAAACTGATCGCTTTTCAGCAGCAATACCGCGGAAAAACCGCCTCTGTTATCGGAATCGGTATCAGTAACAAACCGCTCATTACCTTTTTGTTGGACAACCTTCTTTCCGTGGTGGCACGGGATAAAAAAGAAAAATCCGCCATTGACGGTGCTGTCGCTTTGGAAGAAAATGGCGTGAAACTGGTATGTGGTGAAAAGTATCTAAACGACTTGCATGAAGATATCATTTTCCGTACCCCCGGTATGCGTCCGGATCAGCCGGCACTCATGGATGCCAAGGAAAAAGGAAGTGTCATCACCAGCGAAATCGAACTGTTGTTTGATTTGTGTCCCTGTCCCATTTTTGCCGTGACGGGCAGTGACGGAAAAACCACCACAACAACCCTGGTTTCTTTGTTTTTGCAGGAAGCGGGATATCATGTCCATATAGGCGGAAATATCGGTACACCTCTGCTTGCGAGAGTGCCCGAAATGAAACCCACCGACATCACCGTGCTGGAATTGTCCAGTTTTCAGCTGATGTCCCTGCACCAATCCCCCGTTCGTGCCGTCATCACCAACCTGTCAGAAAATCATTTGGATTGGCACACCAATATGGATGAATACCTTCGGGCAAAAATGAACATCCTGCTGCATCAAACACCCCAAGATTGGTTGGTTCTCAACGCCGGAAACGAAATCACCAATGCTCTCACCGCATCAGCAAAAGGACAGGTGCTGCATATTTCCTCCCGGGGAAACGTGGAGAACGGTGTTTGTTTGGATGGTGAGATCATATATCGGGTAACCGGGGGAATTCGCACCCCGATCATGACTCGCTCGGATATTCGTATCCCCGGCTTGCATAATGTGGAAAACTACATGGCGGCCATCGCCTTGACCCAAGGATTGGTTTCGGATGACATCATAAAAAAAGTAGCCTCCACTTTCCCCGGTGTTCCTCACAGATGCCAGTTTATCCGGGAAAAAAACGGGGTAAAATATTACAATTCCTCCATCGATTCTACTCCCGTACGCACCAAAGCCTGTTTGCATGTTTTCAAACAAAAAGTCATTGTTATCTGCGGCGGGTATGATAAACAATTATCCTTTGAACCTTTGGGCCCCCTCTTTTTTGACCATGCGCAAGGGGTGATTCTATGCGGTGCCACCACGCAAAAAATCAAAGATGCCATTACCCAATATCCCGGATATACCCCGAATGTATACCCCATATATGAAACTGCTTCGCTGGTTGAAGCAGTAAAAACGGCAGAAGGCATTGCCGGGCCCGGGGATATTGTGGTTCTTTCCCCCGCCTGCGCGAGTTTCGATGTATATAAGAACTTTGAGGAACGGGGCGAATGCTTCGTACAAACCGTGAACAATTTGTGAGGTTGACATGCATTATTTCCCGACCCTTATCCGCCTGCAAGAGTTCCCTTGTGTCAGCGGCTATGCATACGGGTTCCTCCCTCCCCTGCAAAAACTGTGTGAGGGATTATTTGACTCTGTTTCCGTGACCCCTGCCGGATCGCTTCTTTGCATGCGACATGGAGTGGATGCACGCAAAACAATATTACTGGATGCGCACATGGATTCCCCCGGTTTTATGGTTTCCATGATCACGCCCAATGGATTTCTCAAGGTCCAAAAGATCGGTATTTCTGACAACAACCTGCTTCCCTCCCTGGATGTTATGGTCTATGGAAAACAACCGATTCGAGGTGTTTTTGCATCCAAACCGCCCCATATCATGACACCGGAAGAAAGAGCCAAAGCTATCGGCGATCAGGATTTGTTGATTGATGTTGGATTCACCGAAGCAGAAGCGGAAGAGCATATACAAATCGGCGACCTTGTGACCTTTTCTCCGTGTGTAACCCTCCTTCAAAACGGCTATGTGTCTGCCACCGGTCTCAGTAGCCGGCTGGGTATATTATCCCTTCTGCATTGCGCACAATTGGTTCAGCATCAAACCTTGCCTTTCCACGTGGCATGTTTATTCAGCACAGGCTACCATACCAACAACCGGGGTATTTCATCTGCCATCTATCTCTTAAATCCCGACATGCTCATCAGTCTGGATGCATGCCCCGCAGCGTTTCCTGACATTGACAAGCGCCTACTCTGCCAAACTGAGCATGGTCCCGTGATACATGTGTGCGATGCGCACGGATTGTCCTTATCCAACGCACTGATTGATTGTGCCAAAGAAAACGGGATATCTCATCAAATCATGGCGTCTCCCTCCGGCGTCTGTTCCCAATCAGATCGGGCGTTTACTTCCTTTGAAGGCGTACCCACGGCGGTGGTTTCACTGCCCATGAGAAACCTGCATTCTCCCCATGAAACAGCCTGTTTAACCGATGCGGAACAAACAGCCCGCCTGTTAGCATCGTTTGTGTTACATCCGGAAAAGGCGGTGATTCCATGCAAATAGAGAATTTTTTCTCCTTATGTGAAGTCTTTGGCCCTGCCGGTGAAGAAAAAGGCGTTTTTCAATGGATAGAAAAGGAACTGTCCGGGCATGGCGTTTCCATCACCTATGACAAAGTGGGTAATATGCACCTGTATAAACCAGGGAAAAAGCCTCCCCCAAACAAGGTCTTGTTCACCGCCCACGCCGATGAAGTCAGCCTGATGATCCAATCTGCCGATGAAATGGGATTTTTGTTATTTGGTGGCAGCCAGTCTTTGACCAGCCGATTTGCTGGGAATATGATGCCCACGGCAATTTGCGGAAAACGATTGGTTGTTGGGAAAAACCACATCCCCGGTGTGGTGTGCATAAAACCCATTTCCCTACAAAGTGAAGCAGAGAAAAACAAACCGCCTTTTATCGATGAAATGCGCCTGGATATCGGCGCAAAAACCAAGGAAGAAGCCCTCTCGCTTTGCCCCATTGGCTCATTGGCAATCTTTGATTCCGATAGTTATTCCTTTGGTAACGGTAGAATCAAAGCCAAAGCCGTGGACGATCGGATCGGCTGTTATCTCATCACCGAATATTGCAAACAAAACCTCCCCTTTGATTTTCACGCCGCTATTCTGGTGCAAGAAGAATTGGGGTGCCGGGGTGCCCATGTTGCCGCTTATATCCAACAGCCGGATATTGCCGTGGTTCTGGATGCCACCACCGCCGGAGATGTGGGACAGGTCAGCGGCATGCAGTGTATCACTGTCCAAGGGGAAGGCGGCGTGATCTCCTATATCGACGGAGGTACCATCTATGACTATGCCTTGACACAAAAAGCCTTCGCTTTGGCACGTGAAAACGGGATTAAAGCACAGGTGAAACGGATGGCAACCGGAGCCAACGATGCCAAAAGCATCCAACGCAGCGGGGTAGGTGTCCGGGTTATTTCTCTTTCTTTACCGACCCGGTATATCCATTCGTCTGCTTGCGTGGCACAACTGAAAGACATGGAAGCCATGGAGAAAATGATTCCCTTGCTTCATAATCAATTTGCGGAGGAATAAAAATCATGTTTAACTCTCATTATGCTCTCATGAAAGAATTCGCCTCCCGCCTATCGGTGTCCGGGAGAGAACATGATTTTTCCAATGATCTGAAGGCATGGATGAAACCTTTTGCGGATACTGTTTCAACCGATGCCATGGGCAATTTACTGTTGGTGAAAAAAACCGCTGTATTGGATGCTCCTCGTCTTCTACTCACCGCCCACATGGATCAAGTGGGTTTCATGGTAACTCATATCGAGAACAACGGATATATTCGTCTTTCCCCTGTGGGATCTGTGAATCCCATTGCATATTCCAACATCCCAGTGAAATTTTCAAGAGGATCAAAAGGCATTCTGGTGGCAGAAACCAACTGCAAACCGGAGGAGATGAAACCAAATAAACTTTATGCAGATATCGGCACCATCTCCCTGAAAGAAACGGAAAAATACGTACAAGTGGGAGATGTCTGCGCCATAGATGTCCCTTTGATGAAACTGAAAGGATCCCGCATCGCCGGCGCTGCCTTAGACAACAAGGCGAGCTGTGCCATTATATATAAAATTGCCCAACTATTATCCGCGGAAGAAGCGCTTCCTTTTGAAGTGGGTTTTGCCTTCACCGTACAAGAAGAAGTGGGCTGTCGGGGTTCCAAAACCATCGCCTACAGCTTTGCCCCCTCCTACGCCTTGAATTTTGACGTCACCCCTTGTTATGACACCATCGGTTCGATACCGGGCAATGTGCGACTGGGCAAAGGGGCCGCCATAAAAATCCGGGATAATACGGTGATCGTTTGCAAAACCATTGTAGATTCCTTGGAACAAACAGCCAAGGAAGAAAGCATCCCCATCCAGCGGGAAATCATTGCCTCCGGCGGATCCGATACAGGGGTTTTACAACTCACCCGTCAAGGGGTTGCCGCCGGTTCTCTCTCTCTTCCCTGCCGACACATTCATACCGGCACGGAAACCATCGATAGTAAAGATTTCGATGCCATTGTTCAATTGGCATTGGCTTGGATCATGAAAGGTAAGGTATTTGAATTTGAATCATTGGGATAAACTCTATGCGCTCTCGTTAGAAATCGAAAATGAACTGAAAGATGTATTTGCATCCATCGATGAAACCGCTTTTTATAACCAGAAAAAAGTGCTGGATGCTTTTCGGGAAGAACAGTTGTCCGACGCGGATTTTATGCCGGGAAGCGGATATGGTTACGACGATCGGGGCAGGGATAAACTGGAACGGATATATGCCCGTGTCTTTGGATGCGAAGCCGCTTTGGTTCGTCACCAAATCGTCTCCGGTACCCATGCCCTCACCATTGGCCTGTTCGGTCTGCTTCGTCCCGGCGATACTATGTTGGTGGTCAGCGGGAAACCCTATGACACCTTATCGGACGTGATCGGTTTGACCAACAATGAGAAAAATATGGGTTCCCTTAACAATTTTGGTGTGAACTATCAGCAGATTGATTTGCTCCCGGACGGAAGCTTTGATTATCCCGCCATAGAAAAGGCGTTGTTAGACAAGCCGAAAATGGTCTATTTGCAACGTTCCCGGGGCTACGCAGACAGACCCACCCTTACCCCCGAAGGCATCGGAGAATTGGTTCACTATGTAAAATCCCGCATTCGCACTTATGTGGTGGTGGATAACTGTTACGGCGAATTTTGCCGCAATGCCGAACCCACCCACTATGGCGCAGACCTGATCATCGGCTCACTCATCAAAAACCCCGGCGGCGGTATGGCGGAATCCGGCGGGTATCTGGCAGGAACCAAAGAAGCCATTGACCTTTGCTCTTATCGCATGTCTTGCCCCGGTCTGGGGAATGAAGTAGGGGCAGGTCTGGGGCAAACAAAATCCATGATCAAAGGGCTGTTTTTTTCCCCTCACGTGACGGCTCAGGCATTGAAAACAGCCGTATTCGCCGCCGCGATTTTTGAGAAAGCCGGATTTGATGTTTCCCCCAAACCCTTTGATACAAGAAATGATATTATCCAATCCATTCGTTTCGATAAACCAGAAGCTTTGATTGCCTTCTGCCGGGGTATCCAATCCGCTTCCCCCGTGGACAGCCATGTGGTTCCAGAACCCTGGGATATGCCCGGCTACAACGATCCGGTGATCATGGCTGCCGGGGCATTCACCCAAGGCTCTTCGATCGAATTGTCCGCCGACGGCCCTATTCGGCCCCCTTATATTGCTTTTTTGCAAGGAGGATTGACCTACGAAAGCGGCAAGTTAGCGATTCTTTCTACATGCAATCTTATGAAAGAGGTGTAATTCATTGCAAGCGTTAGATCAATTTTCCATCATCGATTTTCATACACATATTTTCCCCGATAAACTGGCCGTCAAAGCTGCCGATAACATCAGTACGTATTACAGCTTACCACGCGAAGGAGACGGCACGCTGCAAACATTGAAACGTTTGTCCCACGACTTGCTGATCAAAGCCTATATCGTATCATCTGCCGCAACCAGTGCAAAAAACGTGTGTGTTGCCAACGATTTCATGGCAGAGCAAGCTTCCCGGGATAAACAGCTGGTAGGACTGGGAACTACCCATACAGCCTTTAAAAATCAGGAAAAAGAATTGGAACGAATCATTTCGTTGGGATTGAAAGGCATCAAACTGCATTGCGATTTTCAAGGGTTTCCCATAGATGATCCCGGAATGGACGCGGTTTATAAAAAGGCGTCGGAATTGAAATTACCCATTTTGTTTCATTTGGGTGATGAAAACACCGACTTTACAACCCCTCGCCGTATGCGCAATGTGATTGACCGGCATCCGGACCTGATCGTCATTGCGGCTCACATGGGCGGTTACTTACATATGGAAGCCTCCAAAGAACTTCTGGTGGGTCTGCCTATATATTTTGACACCTCCGAATGGAACAATATTATGAGAAAAGATGAATTGGTACAGATGTGCCGAGACCACGGAATCGAACGCATTTTGTTTGGCTGCGACTATCCCATCTATTCCACCTATTCAGCCGCAACAGCACTCTATGAAGCAGGATTTACTGAAGAAGAGCTGGTGAAAATCTTTTACAGCAATGCATCGACTTTGCTGCAAATATCATAACAACAACACACCCGTGAGAAGAATGTTTCTCACGGGTGATGGCTTTTTAACTGCTGGATATTTCTTTTTTCAGCTTGTCAATGATTCTTTTTTCCAATCTGGATATATAGGATTGGGAAATTCCCAAGGTATCCGCCACTTCTTTTTGGGTCATTTCATCTTTGCCGTGTAACCCAAACCGTAGGGTGATAATCAGCCTGTCCCGTTCGTTCAGTCCGGATACGGCTTTTCGGATCGAAACACGCTCTTCTTCTATTTCCAAATGACGGTTCACTTCATCGGGTTCGCTGCCTAAAATATCCCCCAGCAACAATTCGTTTCCGTCCCAATCCACATTCAATGGCTCTTCAATGGACACCTCCATTTTTAGATTGGAAGTTTTTCGGATAAACATCAGGATTTCATTTTCAATGCATTTGGAAGCATATGTAGCCAATTTGATGTTTTTCTCGCTCTTGAAGCTGGAGACGGCTTTCATCAAACCAATGGTACCTATGGAGATCAAATCCTCCATGCCCACGCCGGTATTTTCAAATCGTTTGGCAATATACACCACCAACCGTAAGTTGTGTTCTATTAAGGCGTTACGAATGATCATTTGCTCCTGGCCTTCGCTTTCTTCCAGCCTGCGCACCACTTCCGCTTCTTCTTCTGCTGTATATGGAGGCGGTAAGACATCGCTTCCGTTGATATAGTAAACTTCATTTTCAAGGGTAAGAATCTTCCATTTGACCAACCACATCCGAATAAAATCCAAAGCCGATCTAACCATAACTCCTCCTATAGCAACGTAAGCGGAACCAAGCATTGACACCCTGCAAAGGAATCACCCAAATCATCCATGGCAACCACTGCGCTCTCTTGTGCTCTCCCGTTTTTTCCGCCCGAAATGAATAACGCGTCCGGTATAAATCCGAATAACATTCTGCGAACACCGCCGCTATGTACCGGGATTGCCAGCACCTTGGCACTTCCCTCCACGACCCCGGATTTTAATGTACTGACCATTTCATCCGTTAAAATCGTTTCCAAAGACTGGGATTTCACTAAAATCACCGGATACCCTGTCAACGGCTCCCGCAGCAAATTGCCGCTGTCCACCAACCCCGACATAAGTAGCCTCTCACCTTTATAATAGATTTCTACATCGGTGGTTTTGCTGTTTAATTTCTTTTTGATCCATCCGGCGGAAATGTTCCATACAGCATACAGGATTAAAAACAGAATGGCTCCGTACAATACCACACTTTGTATAGTTTCTCCCGCTTCCCCCGATATATTCATTAACCCTTGTATACCGCCGCCTATCAGCAAAGCCAACACCCAGAAAATGCCGGAAAATCGGATATACCCCATGAAACTCCGCTGTTTTGCCCCCAGCAGGCACATCAAAAGACATAGGATGCAATGGAGGGCCATCACGAGAAATCTCTGTTCAACAAATAATAACCCCACCGCACCCAAGGCTCCCAGTATGGACGAAAGAAGAATACGCCAGAATTTCAGCTTCACTGTCAGCACTTTTCCCGTAAAATATAAACAGACCCAGTTCATGGAAAAGTTGATAAAGAAATAAATATCAACATATAATACAGGTTTCATCCCGCACCTCGGATACTTGATACCTCATTATATGTAAAAACACAGGCGTAAAATGTCAAAAGGTGCATAGAATAAAAAGTTTCCGCCAGGTAACCCAGCGGAAACTTTTTATGTGCATTATAGCGTAAAAATGGTATTGATGCGGTGGATCTGATTGAATTCATCCTGCCGTTCCTTGATGATCTCCATCATTTTCAAGTAGTCATCATGGGGAATGGCTTCAATCTCCTGAATGCTCATTTTTCCTTTATACAATTCATCCAGCCGCAAGGCAAAGTTGATATCATAGGTCACAATGTCATTATGCCGTTCACACACAACCACGTTGCTTACACCCTTCATTAACAGTTGCACAGCTTCACAACCCATACGGGAAGCGGTTACACGATCTCGAACCGTTGGAACGCCGCCGCGCTGCACATGAGCCAAACGGGCAAAACGGGTGTAAATACCGGTTTCTTCCGTGATACGTTTGCAAAGGTCTTCAGCAAAATGCTCACCCATATTTTCGGACACGATAACGACAAAATCACGTCTGCCTTTTTGCTTGGATTCTCGCATTTTTTCAAAAAATATTTCTTCGTCAAAACATTTTTCCTTCACAATGATACCGGCCGCACCGCAGGCAAGGCCGGAATATAACGCCAAGAGACCGGCACCTCTGCCCATCACTTCAACGATGCTGCATCGGGCATGGGATACACAAGTGTCTTTCAATCTGTCAACCATTTCCATGATGGTATCCAGCGCCGTGTCAAATCCGATGGAATAGTCGGTAGCGGTGATATCGTTGTCAATGGTTCCCGGTATGCAGATGCAGGAAATTCCCATCTTTCCCATATCTCCGGCACCGCGGAACGTTCCGTCTCCGCCGATGACCACAATCCCCTCAATACCGGCTCTCACACAGTTTTCGTACGCTTTTTTCTGTCCTTCGGGTGTTTTGAATTCTTCACAACGATCGGAATATAAAACAGTCCCGCCTTGACGCATGATACGGGATACGCTCTGGAAGGTCATGGGGGTAAAATCCCCGTCCACGAGGCCTGCATATCCTCTGGCAATCCCAATAGGCTCTAAACCGTAGTAAATAGATGTTCGCACGACGGCACGAATCGCGGCGTTCATTCCGGAAGTATCTCCACCGCTGGTCAGAACGCCTATACGTTTAATTGACATGAAAACGTTCCTTTCAGATGTCTCTTTCGGAATGATTATACTTTAATCTTTTTCAAGCGGACGAATCTGGGAAGTCCATCTTCATATGACAATTGGGTCTTGCCCTGAATCAAAGGTAGTGCATAGTCGATAAACTGGCTGTTCAACCCGTTTCCGGCTTCATTGATCCATTCACGGGGAACCTTCTTTTCGGTGTTGGCAACGATGTTCAAATCAAACAATTTGATGTTGCAAACATATTTTCCGTCCATATAGCTTCTTTCAAAACCAACCATTTTATCGGTAACACCGGCGATGGCATTTTCCACAGCTGCTTTACCGGCGGAAAAGGATTCATCAATATCGGTCTGAGAAGCACAGTGAGCGGCGCATCTCTGGAGCAAGCTCAATTCAATGCCGCGCACTTTGGCACCGGTCTTCTTCTTTGCTTCATCGGCAAGATAAGCAGCCAAACCGCCAAGTTGCGCATGACCGAAGCTGTCTTTGGACTGGGACATATCACTGCCGTATTCGGATATGTATCTGCCGTTTTTATCCCGAATCCCTTCGGAAACAACAACGATGCATTTCGAATTCTTGTCGTAGACTTCCTGCACATCGTTAAGGAAATTGTTCATATCAAAAGGTACTTCGGGCAAGTAAATCAAATCGGGACCGGTCCCTTTGTAGGAAGCAAGGGCGGCAGAAGCGGTCAGCCAGCCTGCATTGCGCCCCATGGCTTCAATGATGGCCACCATGCCGGTATCATACACACGGGCATCTTGATACACTTCCATCACCGAAGTGGCGATGTATTTGGCGGCAGAGCCAAAACCGGGACAGTGGTCGGTGCCGATTAGGTCATTGTCTATGGTTTTGGGTATGCCCATTACTTTGCAGGGATAGTTGTTTTTTAACATGAATTTGGAAATCTTATTACAGGTATCCATGGAATCGTTACCGCCGTTATAAAAGAAGTAACGCACATTGTACTTGATAAAAATATCCAGAATGCGACGAAAATCGATATCATCTTCATCAGGATCTTTCAACTTATAGCGACAAGAACCCAATGCGGAAGAGGGTGTATATTTCATATATGCTAATTCTGCCGGATCTTCTTGATTCATATCGATCAGACAATCCTCCAAAACGCCTTTGATCCCGTTGCAAGCGGCATACACATGGGTAATGACATTGCTTTCAAGAGCAGTTTTGATTGCACCATATGCGCTGGCGTTGATAACTGAAGTGGGACCCCCGGATTGCCCGATGATGCAAGCACCTTTCAATTGTTTCATAATACTTACCATCCTTTTTGAAAATTGTTGCTTTTTGTAACTTCTTATTAAATATTAACATAAAAAATCTAAAAAATCAAGATCGTATCCATTATTTTGTAGAAGCGTGGTTTTTTTTTTGAAAATATGTAGAATCCCTTGACTTTTATGAAGAATCTGCTAGAATAAACTCAATTCCATTTTTATGCAAAGGAGAATACAAAATGCCTATTGTCACAAGTAAAGAAATGTTCCGGAAAGCATATGAAGGCGGTTACGCCATCGGTGCCTTCAATGTAAACAACATGGAAATCATCCAGGGTATCACCGAAGCGGCGAAAGAAGAAAATGCTCCCCTGATTCTCCAGGTTTCCTCCGGTGCAAGAAAATACGCCAACCACACCTATTTGATGAAGCTGATCGAAGCTGCTTGCATAGAAACCGATTTGCCCATCTGTGTCCACCTGGATCATGGCGATACGTTTGAGCTGTGCAAATCCTGTATCGACGGCGGATTCTCTTCCGTCATGATCGATGGCAGCCATCATTCTTTTGAAGACAATATCAAATTGACCAAACAGGTCGTTGCCTATGCGCACGCTCATGGTGTTGTGGTAGAAGGTGAACTTGGTAGATTGGCAGGCATTGAAGACGCTGTCAACGTCTCCGCCGAAGATGCTTCCTATACCGATCCCGATCAGGTGGTTGAATTCGTGGAAAGAACCGGTGTTGACTCCTTGGCCATCGCCATCGGTACCAGCCACGGTGCTTATAAATTCAAACCCGGCACAAAACCCCAGCTTCGTTTTGATATTTTGGAAAAAGTCGGTGCCAAACTTCCCGGCTTCCCCATCGTTCTGCATGGTGCTTCCTCGGTTATTCCCGCATACGTGGAGATGATCAACAACAACGGCGGTAAAATGCCCGATGCCATCGGCATTCCCGAAGATATGCTTCGTCAGTCAGCCAGAATGAGCGTTTGTAAAATCAATATTGACTCTGATCTCCGTCTTGCCATGACCGGTACTATCCGCAAATATTTTACCGATCATCCCGATCATTTCGATCCCCGTCAATACTTGAAGCCTGCCCGCGAAAACATCAAGGCTCTTGTGAAACACAAACTGGTAAATGTACTGGGCTGCAACGGAAAAGCCTAAACGTAAATGGAACGCGGGCAGCAAAAGCTGCCCGCTTCTTGCCTATTGAATTACGTGGACGGCCATGCTTTTCTGATCCCGTTCATGGCAATGCCTGTGACTATCCCGCAAGGCAGGGATAAGGTGCACAAAACAGGCAAATAATATAAAAAAGAACTGCCGAAAAACAGGATGGATACCATTCCCTGCCCCAAATTAAAGGCAAGGGAAGATAATACCGAAACGCTAATCAGGGAAAAATGTTTTTCTGGTAATTTTAAAGCAAAATAGGTTACGAATAGAGAAACAATACAGCCGGTGAGGGAAAATGCCAGAGATACCGCATTTCCCATGATAAGAAACAAGATGAAAACACGCAACAGACCTACGATGAAGGCGGGCCAAAATCCCAGATATACCATACAAACCGTGACCACGATGTTGGCCAATCCCAATTTCACGCCGGGAAACGCACGCATCAAGGATACGGAGAAAAATCTCTCCGCCCAAGACAAAATCAGCGCCGTGGAAAGAAGGATACCGCAAAGGGTAAGTGTTTTTATTTTCATGGACACATTCCTCCCGCCACAGCATCCACGGGGAACGTTCCGTTGATGCGGACGATCACCTTCTGGGGCAAGCATATGATGCTGCGCCCTGCTTGAGAAATGCGGCCTGCTGCTTTGCACAGCCTGTCGGGACATC
>ENA-UOOH01002777-UOOH01002777.1-fermentation-metagenome-genome-assembly--contig:-NODE-2777-length-14382-cov-11.863544_pt1 | contig 14382 bp, 10 predicted proteins | sample MGYA00245778_ERZ724025 | MGnify/ENA primary metagenome ERZ724025 (study PRJEB28704, sample SAMN03018313) | fermentation metagenome | biome: anthropogenic terrestrial biome; feature: soil... | reverse complement strand
TGAGATGCGTAATGTTTCAAACGAGAAAAAGCGACAACTTCCTTGACAATCACCGTTTCTTTCCTGTCATCGGTGAGGATGAACACGGCACCATGGTGCCGTTGGACTCAACACAGGTGCTCACAATTCCAAGAACCATCTTGGCTACAGAGGTGGTCAAGCGCGGCTTTATGAGCAACCTGTTATTTGCCAATATTTCTGGGATATTCGCTTTGCCAAAAGAGATCGTCGACGGTATTTTGAGCGAGCTCCCGGTCGAAAAGCAAGGAAAAAAGGATATGTCTGCATCCGCTGTTGACTTGACAGGGATAGAGGTCGACGAAGACGGCAACGTGGTTGTCCTGCCTGAGACTGTGATAAATAAACAAAACGAGCTGTTTGGCGACAAAGTGTATGATATCTCGCCGGTAACAGATGCCATTGAACAGTCCTTCGCAGATGTTCCATCAAAATCCCATGTTTCGCATAATATCACCGCCAAGATTGTTGATGTTGCCATGGACTTAGCGAGACCAATTATCGTGGACACGGTCAAGACCGGTTTTGAGTTGACAAGTGCGCAAGCGGATAAGATTGAAAAAAAGCTCAAGGATGCTATTACCGAAAAAATAACAAAGGTCGAGAACGAAAATTACCAGAAACAGTTTGAGGTCAAGCAGAAGGCTAATGAGGAAATCAAAGTTGCAGAAGAGTCTCTCAGGGAAGATGAGCTCGAATCGGCTATCAAAGAGATAGAAGCCAAGCAGCAAGCGGAATTTTATAGATTGCAAGCTGAGTTTACAAAGAACCTCAACGAAGCCATCAAAGAAACCATCGAAGAACAGAAGACCGTACAGGTGGAGGAACAAGCAAGGATCAAAGCAGAGAAAAATAAGGACTCAAAGGAAGAAGAAATCCGCGGTCATCTGCGAGGGTTTGCGCGGACAATTCCCGGCTTCCTGATGGCCTACGGGGAGCGGGATACAAGGCTCAGCAACTTTGAGGACTTTACCCCGGAGGAGGTATTCCTTGAAGTCACCGGTATTACAGAGGAACAGTTTAGATTCCTTCGAGACGGGGGGCCTTATACCGACGAAAGGACCGGTGAAGAGAAAAATTTCGGCGGGGGCCTATTCAACGAAATAGTATTTGATGAGGCGATACAGGAATTTCTGAATATACGCGAAAGACTTGCGGATTATTTTGATGAATCCCATGAAGAGGACGTCTTCAACTACATTCCTCCCCAGGAGACTAATCAGATTTTTACGCCGAAACAGGTGGTGAAGATGATGGTGCAACAATTGGAGGATGAAGACCCCCATGTGTTTGAAGATCCCGACAAGACCTTCATTGATCTGTTCATGAAGTCCGGCCTTTACATCACCGAATTGGTTAAGCGCCTATTCAACAATCCAGTTATGAAAGAGAAGATACCCGATAACGACCAGCGCTTAAAACACATTCTGGAAAAGCAGCTGTACGGACTGGCGCCCAGCGATATTATCTTCCATATTGCTACGAACTATATTTTCAGTTTTGATACGGAAAACAGAATCAGCCGTGAGCATTTTAAGTGCGCCGATACCAGGCAAGCTGTTAAGGATGGGAAACTTGATGAGTTACTTGCCGCGACATTCGATGATCTGAAATATTAGAGTTGAAACGGAGGGAGTGAGTAAAAGAAATCTCAAAAAATAAATGCCGAGCTTTTAGGCGAAGTCCTCTCCATAATAGAAATAATATGGGAGATAACCTTTTGTGCCGATAATCGTGAGTTCATCTCGAAGGGGGTTTATACCAAAGATGTAATTTAGGGCCTATTTTAATAGCAAAAAGTGTTCAAACTCAATTGACGTTGACAAAGTGAATACCAGCAAGCGGGTAATGCTGTGCTAGCGATTTTGGCAAAAGCTATAGCGTAACACCTTTGTAGATATTCCGATGCTGAAAATGACCAAGGATAATCACTAGAAAGGAAGTTATGCTTGCACAGTTCTTAATTTTACTGATGTTTGAACTGAAATATAAGGAGAGGGCATCGGGATGCTCTCTATTTTTGATAATTGACGAGTAATCATTGTACATGTATAATATCCTTGTCGTAAAAACTTTTTTTTGAGGTGGTATCTATGTCGTTTAATTTCAATTGGAATGCTGTCAGTGGAGGGGCTCCTTATGTTACAATATCCTCGATATCTATTGCCTTTAATAGTGTCTCAATTGATAAGCTTGGCAATCCTGGAAAAATAATCGTTGGATTTGATGAGGAGCAATGTGCGATTGGCGTAAAAGCCTACTCTAATGAACCAAATGTTAAGCCATACGTCTTTGCCAACAGAGTAAAAAACGGGTGGGTTCGTATTGGTTGTAGAGATTTTATTAAATATCTGAGTGCATTGACTGGCATTGAGTTTAGCCCTGCTAAAAAATATGTTGCAAGGTATGACATAAAAGAACAAGTACTGTTTGTGCTTGTCAGTGAGCATGCGGAAAATGACGGGGACAGCCAGGATGGATAATCTGCGACAAGAATAAAACATAACTAGTTGACTTATGGAAAAGTGTTTGTTACAATTTCTTATGGAAGTCACTGCGAAATAGAAAAAGGACTTTAGAGAGTTGGCGCTCTTAAAAGTCCCTCGGCAGGCAACCGGGAATATAGTTGCAACGTGCCTATGTACAACACGTATCGTAACACAAATCTCACCCAATTGCAAGACCTGCCGCCCAAGAAATCTATGGGAGGTTGTTTGGTGTACAATTGGGTTTTTGTTTTTCAGTTTTAATATATAACTTATTATACATGGAGGATTGCGTAGGTGAAAGACAAATCACGAGATGATATCGAAAAATCCTGGTTGGTTCGCGGTGCTAGATATGATAAATACGATATTCCTTTTATTGAGACCGCTACTCACATGCCAACTTCACTGCTGCCTTTTTCTAAAAGCAACAGTACAACCGACTTTTCACCTTGGGTTCATTTTTATGAACAGGATTATAAGTTCGCACGACTCTTGAACCAGCCAGAAAGATACCTTGCCCGATTAAAACGATTTGGCGGCATCATTTCCCCTGATTTCAGCATTTGTCCTGATTATCCGTGGCCACTGCAAATAAAGAATAAATACTTTAATCATGCACTTGCTTACTGGCTGTCTACCCAGGGTATTCCTGTCATACCGAATGTACGTTGGGGCGATGAACACAGCTATGACTTTTGCTTTAACGGCATTGAAAAAAATAGCGTTGTTGCCGTTGGTACGCATGGTCAGTTGCAGAGAACTGACAATAAGAAAGTATTTTCGGATGGTCTGCCTGTTATGGTTGCAGCGCTGTCACCGCACACCATCATTGTGTACGGGAAAGAACCCGATGATGTCTTTGGTAGATACAAGAAAGCTGGTATCAGGATTGTCCGGTTTTCCAGCGCAACGGAGCAATATTATCTTAGTAGAAAGGGTGTAGTAGCTTAATGGGCGGAGGATATAGCAATAAATTTACTGGTACGCGAGGTTCGGTAGGAGAACATCAACATTATCAGACTACAATATTTGACAAAACACCAGTGCGAACAAAATCAAATGAAGTAGGTGTAGGTGCTGTAGGAGGCGGTGTTGTCTCGTCAACAAGAATGAAGCAATGCTTTTGTTGCGAGGAATACACAATTCCTACAGGAACCGAAAATGAAACTTGCCCCATTTGCGGATGGATTGATGACAAGTTCCAAAACTCACATCCTGATAGCCTGAACGGGAAAAACCCTCTTACTTTAATTGAGGCTCGCAAGCTTTACCACGATAGCAAGCGGTAACTCCAATATTAACGACCGTCTTAACGTTAGCAACCAATTCTCCTTGCCACTGGGCTTCGTTAAACCCGTTTTCCTTTAGTGGAAAATTTTGCTGTACATTTTTCCAATGTGTCCCCTCCTAACTAAGAGAGCATACCCAATAAAGGTATTCTTTTCACATTTACTTACAGATCATGCCATGAAAGGGATAAGAATATCCGATCTTTCTGCGTGGGACGGCATCATCATATTTGTAGATGAAGCGCACCACACTTAATATAGGACTTGGCGGATAATTTGCGGAAGGGCTGCCGCCTACTTTTTATGCGGAGGTTGATAAAATGTTGATTACAGTAGGCTCGGTAATCAGAGATGGAAAAGAAAACACATATATTCTTGATGAAATGATAGATAGCGGTGGCTTTGCGAATGTATTTAAAGCACATAGAGAAAGTGATGGGCAGCCGTTTGCTGTAAAAATTTTATTTCCCTCTTTCGATAGTACCGAAGGATTACTCTCGTTTCAAAAGGAGCTTCAACTAGCAGAGACAGTAGAATCGCCTCATGTGATCAGATATCAGTACACGCATGATGGGACAAAATATACAGAGTATCCTCCGTATATAATTATGGAATATGCGGATTCGGGTACCCTGTTTGACTTAATTGAAAAACGACAAAAAGATGGGGAACCCTTTGTAATCGAGTCGTTGATGCAATTATTCACACAGCTGGCTTCAGGTATGGACGTAATAAGTAAAGCCTTAGTTCATAGAGATATTAAGCCAGAAAACATCCTGATATGTGGTGACACTTTGAAAATAAGCGACTTCGGTTTGTCGAAGTTCTCGGGAGAAAATACTCGCACCCTGACATTTAAGGGGTATGGGACAGCAAAATATGTTGCGCCCGAAGCATGGGACAATGATGAAAATACTATTCAGATGGACATCTATTCTATGGGGATTGTATTTTATGAGTTAGCAACATTACAATATCCATATGATACTGGCGGCAAGCAGGATATCATGGTATATCGGAATGCGCATCTATATCAACCAGCTAAAAATCCTGCATCAGTTAATCCACAATTACCACCGAATATCGCATCGATCATTATTCGCATGCTTGAAAAACCAACACAAAAAAGATTTACAAACTGGGCGGACATCCTGAAATCGCTCCAAGCAGAACCAACCCCAAAAGATAACATACATAACTTTGTTGACAAAGCATTAAAGACTCGAAATGCCGCAGATATACGTTGGCAAGAGAAAGTGACTGAAGCAAAACGATTGGCCCAATTGAAGGAAGACTTTTGCCGCTTGATTTATTCACAATACGACAGCACGGTCAATGAGCCGATACGGGATTTTATTACACGCTTCAATAGTCAATACGCTGGAACGGGATCGTATAAATTAACTCCAGCAAGGGGCTACTCCAGCGGTGCACGCTTCTCGAGTACGATAACTACGCCATCAAGCAATAAGATACATATTGAGATAGAAGCAATCCTAAAAGAAAATCATGTCCGAAAAGTGCATGTCGATAGGTTTTTTAGTGACAAAGGGTACCGCAATGAAAATTATATCCCTCAGTGTGATAATCGCGATGTTTTAGCCTGGGGGCGAGTGCACGACTCAAGGGAAATAGGGTTCAATCTTCTGTTGCTTAAGAACGCCAACGCCCTTTATGGAGATTGGTTTATATTAACCAACACGAATAGCGGACTTGGCAGATCAACGAGACCTGAACCGTTCGGATTTGAGCTTGGTGAGCTTCCAAGGGAGATTGAATTAATAAGAGCAATGCATATTTACAACTCTGACCTCAAGCCGTTTGCAATCGAAAATGTACTCGATTTTATTTCAGGTTGTGCCTGATATGTAGAGTAGATTTCGAGCTAACTTAAACTCATAAGATAAAGCTGATAGGTGACGGTTCGGGTGTGTGGCTTTGGGTTACGAGAGTTTCCATGGAAGCAAGATTTTCAACGGAGCAGAAGTTTGATAAAAAAGTGTAATACAGAAGAGTGCAGATGGATGAAATCAAAGCATCGTGTTCAAAAGCGCTGTGAAGTCTTTATTCCGCAATGGGTAATTGATACGATGATTTCCATTCCGGGGATAAAAAGGCATAAGATGTATTTGCGACTTTCCTTGAACCGTGTGCTGGCGAAGGTGCCTTCTTGCTCGCTACCGAAGACAAGAAATTGCGATTTGTCATAATTTCAGTGAAGCCAAATTTGACTTGGAGTGCGGCAAAATACCGTTCGTGGCGTGTGGTTAGGGATGACGAATAAACTCAGCAATATAACGAAACGGGATATATTTGACATATTTATAGACGGGATAGACGTACCGGATTTCTGGGACACAAAAAGGGTTACCTACTGAAATTGGGTCTGAGTATAAAACCATATGACCACGGGGGGTCGGTTGGGCAGAAAACTTACTCCTTTGGGAGAGCACCTGCTTCGCAAGTAGGGGGTCAGCGGTTCGAATCCGCTCATCTCCACCATTCAACAAATAACCGTTGCTTTCGTGGCGGTTTTTTTCTATGGTCATTTGAAAACAAGCTTCTGTCTCCAGTTGCTTATTGATGCCAGATGCCCTCCTCGTATGCAATCTAAATGGGCCGGATAGTCCTTTCAAATGCCCTGGCATTTTTTAATATTTGCCTTCATATATGTATACAAGGCGAACTGTTTTAGTTTTGCCGTAAATATATGAGGGGGTTTAATAAAGTGAAAAAGGTTTTTGCCGTTATGTTGGCTGTTTTACTGTCAATGACAGCCATAGTCTATGCGGCACCGCCTGTTGAGGTCGAAAAGGTTTCTGTCATCATCGGTCTCTCCAATGAGAATGGCAGAGCGTCGATAGCTTCTATAGGCGGCAAGATTCAAAGAGAATTTAAGTTTATCAATGCAGTCCAAGTAGAGTTGCCCAAGGTTGCAGTGGAGAAAATGAGGGACGCCAGGGGCATCGAGTTTGTCGAGCCGGATTATGAGGCTCAGGCTTATGCCCAAACCGTTCCCTGGGGAATCGAACATGTCAACGCGCCGGATGTTCATAGCGCGGGTTTTAAGGGTTCTGGAATCAAAGTGGCTGTACTGGATACTGGAATTCTCACCAGCCATGCAGATTTGCAGGTTACAGGAGGCTATGATACTACTGGCACAGGCAGCTACAATGATGACAACGGTCATGGCACTCACGTTGCCGGCACGATAGCAGCCTTAGACAACACCATTGGTGTCTTGGGTGCCGCTCCAAGTGCTCAGCTGTATGCTGTAAAAGTTTTGAACAGTGCAGGCAGCGGAACCTACAGCAATATCATTGCCGGCATTGAGTGGGCCATTAACAATGATATTGATGTCATCAATATGAGCCTGGGCGGGAGCTCAGGATCCACCGCTTTGGAGCAGGCCTGTAATTCGGCATATAACGCTGGTATTTTGGTTGTTGCAGCTGCAGGCAATGAAGGCACATCTGCCGGCACAACCGAATGCATCGGCTATCCAGCCAAATACTCTTCAGTGATGGCCGTTGGTTCCATTACTTCCAGCAATGTCCGCTCCTCTTTTTCCAGTACCGGTTCAACCCTGGAAATCATGGCTCCGGGTTCAAGTATTTACAGCACCACTTACAACGGCAGTTACGGAACCATGAGCGGCACATCCATGGCCTGCCCTCACGTGGCAGGTGTGGCCGCCTTGGTATGGAGCGCTAAGCCCAGCCTGACAAATGTTCAGCTGCGCAATGCACTAAACTTAACTGCCAATGACATGTGGAATGATTCCTGGCGCTATGGCAATGGCCTTGTCGATGCCTGGGCCGCATACCAATATGTCACCGGTGGGGTGATTCCCGATCCTGATCCAGACCCCGATCCCGAACCAGCGTATTTAAATGTGAGTATTTCCACCAACTACAGTTATTATTTCATGTACGAAACCATGCGCATGACAGTTACAGTTAGAGATGAGAATAACGCCTTGGTTCCCGAAGCTAATGTAACCCTTAATCTTACTACCGCCTCAGGCAATGTGCGACAGGGCTCTGGATATACCAATTCCAGCGGCGCCATCACATTTAGCTATACCATTTCCTATTATGACGGCAGAGGATATTACACGATAAATGCCACTGCCACAAAAGGCACTGCCACCGGATCTGCTACCAAGACGGTGCGGGTTTACTGACAGTCTTGACCCCCGAATTTCGGGGGGTTTCTTTTGTTAAAGGGAGTGTTTTTCGAGCCGTCTCCCATTACCAATACTAGGTGGCAATCCCTTAGATAAATGAAAAAAAATATAGCAGCCATTGGGAAGATTGGCCAATGGCTGCTATATTTGGCAGGTCAAAAGCAGCGAAAACCAGCAGGAACTTGCAGTCCAGATGGCGAATAAGACAAGCAGCCATGGAGATAGAAAAGAGGGTCTTAAATTGAATGGTGAAAAAAAACAAGACCAACTGATGTTGACCAGTCTGCTGGAAGGTGTCAGTCATACAGTTATTGGCAATACAGATAAAATTAAAATCAATAATATATGGTGCGACTCAAGAAAAGCAACACCAGGCAGCCTGTTTGTGTGTTTGTCTGGCGCCAGGTATGACGGCCATGAATTTGCTGCCGATGCCATTAAGCTTGGCGCTTCAGCTCTGATGGTTGAGCACAGGTTGGATTTGGCCTGCCCGCAGATTGTGGTCGAAAACACCCGCAAGTCTTTAGCTAAGATTGCAGTCAATTTTTACAACCATCCCTACAGGGATTTGACCCTCATGGGCGTAACCGGCACTAACGGCAAGACTACTATTGTCCATATGTTGAAATCAATTATGGGACAAGTTGCCTTGTCGGCAATGATTGGCACTATTGGCGTAAAAATCGGCGAGGGCGATTATTTCGCCACTGGCAATACTACCCCTGAGTCATTGGAGCTGCAGTTCCAGCTGCGGAAAATGGCAGATCAGGGAGTGGCTTATGTGGCAGCTGAAGTCAGTTCCCAGGGGCTGGCAAAATACAGATTTGACCACTCTCTTGTAGATGCTGCTATTTTCACAAATCTCACCTGGGACCATATGGACTACCATAAGACTATGGAGCATTATTTTGCCTGCAAGGCCAAACTTTTTCAACAAATAAAACCTGGAGGCATTGCTGTCATCAACATTGACGACCCCTATGGGCAAAAATTAACCGCACTGACCAAGGGGCGGCTGGTGACTTACAGCCTGCAAAAGAGTGCCGATTGCACTGCGGCAATTATTGAACGTCAGGCTACTGGCACCAAAATTAAATTCTGCTTGGGTGAAGACTCCTTTGAGGTGGTTGTCCCTATTCTCTTTGACTATAATGTTTACAACGCCCTGGCGGCAGCAGCTACTGCCTGGGGGCTGGGCATATCCCCTGAGGTAATTCGTGTGGGGCTGGAGCAATTGCACCAGGTTCCCGGACGCATGGAAAAGGTGGATTTTGGCCAGAATTATGGCATTTTTATCGACTTTGCCCATACCCCTGATGCTTTGGAGAAGGTGCTGAAGGGCCTGAAAAACCTTGTAAAAAAGCGCTTGATTGTAGTTTTTGGCTGTGTGGGCAACGGCGATCGGGACAAACGGCCGCAAATGGCAGCCATTGCTGAGGGCTATGGTGATACAGTTATTGTTACAAGTACGCAGCCAAAATATGAAGATCCAGATGCCATTATTGATGAAATTATTCAAGGTTTTTCAGGCAATAATTACATCCGCATTGTCCAGCGGGAGCAGGCAGTGGAAAAGGCCCTGTCCGTTGCCCGCGCTGGAGATATTGTGATCCTGGCCGGGTTTGGCCATCAAAAGTACAAGCTAATGAAGGGAAAAGCCACTCCCTATTCGGATTTTCAGGCAGTGGCCGGTTACTTTCTGAAAGCTGCTCAACAGGAAACTGCAGGCACCGAGACTATTTAACTTCATGCTAACTAATCTAATCTCATCCTGGAAAGACTTTAATCCGGGATTTTTTTATCATTTTGTTGCCTAAGGGGGAATCTAATGTCTAAAAATTTGCCGGCTGCTGTTCTAATCGCAGGGACATTGGCAGTGCTGTTGTTGACTGCAGGAGCGCAATTCATCTTGTTTGGAGGTGAAGATTTGGCGATGAAACCATTGGAGATATTGCCTGATTCAGAGGTTCCCCGGGAAATACTGATATGGCTGGACAAAGATAAATACAGCGAAGGTTATGGGGCGTTTTTTCGGGAGGGAGATTTGTTCCTGGCCGTCAGGATGGGAGAGCGCCCTACCGGCGGATATGCGGTGTTTCTTGGCAACCCAAGGCTGGAGAAGGCGGAGGCGGTTGTAACAGCAGAGTTCAGGCGGCCGAAGCCATGGGATATGGTTACCCAGGTCCTTACATATCCCCGGACGGTGGTCAGAATTGCCTCTGCTGGCAGATGTCCGGCCTCGGCGCTGTTTCTTGCCGTGGACGGGTCGGTGCTGGCCCGTGTAGAAGTGGTCTTCCTGGATCAAGAATAGGCAGCTGTTGAATAAATATCTTTTGCCTTTTGCGGTTAAACTGTAATTAGTCAAAGTGAGGTGAGAGATATGACCCGGTGCAGGGATTGTGCGAACTTTATTCCTGAAAAAGGGGAAAATGGCCGCTGTTTTGGCAAGCCTGTAAAGGCGAATACGAGTTCCCGCAACTGCCCCAGAGACTCTTTTAAACCTTGCTAAAAAAATAAACCCGTCTCACCCGGAGACGGGTTTTCCTTTTGAGACTAGACGTTAAAGCGAATGTGGACAATGTCTCCGTCCTGGACAATGTAGTCTTTGCCCACTAACTGAGCAAGCCCCTTTTCCTTGACGGCGGCTTCGCTGCCCAATTGGATGAGATCCTCATAGCTCAAAACATCGGCACGGATGAAGCCTCTTGCCAGGTCGCTGTGTATGGTTCCCGCTGCATCGACGGCAGTGCCCCCCTGTTTGAGGGCCCAGGCCCGGACTTCATCGCTGCCTACAGTAAAGAAAGCGATGAGGCCAAGAAGGGTATATGCTTCCCGGGCTACAAGCGCTGTTCCCGGCTCCAGAATATTGAGCTCCTCCAGGAATACTTTCTGTTCTTCTGTGCTCAGCTGGGAGATTTCCTTTTCAATTTGGGCAGAGAGGGTAAGCAAGCGCCAGCCCTTTTCCTGGCTGATAGCCATCAGCTTATCCAGCCACTGGGGGGTTGTTCCCAAATCTGCTTCATCTAGGTTTACCACCAGCAGCTGAGGTTTGTCGGTAAAGAAGATGAGACCTTGGAGTTGCTGCTGTTCTTCTTCAGTCAGCGGCAGCAGGGACATAGGTTTTTCATCCAGCAGGTGCTCCATACATTTTTCCAGCACCGGCAGCTGCTCCTTGCCAGGCCCCTTGGTCTTGGAGGAACTCTTAATCCGGTCGAGACGGGTTTCAACCAGGGCCATGTCCGCCAAGAGCAGCTCATGGTTGACGATGTTGAAATCCCGGATGGGATCGATTGAGCCCAGGGGATGGGGGTAATCGCCTTCAAAGGCCCTGATTACGTGAATTAGGGCCTGGGCTGGACGAATGGAGTCCAGAAAAGCTGCGCTTTTGCCTGTTCCCTCGCTGAGGCCGGCCAGGTCAGTCACCTGAATTTGCCCGTATACAGTCTTGCGGGGCTGGTACATGGCGCTCAGCCTATCAACCCGGCTGTCGGGGACATTGGCCATGGCAATGGCCGAAGGCTTTCCCTCCGGAGGGGTGTAATTGGTTAGCAGTGTAAACAAAGTTGTTTTTCCGGACTGGGGCAAGCCTACAATTCCACATGTGAGCACAGCGTTCAACTCCTAAAGAAATATGTTAACTGACTTATTAACTATAGCATATTTTTTGCAGTTGGGACAAGGATAAGCCCATGAAACTGCGGTATACTACTAACAAATTAGCATCATTTTTTGCCGGTTATATTTCACTTTTTTCATCATTAAGAGTATAATCAGGGCAGCGATAGCTGAAAGGACTGATGGAGTTGAGCGAAGCCAAAGGGCTGACTGTGGGACAAACCTGGCAGTCAGAGATTGAAAGCAACGGAAAAAAATATCTTCGCATTTTAGTCAAAACCCACTTTATCAAGGAAGGGGAAGATGTGGGCCAGGTAGCTGTCCGTTACCTGGAGGACATCTATCAGCCCGGAGATTGTGTAATTGTCAGCGAAAAAATGGTTGCCAACACCACAGGCCTGGCAATCGATCAAAGCCAAATTCATCCGGGTTGGTGGGCAAAAAGGCTGTATAAATTTGTCAAGCGCACCAAACACGGCAGGGGAATCGGAACACCGGAAAAAATGCAGGTTGCCATTGAGCTTGCTGGTCTATGGCGCATCCTGCTGGCTACCTTTGTCAGCGCAATTACCAAGCTCTTTGGAGTTAAGGGCTGGTTTTACCGGGTGGCGGGAGATAAGGTCCGTTCCATCGATGGCCAAAGCGGCGGTCCCAACGGTCCTTATTGGACCAAGGTCATTCTGCCTCTGCCTGAACCCAACAAGACTGCCAGCGAGATTGCCGCTGCCTGCGGATATCCTGTAGTCATTGCCGATATCAATGACTTAGGGGGCAGCATTAAGGGCTGGTCTGATTCCGAAATGCGCAAGCACGATTTCGCTGATATTTTACGGGACAACCCTATGGGCCAGACAATTACCATGACTCCACTTGCCCTAGTGAGGGAAGCAGCTAAATAATGCGCTTTATCGTCAGCGCCTGTTTGCTGGGCTGCAGCTGTAAATATAATGGCGGGAGCAACAGCAACCCCGCGGTGATCAAATTTCTGGCCGGCAAAGACTTCATTGCCTTCTGCCCCGAAGTGGAGGGAGGCCTGCCCACTCCCAGGGAGCCTTCGGAAATAACGGGCGGCAGCGGCACTGAGGTCTTAAAAGGCTGTGCTTCTGTCCTGACTGAGTCGGGGAAAGACACAAGCAGGCATTTTCTCCGAGGGGCGGGAATTGCTGTGCAAAAGGCCCTGGATTTCGGCGCCCGGGCGGCAATTCTCAAGGAGCGCAGTCCCAGCTGCGGCGTCCGCGCTATTTATGACGGCAGTTTCAGCGGGTCAGCTGTGCCCGGCCAGGGGGTGACCGCTGCCGCACTTGCCGCTGCCGGATTATTGCTTTTTAGCGAAGAAACCTTGCCTGAGGAGGGATTGGCCGTGGACTATCAGGTCGTAACCGAAAAAATCGTCGCCTGGCTCCAAGAAAAGATCAGTGCTGCCGGAGCCAAGGGCTGTGTCTTGGGCCTCAGCGGCGGCATCGATTCGGCAGTTGTGGCCGCTTTGGCCCAAAGAGCTTATCCCCAGGACACCCTGGCGGTTATCCTGCCGGTGGAAAGCAGTGCCGAGGATGTAGAGGATGCCTGGCTGGTGGCCCGTCATTTGGGTGTAAGAGCTGTTGAAATTAATCTGGACAAGGCATTTCGCTGCTTTATTGCCGCCCTGGAAACAAGCAGTGATTTAGCGGCAGACAGACTGGCGGTAGCTAATGCGAAGCCTCGCCTGCGCATGGCTGCCCTGTATTATCTGGCTGCCAGAAATAACTACCTGGTAGTGGGCACCGGCAACAAGTCGGAAATCGTCACCGGCTTTTTCACCAAGTATGGAGATGCCGGCGTCGATTTAGAGCCCATGGGCGAGCTGGTCAAGACACAAGTTTGGGAACTGGCCCGGCATTTGCAATTGCCGGAAGAGATTATTGAAAAACGGCCTACAGCCGGCTTGTGGCCGGGGCAGACCGATGAAGATGAATTGGGCTTTTCCTACCGCCAGCTGGATGAATATATTCTGGCGGGAACCACCGATGCCGCGGCAGTTGAGAAAATCGAAAGGGCAATTCGCCGTTCCCGGCATAAACAGGAAATGCCACCGGTATGCCGCCTGTAACATACTTGTGATAGAAATATTATTTACTCTTAACCTATACCCCCGGGGGTTTGGGTATAATAAAGGTGACCAAAAGCTTCTCAAGTTAACCCCCTCTTTACTAATACGCGGCAACGCGTATTTTTTTTGGGCAAAATCCTTGGAATATGCTACTATATAAGTTAGAGCAATTAGAAAAGGAGAGATTACTATGGCTGGCCATTCCAAATGGGCAAATATAAAGCATAAAAAAGCTCGCCAAGACGCAAGTCGGGGCAAGATTTTTACTAAAATCACCCGGGAAATATTAGTGGCTGTTCGCCATGGTGGCGCAGACCCTGACGCTAATATACAACTGCGTATGGTACTGAACAAGGCCCGGGCAGCCAATATACCCAATGACAATATCAACCGGGCTATCGCCAGGGCTGTTGGCAGCAGTGAAAGCGACAACCTGGAAGAAATCAACTACGAGGGTTATGGTCCTGGGGGAGTGGCTTTTTTACTGGATATATTAACTGATAACCGCAATCGCACTGCCGGGGAAATCCGCTATATCTTCTCCCGCAATGGCGGCAACCTGGGAGAGACTGGCTGTGTAGGCTGGATGTTTAAGCGCAAGGGCCTGATTCTAGTTGAAGAGGGTGCCGCCGACGAAGAAGAGTTAATGTTGGCCGCCTTGGAGGCAGGGGCTGAAGATGTCCGGGACGTGGGGCA
>ENA-UOOH01002775-UOOH01002775.1-fermentation-metagenome-genome-assembly--contig:-NODE-2775-length-14387-cov-4.953461_pt1 | contig 14387 bp, 9 predicted proteins | sample MGYA00245778_ERZ724025 | MGnify/ENA primary metagenome ERZ724025 (study PRJEB28704, sample SAMN03018313) | fermentation metagenome | biome: anthropogenic terrestrial biome; feature: soil; material... | reverse complement strand
GCAATCGAGGCAATCGAGGCAATCGAGGCAATCGAGGCAATCGAGGCAATCGAGGCAATCGAGGCAATCGAGGCAATCGAGGGGCATTTCTGTTCTGTTTGGAACCTAGGCGGGATCGGAACAGGTTGGGTCGGTTTGCATTGACCCTGCTTATGGGTTTGGGTTGTGCGTTCGAGTTGATACGATTAGGGGGGAACGATCAGAGGGGGAAGGCGATGGATGCCGAACAAGTCCTGGGAGTTCTCGTGTTGGTGGGAGCTTTATTGGGTGTCATGACACTGGCCCTGTCGGGGGCGAGAACCATTGATCGCTTGGCACGTACGAGGCCTGGTACGGAGCGTAAGCGCCGGAGGAAGGAAGATCCGGATGCAGAAGAGTGAACAAGTGGGTGTCGGAGCTGAGTTATCCCGCGAGCTGACCCTCTTTCACATTACCATGATGGGCCTTGGTATGATGATTGGGGCGGGGGGTTTCATTGGCATTGGCAATGCCATTCGGATTGCGGGTCCGGGCGGGTTAATGCTGACCTTTGCCTTGAACGGCCTGATCGCGATGTTCACGGCGATGTCGTATGCCGAGTTGAGCTCGGCGATTCCGCGGGCGGGCGGGGCTTACAACTTTGCACGCATCGGATTTGGTCGTGGGCCGGCCTTCCTGGGCGGGTGGATGGAGTGGTTCGCCTCGAGTGTGGCAGGCAGCCTCTACGCCTACACGCTTGCGATCTACACCCTGCGTTGCCTGGTGGAGTGGGGTGTGATGGGGGCGGTCAACGCGCGGGACGTGGTTGGTGCGATTCTGCGTGAGGCAAGGGAGCACGACCTGCTGGTGATCGGCTGCACGCGGGTACCGTTGCTGCGTCGGTTGCGGAGCTTGCCGATTCCGGAACGTGTGGCTCGGAACTGTCCCAAGCCGTTGGTGATGGTGAATGTTCCCGAGTATATTCAGGGTTGGTTGAATCGATGGGTGTAACCCCGTTCGATCGGAGGCGGCCGCCGGGGCCGGGCCTGATTGGAGTGAAGAGAGGACACGTGGGATCGATGAGCGAACAGCGGGATGAACGAGAAGAGATCACTGAGGGGCAGGTCGCGGGGGGGATCACGATTGCTGCTGCGATACGGGAGCTGCTTCCCGAGACCAGCTGGAGTCGTGCGCGCCAGCTCTGCCAGGCCGGCGCGGTGATGGTCAACGGGGAGACCTTTACCGATCCCTCGCGCCGGGTCCCGGACGCAAACCGGATCCGGATTGTCCCGATGGAAGGGCGTCGTGCGCGGCGCACTCTGCCGGACGCCGCCTTGCTCTATGTGGATCACGCGGTTGTGGTCGTGGCCAAACCGGCCGGGATGGAGACGGTTCCGTACCGTCCGGATCGGGATGCCTTCCCTCAGCGCAGGGTATCGGATCGCGACACGCTGATCGGCGCGACCCGGGTGGCGCTCCGGCGCTACGAGAAGAAGCGTGGAATCGAGGGCAGCCCGGTATTGCAGGTGGTACAGCGACTCGACAAGGATACCAGCGGGGTATTGGTCTTTACGCGCAACATCACGGCCCAGCGGATCCTGCAGCAGCAGTTTCGCAAGCACTCGGTCGAGCGTGAATACCTCGCGTTGGTGCATGGCCACGCGAAGGACGCCCGGTATGAGACCAACCTGATCCCGAACCGCGGGGACGGCTTGCGCGGCTCTTGGGGTGTATTCCGAAGGGCGCGGGGGCCTATGCCGGAGACGGCCAAGCCTGCGATCACGCATGTGCGGTTGGTCCGCCACCTGCAAGGGGCATCGCTGGTCGCCTGCAAGCTGGAGACGGGGCGCCAGCATCAGATTCGCATTCACCTGAGCGAGGCCGGGCATCCGTTGATTGGCGAAAAGGTTTATATCCGGGACTATACAGGGGCGCGGATCGATGCGGATCGGCCGATGTTGCACGCGGGAAAGCTGGGCTTTCTGCACCCTGCGAATCAGCGGCCGATCTCGTTTGAGCAACCGATTCCCGAGGACTTTGCGTTGATCCTCCAAAAGCTGGAGGGGTAGATGGCGAAGCGCGATCGGGTGCGGATGGGGCCGGAAAGGAAGGGGGTAGGGAAGGCGAAAGGTACACAGGAAAGACACGAAGACACGAAGGTCTGGAAGGAGAGGTTTGCCTGTGGGGGTGAGGTGATCCCTGCGACTGGCTTGGTCCGCTGAAAACGGTGTTTTCAAGAAAAATGCCCAATTGGGTAGGGGGAAGAGCATTGTCCCAACCCACCCGATGACCGGGTCGAAAACGCCACTGCGCCCTCTGCGGGAGGCTCTCCGGTTTCGGTGTTGGATTGTCAGTTGGGGACGTGCGCGGGTGGAATTCGAATATGGCGGGCAGGGTATGCGCTTGGGTGATGCGGACGCCGGGGCAGGGCTCAGGCCTTGCGGTGGGCGATCTGGAAGAGGCTTTCGGCTGGAGTGGCCAAGGAGAATCGATTGATGGGCGAGCAAAGTACTGGATCGGATATGGAGCGCGAGCTGGAGCGTGGGTTGCGTGAGACGGGGGCCATGTTGGAAGGGCATTTCCTTCTCCGCTCGGGCAAGCACAGCTCGGTCTATTTCCAGATGGCGCTCCTGCTGCAGCATCCGGAGTGGGCGGAGCGCTGTGGAAGATGGATTGCGGAGGGCTGGTCCGACGCCGGCATTGACTGCGTTGTGGGGCCTGCGATGGGCGGTGTGATCATTGCGCATGAGGTCGCACGCGCGTTGGGTTGTCGCTGTATCTTTGCCGAGAAAGACGCAGCGGGGCGGCTGACGATTCGTCGCAATTTCCAGATCGCGCCGGGTTCACGGGTTCTGGTTGCGGAGGACGTCGTGACGAAGGGGACGGCGGTTGCGGAGACGGTAGCGGTGCTGCGGGAATTGGGTGTAGAGCCGGTTGGCATCGGCGTGTTGCTGGATCGGAGCGGGGGCAATCGCATGGATATCGGGGTAGAGCTTCGCAGCTTGATGCAGCGGACGGCACCGCTTTACGAGCCGGACGACTGTCCGCTTTGCAGGCAGGGCCTGGACCTGATCAAACCGGGCAGTGGAAAGGTGTCATAGCGTGACCGTAGAGGTCAGGAGTCGCACTTCCGGCGACTGGAACGTGAGGGTGCGGTGGGCAATTCAGGCAGTGTGGTATTCTTTACTTTTGGATGCGCCGCGAATTTCGTAGGTTGCCCAACAGGTCGGGCAAAGAGCCTCAGCTGTGGGATGCTGGAAAAAACTCCATAGGGTCAGAGCATGTTGAAGTGGATTCAGAATAAGATTATCGGGACAAAGAACGAACGGGATGTGCGAAAGCTGCGGCCGTTTGTTCAGCAGATCAATGAGTTGGAAGAGGGGTTGCAGAGCCTCTCCGACGAGCAGTTGCAGGCAAAGACCGAAGAGTTTCGGGCACGCCTGCGCTCGGGGGAGCAGATTGACGATCTGATGTGCGAGGCGTTCGCGGTCGTGAAGAACGCTTGCCGCCGACTCGTTGGACGGTCCTGGCCGGTGACGGGCAATGATATCACCTGGGACATGGTGCCCTTTGACGTCCAGCTCATCGGTGGGATTGCGCTGCACCAGGGCAAGATTGCCGAGATGGCGACGGGTGAGGGTAAAACGCTGGTCGCGACGATGCCGCTTTATCTGAATGCACTGACAGGGAACAACGTGCGTTTGGTGACGGTGAACGACTATCTGGCCAAGCGTGACAGTGAGTGGATGGGCGGGGTGTTCAAGTTTCTGGGGCTGACGATTGGCTGTATCCAGCATGACCAGCCGCCTGAGATCCGCCGTGCGCAGTACGAGTGTGACATCACTTATGGCACGAACAGCGAGTTCGGATTCGACTATCTGCGTGACAACGGGATGGCCCGCAGCAAGGAGACGCAGGTCCAGAAGGGGCATTTTTACGCGATCGTCGACGAGATCGACTCGATCCTGATTGACGAGGCCAGGACGCCGCTGATTATTTCGGGGCCGAGCACGGTATCTGCGGAGCAGTACGAGAAGTTCAAGCCGGCGGTCCAGCGTCTCTATCGTGAGCAGATGAATTTCTGCAACAAGCTCACGGCCGAGGCGAAGAAGCTTTTGGAGCAGGACGAGCCGGATGAGTATACCGCCGGGCGCCTGCTGTTTCAGGTTAGCCAGGGCATGCCGAAGCACAAGCAGCTGCAGCACATGATCGAGGACCCACGGATTCGGAAGTTGCTTTCGAGGACCGAGGGCGAGGTGATGACGCAGGACCAGCGGAAGATCGAGTTCCACCGGTTGAAGGAGGAGCTCTACTTCACGATCGACGAAAAGGGCAGCGATTCGGACCTGACGGAGAAGGGGCGGAACTTTCTGCATCCCGACGACCCTGAAGCCTTTGTTCTGCCGGACCTGATCAATGATTTCCATGACATCGACCAGGACGAGAGCCTGAGTCCGGAGGAGAAGGCCAAGCGCAAGGCCAAGGTCCAGGAAGCCTTCGACCAGAAGGGCGAAGCGATTCACAACATCGCCCAGCTGCTGCGTGCGTATTGTGTCTTTGAAAAGGACGTGCAGTATGTGGTGCAGGACAACGAGGTCCTGATTGTCGATGAGTTCACCGGGCGTCTGATGCCGGGGCGTCGATACAGTGACGGACTGCACCAGGCATTGGAGGCGAAGGAGGGTGTACGCATCCAGCGCCCGACGCAGACGCTTGCCACGATCACGATTCAGAACTATTTCCGCCTTTACGAGAAGCTGGCAGGAATGACCGGCACGGCGGAGACGGAAGCGGACGAGTTCCACCAGATCTACAAGCTGGACGTGATGGTGATCCCCACGAACCGGCCGTGTCGGCGTGAGGACTACAATGACCTGGTCTACAAGACGCGGCGGGAGAAATACAACGCGATCATCGACGAGATCATTGAGGCGCACAAGGAAGGCCAACCGGTGTTGGTCGGCACGGCGTCGGTGGATGCGTCCGAGGTCCTCAGCCGGCTGTTGCGGCGGCGGAACATCCCGCACTCGGTCCTGAACGCGAAGTACCACCAGCGCGAGGCTGAGATCATTTCCATGGCGGGCCAGCGCGGGGCGGTGACGATTGCGACGAACATGGCCGGACGCGGAACCGACATCAAGCTGGGTCCCGGCGTAGAGGCACTGGGCGGGTTGTTTGTAATCGGCAGTGAGCGGCATGAGGCGCGGCGCATTGACCGCCAGTTGCGGGGACGTTGTGCGCGTCAGGGCGACCGGGGGACGACTCGGTTCTATGTCTCCCTGGAAGACGACCTGATGCGGCTGTTTGGATCGAATAAGATCGCGACTCTGATGGAGAAGGTCGGGCTGGAGGAGGGCGAGCCGATTGAGCATCGGCTGTTGAATCGTTCGATTGAATCGGCTCAGAAGCGGGTGGAGCAGCACAACTTCTCGATTCGCAAGCGGACGCTCGAGTACGACGATGTCATGAACAAGCAGCGCGAGGTCATCTACGACCTGCGTAACTCCCTGCTCGACAGCGAGGATCCGCGTGAGCAGTTGTTCGAGTACGTCGATGATACGATCTTCCGAAAGATCTCGGGATTCCTGGGTTCGAAGGAGGAGCCTTTGACCGAGCCGGATATCAAGGGGCTGTTGGGCTGGTGTGCCCTGACCTTCCCGATCGGTCTGAAGGAGGCGGACCTGTATGAGAGCGAGGGCAAACTCCTCGCCGCGGATACGGTCGCGGATATGGTCTGCGAGAAGGTGCGCAAGGCCTATGCGATCAAGGTATCCATCGAGAATCCGGAAGCGCTGCGGTATCTCGAGCGGCTGACGGTGCTCAACGCGATCGATCGGCTCTGGCAGGAGCATCTTTACAACATGGACAGCCTCCGCCAGGGCGTCGGCCTGCGCTCTTACGGTCAGCGCGACCCGTTGATCGAGTACAAGAACGAGGCATTCGATATGTTCTCGGAGTTGGTGGACAGCATTCAGAACGAGGTGGCGACCAACCTGTTCAGGTCCGCATCGAGCGTGATGGCGATGGAGCAATTCCTGCGTAATCTGCCGCAGAACCTGGTTCACCAGGACGCGCAGTCGATGGGTGGTGCACAACCGGCTCAGGCCGGGGGCGGGTCGGCACCGACGCCGGCACATGGGCCTGCACCGAGTGGCGCTTCTGCGTCGATGGTCGATCGGGCGCTGAGTCAATCGCCGGTGCGTCGGGACGTCGCGAAGGTCGGGCGCAACGATCCATGCCCTTGCGGGAGCGGCAAGAAGTACAAGAAGTGCTGTGGGAAAGCCGAGTAGGATCCGTCGGTGATGTGCTGGGTGTTGGGTTAGGTTGGCTGACTGTCTGGGTGTGTGTATGCGTGCTGTGGCGGGTCCGAGCGGGGGAACTCCGAGATATTCCATCAGGTTTCCGCCGATGGGTGGGAATGCCTGCCGGCCGTGCGTGTGACGGATTGAGGGAAGGGAACCTGTCGTGGGCGAGATGTCGCGAGAGACTGAGGATAGGGTGGAGGGCCGGCCGTGGTGGGTGTTGCCTGTTTGGGCGCTGATCTGCGGGGTGGTAAGGTTTCTGACCTATCCACCGGTCGGCTGGTCCGGCCTGGGTTGGATCACACCGGCGTTGATCGCGTTCCCGGCGATCCTGCTGACCTCGAAAGGGAATGGTGGCTACTGGCGTCATTCCTGGGGGCGCGGCCTGCTCTTTTCCTGGCTTGGCGGAGTCTTGTTCTACTGGTCGTCGCTCGCCTGGCTGCGGCATGCGACCCTGCCGGGCTTCCTTCTTTTGGGCCTTTATATCGGACTGTTCCCGATGGCGTTTTACGCGGGGGTCCGGGTAGCCGCCGGCCGTTTTCGGCCCGCGGAATCGGTGGTCGGACGCCTGCTCCTGGCGGGGTATGGCGCGTCGGTCTGGGTCGTTACGGAGTGGGCACAGGCGCATTTTTTGACGGGGCTGCCTTGGAACCTGCTTGCTGTATCGCAGGTCGATTCCACCGCCCTGATTCAGATCTCGGAGTGGACGGGAGTCTATGGCGTCTCCTGGATAATCAGTGCGGTCTCGCTCCTCTTGTTCTTCAGTATTTGGCGGATGATCAGGGAGCGGCGCACGCTCGGCCGGCAACCGCAGTATGAATTCCACTGTGCGATGCTGATCCTGGTCCTCGATTTGGCAATGGGCGTCCAGTGCATGACTCGCTGGCGGACGGGCAACGGCTACCAGGAAGGTGCCAAGCTTCCGATTTCGGTGGTTCAGGGTGCGGTCCCACAGGAGGTCAAGGCCAAGGGTTTGGAGGATGATGTGGTGCGTGAGCGTTACCTGCACTACTCCAAGCTGGCGATTGCCTCGGGCTCGAAATTCGTGATCTGGCCTGAATCCGCCGCGCCGATCCCCATCCTGAATGACCCCTTGACCTACACCCGGCTGCAAGCGATGGCTCAACCGGCCGGTACCGGGGTCCTGATCGGCACTTTAGAAACGGTTTACACGGGTGTGGATACCGAGGCCGAGTATTACAACAGCGCGTATTTACTCGAGCCGGACGGTCGGATGTTCCAGTTTTATCGGAAGATCCACATCGTCCCTTTCGGCGAGTTTATCCCGTTCGAGAAGCAATTGCCCTGGATGGCCAAGCTGATTCCGATCCCGGGGAGCCTGACGCGCGGGCGTGAGTATGTGAAGATGGAGCTCGACCTCGGCGGTGGTGAGGTGTTGCAGTTTCCGGTTCTGATCTGTTTCGAGGATATTGTCCCGCATCATGTGCGTCGGTACATCCAGCCGGGGGTGGGACTCCTGGTCAATATCACCAATGACGGCTGGTTCAAGCGCACGGCCGCGCCCTGGCAGCACGCAGCCAACGCGCGATTTCGCTGTGTGGAGAACAGACTACCCATGGTCCGCAGCGCTAATACCGGTCTCTCCTGTGTGATCGACCGTACGGGCGTCCTGCGGAACTATTTCGCAACAGACCCTGAGGGTCGGGAAATCTATGGCGAAGGCACGGCGACATGGTCGGTGCAGACCGGAGCAATGGGGGCGGACGCCCTGACCTTTTACACGCGTCACGGCGATCTCTTCGCCCTGGGCTGTACGCTGATAGTGGGGCTTGGCCTCGTTCCCGCCGTCGCCGGTGCAATTCGCGCACGCAGGCGTGGCGTGCAGGCCGAAGCGGATGCGGCGGAGTTTGAAGCGCGGGTCTAATAGGCGCCCCAGGAGGATTGCCCCGGTTCGGCCGTCGGCATGGTGTTAATCCTGCCGGGGGTGCCGTGGTGACCGAGTGCGCCGTAAGGCTCCGTCGCGATGGTCCACGCCGTGACTTCGGATCCGGACAGCCTGGCGATCGCAGCGCCCGGTGCCGGGGAAATGGGGATGATGTTGGGCAATGGGTGGACCAGTTTTTGATAGTCGCCGAAGGCGGCCGCGTCGATGATCCGATGGCCTTCCAGTAAAACGATTTCATCGCCGGCTTTGTTCATCTGGAAGTCGGCCCCGTAGATGTAATCGATGGGGAGTCCGTCCGGCTCGGCGGCGTCGTGGCATTGGGCGAGGAGGAGATAGCCCCTGGGTGCGATCACCAGCGGGCTGGGGTGCCGGATGGCATGCAGGTCGCTGCCGTTATCGCGCAGGATCCAGCCATTGATATCGATGGGCATGTCGGTGGTGTTATGCAGTTCGATCCATTCGCAGCCTTCGTCCTCACCCAACGGATCGGCAAGGAACTCATTGATCACGATGCATCCGGGCGCGCGCGGGCCGGGGAGGGTTTCTTCGAGCAGGGGCGACCACTCGGTCCCAGCCAACACCCGTGCGGCGAGCCGAGCCGGGAGTGTGGCCGTCACGGGTTCGGTCGTGGAGACGGCGGCGGCGGTGGTCGGCAGACCATTCAGGGGATTGCGTGGATCGGAGCCATCCAGGGTGAACCAGACCTCACCGCGGGCGTTGGGGTTTTTGAGGAGCAATTGCCAAGCCGTATTGGAGAGCGGCTCGATATCGGCCAGTTCAGGTGCGAGCAGAGTTGGGTCCCACAGGCCTTCCGCCTGAAAATGGTTCAACATGATGGCGGGTCGCCGTTGGAACCAGGTGGTGGGGATCGACTGGTCAAAGGTGCCGTAGAACCGGGATACGGGCAGTGCGATGGTCCGTTGCAGTTCGCTGAAGCGCCGCAGCCGATTCGCTGGTGCGAGCGCGCCATCGGCATGGATCAGGTGCTTTTGGACTCGGTCGGCGAAGAGCAGGCGGAACTCCGGATTGAGGCGGAGCTTGGAGTAGAGCGCACCGATGCGCGTTTCAGGCTTGGCGCGGACATCCGTCGCGAGGGTATTTCGATCGAGAGTGTGGGCGCCGCGTGTGCCCCACCCGCCTTCCGCGTCCCAGATGACATACCGGAAGCGGCCACCGGGAGAGCGTTCCCGAGCCGCGACCCAGTTGTTTTGCGGCCAGTCCCACATAGCGGCGAAGCTGTTGAGTATCAGGTAATCGGCGAAATTGGTCAGATCCACGCGGGAGGCGAGGCGCCGATAGTACAGGCGGTCGGTCGGATCCGTGGTGGCGATGAGGGTCCCGATCTCGTTCCAGAGGTCGAACGACCCCGATTTGAGCTCACCGATATGGATGACATCCCATGCTCGGGTGCTGTGGTGGAATGCTTGAAAGAAGGCCTCGTCCGGGCGGGGCACCGGATTATAGAAGCCTTTGTATTCGCCGTTGATGAAGAGTGCGCACATCGTCCCGACGGCGGCCGGCTGGCCCATATCGAGGGAGAGTCTACGCGCGAGTTCGTCTTTGAGAAATGGATTGGCCCAATCATTATGTCCGGCGCGCAGGGTGATTTGGTCCATCGCCAACAGGGGCGAAGCCGGCATCCAGGTATTGGGAATCTGCGCGGTCCCGTAGTCGTTGCGCGGATAGAGTCGAAACGAGAGCTTCTGGCTCTGGACACCGATCCATTCATCTCCCAGGCGATAGCGTGGGCGCATGTATTCGCTTCCGGCAATTCGGATGCCGCATGGGAAGGCGAGGGCCGGCCCGTCTCCGGCATATCTTGGAAACCATTCGACATGGACCGGACGTTCGACGATTCGGCCGTGGAAGAGCATGTGGTTGTAGTCATTCAGTCCGCTTGGGGTCCAGGCATCGGCGGTGATGCCGCCGCGCATCGCGGCGATGCCGTAGGGTCTGAAGAAGATATTGGCGGGGTCGCCGGTCAGACAGAGCGCGGGTAGATCGAAATGCTCGGGCGGAAGGTTGACGAGGTAGGTGGCGGTCTGCACGGGCGATGGCATGTGCCCTTCGAGGAAAGCGCGTGCGCGGATGGCGGTCGGTTGGGTCACTGTGATTGGGCTGGTATAGAGCAGCCCATGGGTGAGGGACGGGATGGAGCCGTCGGTGGTGTAGTAGATGGCGGCATTCGGGGTGGGACATTGGAGCGCGACGGATTGGTCCTGATCGGCGACCCTGCCGGCGGGTGAGAACAGGGGTGGGGCGACCTGCTGGCCAAGGCGTTCGTCCGCCTCATTGGCCTCGCCTGGGGTGGCGGGGAAGAGGAAGCAAAAGGTGCCGGTCTGCGGATCTCGGCCCCAGGAATAGAAGGGTGACTGTGGGGGGAACTGCGGCTGCACCGCATCGATCAGGCGGGTTGGGGTCTGGGCATCCCAGAGTGCGAGGTATTCGCCCTGGTCATCGAGTTGGAAATTGGTGTGCAGCTCGGTGGCGGTGGAGGTTCCCAGTCCGGATGCGAAGATCGTGAGGTAGCCGGAAGCCGGGATCGTCACATCTGGGAAGGCCCATTTGCGCGGTTGCTCCGGATCGTCGGTGAGCGACCAGCCGAGGAGGGGGACTGGGTGTGCCTCCAGGTTCCGCAGCTCGATCCAATCGTGGGTCTGCCCCTGGCGATCCCGCAGCAAACCAGGCTCATGTGCGTTGTCGGTCCAGTGCCATTCCGCGGCGGGGTCCACCAGCGGTTGCTGATCGAGGACGAGTTGAATGGTCGGTTGAAACCTGGGCACGGCCGTCCGAATCCGAAAGCCGAACGCGTCGGTGGTGTAATTGTTATGAATTAGAATGGCGAGTGAGTTGGAGCCGGGCTGGAGCAGCAGTTGGGGTTGAGTTTTATAGAAGGTCAGGGGGCGGGTCGTGCTGAACCCTTGGGTTGCGGGGTAGTCATGCGGCGTATAGCTCCCGGATGGGCCGAGATTCGAGCGCCAGAGTTCTTTGCCGTTCAGGTACGCGACGAACCCGCCTTCGAAGGCGATTTCCAGTTTCAATCGAGCGCTGGCGTTTGGCAGTTCCTCGGGCGAGAGGGTGAATGTGGTACGCAGATGGAGGCCTGACCGGGTGGTGTTCGGCAGGTGCGCCAAGGGACTGGACGGCCAGGTGCGGTCGTCGAAGGCGGGATCGAACCAAGGCCGTCGGTTCCCGATCCGGTGGGGGCCCAGCGCGGTGTCCGACGTGTACATCGAGGACGTGTCATCGTGCACGGCGACGAGTTCGTTGATGACGACTGCGGCCGGGCGTGGAGTGATGGCGAGGCTCACCTCTCCCGGGAGCGATGCCAACGCCAGGAGTATGAGCCGGCAGTTCGACCATGGACCCCGCCGGGATAACAGCCGTTTCAAGGCAGGACCTCCCACAGGGAGTGCCCACGATCCGGCGCGGCAAAGGTATCGAGGAGCTTAGCGATCTGCGGGTCTTTCTCCAAAAGACGCCAAAGCATGCCGGTGCGGTGGTTCTCGATCATGATGACAATGGGCCCCTGATCGATCGCGAGGTAGCTATCGGAAACCCATGCGCGCTGGAGATTGAACGCATCGTAGAAACCGAATGGTCCCCAGATGCGGTCACCCAGCGCGTCATACATATGCCTGCATGCCTCCAGCGATTCCTCGGGGGTATAGGGCATGGCGCTGAGCGCGGCGGTTGGAGCGATGGTGCCGTCGTCCAGGGTCGGAGCATGCGCTTTGTAGCCGTCGGGGTTCAGGCTTGCGGTCAGACCCCAGGCGCCGGGGCCGTAGCCTTTGAACCCGTTGGGGTTATCTATGCAATACGCACGATGGATCCGTGTGATGTTGCGGTTGTTCTCGAAGTAGTTGCAGAAGGGGTCATTAATCCGCTTCGGATCGATCCCGAGGTAGGAGTAATGGGTGAAGAAGAGGGGCCCTCCGAGGGGTGGGCCGACGAATTGGCGGATCCCGTAAAAATCCTTTCCGGACTTATATCGCTCCGGGTCGTGGACCCATCCGGAACGGTAGGAATCGGCGGGAATCGGGTGTGTGGGAGAGGCGATGGCCAGGAGGTAGGTGATCATGCATTCATTGAACCCGCGGATGAGGTGGTTCATTTCCCAACCGAATTCGGGTGACCAGTGCCAATAGAGTGCTCCGCCCTCCGGTTCGGACAGGTACCATGTCCATTCCATGTCGTGCCAGAGCTGGGTGATCCGATCGCGCAGCTCGGTCTCCTGAGGGTCGGTGGCATCGTCAAAAAACTGGCGGGCGCAGAGCAGGCCCTGCATCAGGTAGGATGACTCGACGATGTCTCCGCCGTTGTCCTTGGGACTGAACGGAATCGTCTGGCCGGTCTCGCCGTTGATCCAGTGGGCCCACATCCCGTGATAGCGTGTGCAGGTGTCCTGGAGAAAGCGGGTCATCCTGAGGATCTGCGTACGCGCCTGGTCACGGGTGAGAAACCCGCGCTCGACCCCGACCAGGATGGCCATGACCCCGAACCCCGACCCGCCTGAGGTGACGATATCGCGGTGGTGGCCCAGGCCTTCCCGGGCGAGGCCGCTGACCGGATGGGCGAAGTCGGTGAAGTATCGCAGGGTTGCGTGTTGAATGGATGAGAGCAGTGCAGCATCGCTGAGCGCGACCGTCCTGGCCGTCACACTCGGTGAGGTTGCAACGAGGGCCTGTGCGGAATCCCACGCCTTGACACGATACCGATAGCTCTGGTCGTTTTCACCGATGTAATCGCTGTAGACCGGGTAGTCCTGCGGCCCGGACGAGAGCGGTTGGAACGGGGCATCCTCGGGCGTAGCGGCGCGTTCGACGGTGTAGCTGAGGCCGGGTTGGTCGGGGGGCGCGTGCCAGGTCAAATCGATGCGTCGGTCGTAGCCGATGGCGGTCAGCTCCAGAGCGCCAGCGCCGGCGGGAGCCGGCATGAGGAATGATGCGCCCGCGATCGTCAACCATCGAAAAGCTGGATGGATTCTCATGAAAAGGGTGCTCCGGCGGTGATCGCTCTGACGCTCGGCAGAGGGGCAAGGCTACGGGTCGTCCTGAGGCCGGCATGGTAACACCTTGCGCCCCGCGATCGCCAGCCAATCGTGGGAATGCTGACGAACCTCGGACAGCGAGGCTGGAAGGGGTAGAGGAAGGTTGAAGGGCAAACCTGGGAGGCACGAAGACGCGAAGGTCTGGAAGGAGAGGTTTGTCTCCGGGAGCCTCTCCGGCTCCGGATGGTAGGGCGCACGATCGGGATCGATCAACCAGGAACAAACTGATTGCCAAGCAGCGGGTGCGCGGGATAGCTTGCGCTGCGCTTGACCATTGAGTTGACTATCCCGGGATCGATCAAGGAAAGCAGGGGAAAGATGATTCAGAGGTGCTTCAAAACAGGGCTCGCGTGGCTCTTGGTTTGTGGAATGGTGGGGCTTGGGTTTGAGACGACTGGACGCGCGGGCACCACGCCCTTTGTCCAGGCTGACGCGGATGCCGAGGGGTATTCCTACGTTTTGGGCGTCCGGTCGGCGCTCGGCCAGCGAGGGCGCGGGATCCGAAAGGGTGGATTGGCCGACCGGATCAATGCGAGCAATTTTGGTGGGCGCTCCGAGGGTTTGGAGCCGATGCATGTCGGACTGATCATTGGGGGGATCGCGCTTGCTACCTTGTTGATCGTGGCCGTCGTCGATGACGACGACGATGATGATGACAATCAGACGGCCCAGCCCACGATCTTTGCTGAAAAGACCGGCCTGGAGCCGCCGGAATCGACCGCATCCTCCCCGACGGGTAGCACCGGGTCTGGGTCGTGGGGGCAATCCTCGCAGAGCTCGCAGACCACGACCACGACATCCGGCGATGGGACGACCACCCATACCGTGACGACTCGGACGAGTTCGAGCAGTTCAACGACGAACCGCTAGATCGACGGTATCCGAAAACGCCTCCGCGTCCTCTGCGTCCTCTGCGCGAGGCTCTCCGGCTCCGGATGGGGAGGACTCCCGCAGAGGGCGCAGAGGGCGCAGAGGGTTATTGGGAGGTGAGAATCCAGATACGTCGAAGCAGTAACTGCCTTGGTCTGCTGAACGGTATATCTGAAAAATTTCTCCAAGAAAGTAGGGATCAGAGCATGGCCCCACCCCCCCCATGGCCAGGTCGAAAACGCCACCGCGTCCTCTGCGCGAGGCTCTCCGGCTCCGGATGGGGAGGACTCCCGCAGAGGGC
>ENA-UOOH01002774-UOOH01002774.1-fermentation-metagenome-genome-assembly--contig:-NODE-2774-length-14388-cov-10.680109_pt1 | contig 14388 bp, 9 predicted proteins | sample MGYA00245778_ERZ724025 | MGnify/ENA primary metagenome ERZ724025 (study PRJEB28704, sample SAMN03018313) | fermentation metagenome | biome: anthropogenic terrestrial biome; feature: soil; material... | reverse complement strand
AGTGCGGCAAAAGCGATGAAGACGGTGTTAATGGTGAAGAGGTAAAGTGCTCCGAAGAAGAAGTTAAACTGATAAGTGGCCAGCCCGTATCCTGCTGTGCAGATGGGTGGCATCAGCGCGGTAGCAATCGCCACACCGGGGATCACATTTCCCTTTAAACGACTGCTCATCGCCACAATACCGGCCAGACCGCCAAAGAGGGCGATGATCACATCGTAGATGGTTGGACTGGTACGGGCCAGCAGCTCCGAGTGTGCTTCGTTGATGGGTGAAAGCAGAAAGTAGAACGTAGAGGTGAGGAGGCTTACACCCACAGCAAAAGAGAAATTTTTCAGCGAACGTCGCAGCAGCTGAAAGTCGTATGTTGCAAGGCTATAGCCAACTCCGTTGATGGGACCCATTAGCGGCGAGATAAGCATGGCACCAATGATCACCGCCGTGGAGTTCATGTTGAGCCCCACGGAGGCCACCACAATAGCAAACACCAGAATCCACAGGTTCGTTCCCTTGAAGACGATACCCTGTTCAATGTTCGTGTGAATGGTATTATACTCTTCCATTTCGCTGCGCAGGTCGAACCAGCGCAACAGTTTCTCACTTCTCTTTTCCATAACCAGTCATTAATTTTGCGAATCTATAAAAAAAACCAAAACGACTGATGCGTTTAGAGAATATTTCTCTTTCGAAGGGCAGGGTCAGAGGACGCCTGTTCTCTTAAAGACGGCCGTGATGCGTTCAATGGAGTGATCGATCTGCTCAATGGTGTGTGTGGCCATCAGCGAGTAACGAATGAGTGTGTCGTTTGATGCGACGGCGGGCGGAACAACCGGATTGACAAAAATACCTTCTTCGAAAAGCATTTTGGTAATCATGAAGGTCTTGTCGTTGTCCCTGACATAAAGCGGCAGAATAGGCGTCGACGTAGGTCCCAGCTCAAACCCTCTTTCCCGGAACTGATTGATAGCGTAATCGGTCAGCTCCCACAATCGTTTCACACGTTCCGGCTCAGATTTAAGAATATCGAGCGCCGCGGCAGCAGCAGCTGTGGCAGCCGGTGTGATGCTGGCACTAAAAATATTGGTACGTGCATTGTGGCGCAGATAGTTGATCACCGGATAGTCACCGGCGATAAATCCGCCGATGGAGGCCAACGACTTGCTGAATGTACCCATCACAAGGTCCACATCGTCGAGCAGGCCAAAATGATCACAGACACCGCGGCCGCTGTATCTTTTGCCAAGGACCCCCAGGCTGTGTGCCTCGTCCACCATGATATTGGCGTTGTATTTGCGCGCCAGCTTCACGATCTCGGGCAGATTGGCCAGATCTCCTTCCATACTGAAGACGCCATCGACAACAATCAATTTCACCTTCCTGGGATCACAGCGTTTAAGTTGCTTCTCCAGGGAATCCATATCGTTATGACGAAACTTGTATTTTGTGGAGAAAGATGTCCGTAGTCCCTCTATGATGGATGCATGATCTCTCTCATCCCAGATGATGTATTCATCTCTTCCGGTAAGACATCCCAGTACCCCCTCGTTCACGGTAAATCCGGTGGAGAAAACAACGGCTTCATCCTTATTCATGAAGTTGGCAAGTTTTCGCTCAAGCTCCAGATGTATGTCGAGCGTCCCGTTCAAAAAACGGGATCCCGCCATGCCGGTACCATATTTCTTAGTCGCAGCAATCGCAGCTTCTTTTACTTTCGGGTGATTGGTCAGCCCCAGATAGGCATTTGAACCGAACATCAACACTTTCTTCCCGTTGATGAGAACTTCTGTGTCCTGATCGCTTTCAATAGCCCGGAAGTAGGGATAGATGCCTGCAGCTTTCGCACGCTGCGGAGCATCATATTTCATCATTTTTTCTTTTAAAAGATTCATCTAAAGAAAATTAAAAAAATAAACTTCTTCCTAAATCAGAGTGAGAAGTGTTTTTTCCAAGAAACCAATTGCAAAGATAGCAATTAATTTAAATAGTCGGATGCAACTCTTTTTTTTTGAACCACCCGGCTGGTTCGGACGAATATTTTAAACATTTTCGATTTATAAACGTTTTAACGACATTGGACACATTTAATAAATAAACAGTAACACAACTATGGTAAGTAAAGAATTAGAAACCGCAATTAACAAACAGATCAACGCCGAATTATGGTCGGCTTATCTCTACCTCTCCATGTCAACCTGGTGCGCTCACGAAGGTCTTCCTGGTTTTGCCAACTGGTTCAAGGTTCAGTTTCAGGAAGAACAGGACCACGCATTGAAGTTTATGAATTATCTTATTGCGAAAGGGAACAGGGTAGAATTAGCCCCTATAGAAAAGGTAGAAACGTCATGGGATTCTGTATTAAAAACATTTCAGGACACGCTGGATCACGAAAGAGTGGTTACCTCGCTCATCAACAATCTGGTTTCGATTGCGCGCAAAGAAAACGACTTTGCAACCGAAAACATGTTACAGTGGTTTGTGAATGAGCAGGTGGAAGAGGAAGAAACGGCCCAGGGAATGATCGACAGCCTGAAGCTGATAGGCAACAACGGATTTGGTGTCTACACCATGGACAAAGAGCTGGCGCAAAGGAGCTATACACCCATCAATACTGCTACAACTGCTTAATTGAAATAACTTTTGATATTTTTGTGAGAAAATCGGGGGAATTTCATTATTTCCCTGATTTTTTTCAACACAAACCTTTTGACGAAAAACGCTCATACTGACAAATCTTTCACACCGGACAATGCAGCTAGAAAAAACAGGGACTAAATACAGGAAATTGGGCAAGTGCATACTGTTAGACGCGGTAGGTATGGCTTCAGCTGCTATTCCGGCCGCCGCTTTTGTCGATGTAATATGGGCTCCCGTGGCCGCTTACATCAGCTACAAGATGTTCGGCGAGAAAAAGGGAAAATACACCTCCCTCATCACTTTCATGGAAGAGCTATTCCCTGTCACAGACATAATTCCATCGTTTACCCTCTTCTGGATTTTATTCGATTTTCTGAGTATTGGAAAAGAGAAAGAGAGGATGGCCAAGGTTGTTGATGGCACAATTATGAAAATCGACCAATAAAAAAATCATGATAATCAAAAAGATCGTTCTCTCGCTGGCAGCATTTTTCATGTTGCTTTCCTGCACCGGTGCTTCAAAGGTAGAAACCGGTTCTTTGTTATGGAAAGTATCCGGAAATGGACTTGAACAGCCTTCCTTCCTTTTTGGAACCCACCACCTTGTCCCCATCTCCTTTCTCGACTCTGTTTCGGGAGTAATGGATGCTTTTGAAAACACGGAACAGACTGTGGGCGAGCTTGACATGAGCAATATGGCTTCGATGCAGATGAAAATTATGAACGAGTCAACAATGCCGTCCGGCGTTTCGTATGATTCGCTATTGTCTCCGGAAGATGCAGCGCTGCTCGACAGCACGCTTATCCGGCTGCTGGGTGCCGGGTTGAAGCAGCTTGGCACACTCAAACCTGCCCTGCTCTCCAACCTGATTTCTGTCACCCTCTATCAACAGTACTACCCTTCCCTTTCGTCCGGGAAGAGTCTTGATCAGTATTTTCAGGAGGAGGCGTTAAAACGCACCCGGCCGGTAATCGGACTCGAAACAACCGAGGATCAGATCTCTGTTTTGCTCAACTCGCAAACATTGGAGAGACAGGCGGAACTGTTGGTCTGCATGGTCAAACATCCGGAACTGCTGAAAAAGCAGATGGATGAGCTCCAGGTAGCTTACCACGCACAGAATATTCATGCACTGCGGGCACTGTACGAGAAGGAAATGCCCGACGACCCCTGCCCTTCTACCGAAAAGGAGAAAAATACGCTGAACGGCGATCGAAACAGAAAATGGCTTGAACAACTGCCTGCCATCATGAAGGAGAAGCCATCGTTCATTGCCGTGGGATGCCTGCACCTTCCCGGAGAAGAGGGACTGATTGAAGGATTGAAAGAATTGGGATACCGCGTTGAAGCTGTAAACTAGCCACAACCGCAATCACGGCCAATACATCCTTATTCCTTTACCCATATCAACGGCATCTGACACCAAAGGCCCGAAAGCGCAAATAGGCCCATCTATCTTTTCTCCAACAGCACCACATTCTCCACATGATGGGTGTGGGGAAACATGTCGACCGGCTGTACACGGATAACCTTGTAATTGCAGTCCAGCAGGTTCAGATCGCGAGCCTGCGTGGCCGGGTTACAGCTCACATATACTATTCTTTCCGGCGCTGCCAACAAAATGGCATTGACCACATCTTCGTGCATCCCGGCGCGAGGCGGATCGGTAATGATTACATCGGGATGACCATGAGCTGCAATAAACTCCGCTGTAAGCACATCTTTCATGTCGCCGGCATAAAAGCGTGTATTTTCGATCCCGTTTATCTGCGAGTTTACCCGTGCGTCTTCAATGGCTTCCTCCACGTACTCTATTCCAATCACTTCCCTGGCATTGCGTGCCACAAAGTTGGCAATGGTACCCGTACCGGTATAAAGGTCGTACACCAGCTCATCACCCGTAAGCTGCGCGAAGCTTCGCGCCACCCCATAGAGGTGATAGGCCTGCTCGCTGTTGGTCTGGTAGAACGATTTGGGGCCGATCTTGAATCGCAATCCCTCCATCTCTTCAAAGATGTGATCTTTGCCGCGCCAGGTCACCACCTCCTGATCCGTAATGGTGTCGTTTGCTTTTTGGTTGATGATGTAGAGCAGGGAGGTGATCTGCGGATATTCAGCCACAAGGTAGCCCATCAGTTTTTCTCTTTTTTCACGATCATCTTCATAAAAGACCACAATCACCATCCACTCACCGATGGAGCTGTTGCGGATCATGAGGGTACGCATAAGCCCCTGTTGGTTGCGAAGATCGAAGAAGCTGTAGCCCTGCTCCAGGCAGAAGCTACGAATGCTGTTCCTTATTTGGTTGGCAAGGTCGTCCATCAGCCAGCACTTGTCGATATCGAGCACCTTGTCGAACATGCCAGGGATATGGAACCCCAGAGCATTCATTTCCGCAAACTGCTTGTCGGAGCTGATCTCCTCTTCGGTGAGCCACCGCTTGTTGGAAAAGGTAAACTCCAGCTTGTTCCGGTAGAAGGTGGTCTGTGGCGCCCCCAGGATGGGGGTAATCTCCGGCAGCTCCACCTTGCCAATACGGGTCAGGCTGTCCAGCACCTGCTGTTGCTTGTATTTCAGTTGTTCCTTGTAAGGAAGCTGTTGCCACTTACAGCCGCCGCAGACGCCGAAGTGGTTGCAAAAGGGTATTGTCCTGTTTTCGGAATATTTTTCAAAGCGCACCACCCTGCCCTCGGCATAACTGTGTTTCTTGCGCGTTAGCTGTATGTCAACCACGTCGCCCGGTACGGCATACGGTACAAACAGCGCCATTCCGTCCACCTTTGCAATTGCCTTTCCCTCTGCCGCCACATCGGTGATGAGCACCGACTCGAGCAGGGGAAGTTGTTTCCTTTTTCTTGCCATTAATTTGTTTTTTTGAAGTACAAAGATAGACAAAACGCCCCACCTTTCGATGGAGCGTTCGTACTATTTTTGTGTGATTCTGAACTACTTTGTCTGTATAGCGACAACAGCTTTCCTCAATCCTTTGGCGTTTGCTTCCAGGGTAATTGTACCCGGTTTTTCTGTTGACTCCACAATGGCCACCAGCTTACCGTTAAAAAGGTGCATCTGTGGCAGGTGAAACAGATCGAGACTGGCAGGATCACCGTTGGCTCCGGCACGATAGGTGCCCGTTCCCTTTACCTTGAACGTCACCAGCTCGTTCACGTTGGGACAGGGGTTGCCGTTCTTGTCGACCACCGATACGGTGATGAACGAAAGGTCTTTCCCGTCGGCGTTGATCACATTCCTGTCCGCCTCCAGCACCAGGCGGTACGGTTTTCCGGCGGTACGAACCTCTTTTTCTGCGGCTTTGTTGCCATCCTTATCGTAGGCCACCACTTTCACTGTTCCCGGCTCATACTTCGCATCCATCCACATCAACCGGTAACGCTTCTGGCGTTCCAGCCCTTTCTGTGCTGCTGCGCTGTAGCTACCCTCGAGCGGGATGGAGAGATCTTTCTTCCGCACCCCCTGGCTTTTGCCGTTGATAAACAACTCAGCCGAAGGGTAATTGGTATAGACGAAGACCGGCGTCGCCTCGCCCTCACGACCTTCCCAGTTCCAGTGGGGCAGGATATGGAGCGTTTCAGCCTCTTTGTTCCAATGGCTGCGGTAGAGGTAAAAACGGTCTTTGGGAATACCTGCCAGGTCCACCGCCCCGAAGAGGGAACTGTGGCTGGGCCAGTTGCTGTAATAAGGAGTGGGCTCCCCCAAATAGTCGAAGCCGGTCCAGATAAACTCGCCGATGGTATAGGGAAGATCATCGTGCTGGATGAAATCATCTTCGGGGAGGTTCGACCAGCTGGCATGCTCCAGGTCGTAGGAGGAAGCCTGATGATCATCGTACATCGCCATTGCCTTCCGCTCCACCGGGAACTTGTAGACCCCGCGTGAGCTGAGCGCAGAAGTAGTTTCACTACCCAGCACAATCTGCTGCGGCAGCTTCGCGTATGCCTCCTGATAGCGGAAAGAGCGGTAGTTGAAGCCCGGCACATCCATGATGGCTGCCATATAGTTGTTGAAGACCTGATCCACACGATCCATGCCATTGGTAACAGGACGGGTGGGATCTTCCCGGTGACAGATATCCTGCAGAAAACGGGCCACCTTGGCACCCTGCGGGTTACTCTGCTCCTCCACCTCGTTGCCAATACACCACATCACCACGCTGGGGTTGTTCCGGTAATGATGCAACACATTGACCATATCCTTTTCGGCCCACTCCTTGAAATAGCGGTTATAACCATTGCGCACCTTGGGGATGGCCCACTCATCGAAGGTCTCCACCATCAGCATCATTCCCATCTCGTCGGCAATACGCACATATTCGGGTGCGGGCATGTTGTGCGAGGTGCGAATGGCGTTCACTCCCATATCCTGCATAATGCGTATCTGGCGGCGGATGGCAGCCTCATTCACGGCTCCGCCCAACGGTCCCAGGTCGTGATGCATGCAAGCACCCTGGAACTTAATCTTTTTGCCGTTCAGATAAAAACCGTCATTCGCAATCACCTCAATGGTACGGATGCCAAAGGGGGTGATGTATTCATCCACCAAGCGCCCATTCTTGTATAGTTTTGATACCGCCTTATAGAGGTTAGGCTGTCCGACATCCCAGAGCCTGGGGTTCTCCACGATCAGATCCTGTGAAAACTGATTCAGGTTGAACCGCGTTAATTCAGCTTCTGCAGAAGTAATCCTATTGGATTCAGCATCCATTATCTCTGTAATCAATTTATAGACACCTTCACCGGGGGTATGCACTTTCGTTTGAATATTCACCCGTGCAAAGTCATCATTGACCTCAGGAGTTGTTACGTACGTACCCCATACGGGAATATACGCGTCATTGGTAGTGATCAGATGCACGTTCCGGTACAACCCGGCACCGGGATACCAACGCGACTGTTCTTCGAAATTCTCCAGGCGAACAGCCAGTGTGTTGTTCTGCCCATCCTGGTTAAGCAACCCAGTGATATCGAAATAAAAAGTATTGTACCCGTTGGGCCAATAGCCTGCTTCCTGTCCGTTGACAAAAACGCGGGCGTTGCTCATGGCTCCGTCGAACTGGATGACCACTCGTTTCCCCTCCGAAAAACCGGGAATAGAAAAACTGTTCCGGTACCACCCCGCACCGACAAAAGGAAGTCCGCCCGTACGGCCATAATGCTCTATGGCAGTGGTCTGTCCGTCTTGTACGATGGCCATGCGGTGGATGTCGTTCTGCTTATCGAAGGGACCATAGATGGCCCAGTCGTGCGGTACACGCACCGACTGCCATTGGCTGTCGTCGAACCCGACTTCCGATGCCCGGGGGTTGTCTTCCCGTGTAAATTTCCACCCTTTCTCCAGCGTAACCTGTATCCTGCCCTGCCCCCACAAAAGGGAAAGACCGGCAATAAGGGCGACACAAATAAATATTATTCTTTTCATCCTTAATCTTGTTTAATATATTTAATATATCAATGGGGTACAAAAGATTGGATAACCGGGGTTACCCAATCTTCTTAAAATCTATCGGATACCACTTAGCAGTATCTAACTGAGCGAGCAGTTGGGCTGCGTTACCACCTTGAAAAAGTCGTTCCCCTTGTCGTCGACCAGGATGAAGGCCGGGAAATCTTCCACCTCTATCTTCCAGATCGCCTCCATACCCAGCTCGGGGTACTCCACACACTCCAGGCTCTTGATGCTGTTCTGTGCCAGGATGGCTGCCGGGCCGCCAATGCTGCCCAGGTAGAAGCCGCCATATTTTTTACAAGCGTCGGTCACCTGCTGACTGCGGTTCCCCTTGGCCAGCATGATCATGCTGCCACCGTGCGACTGGAACAGGTCCACATAGGAGTCCATGCGTCCCGCGGTGGTGGGGCCCATTGACCCGGAGGCATACCCTGCAGGGGTCTTAGCCGGACCGGCATAGTAGATGGGATGATCCTTGATATACTGTGGCAGTCCTTCGCCACGGTCGATACGCTCCTTGAGCTTCGCATGCGCGATGTCGCGTCCCACAATGATGGTTCCGTTGAGAGACAAACGTGTGGATACCGGATATTTGGAGAGCTCGGCCAGGATCTCTGGCATGGGCCGGTTGAGGTTGATTTTCACGCCCCCTCCCTCGCCTGCCTGGCGATATTCTTCGGGGATGAGCCGTGCCGGGTTGTCCTCCAGCTTTTCGATCCAGATTCCCTCTTTGTTGATCTTCGCCTTGATGTTGCGGTCGGCCGAGCAGGAGACGCCCATCCCCACGGGACAGGAGGCACCGTGACGCGGCAGGCGGATCACCCGCACATCGTGCGCAAAATATTTCCCTCCAAACTGTGCTCCCAGTCCCAGCTCCTCGGAGGCTTTCTTCAGCCTTTTTTCCAGTTCAATGTCGCGGAAAGCCCGGCCCAGCTCGTTTCCTTCGGTAGGCAGGTTGTCGTAGTACTTGGCCGATGCCAGCTTCACCGTCTTCAGGTTAGCCTCTGCCGAGGTGCCACCAATCACGAAGGCCACGTGGTAAGGGGGACAGGCAGCGGTACCCAGCGACTTCATTTTTTCAATCAGGAAGCTTTCCAGCTTCCCCGGTGTAAGCAATGCTTTCGTCTCCTGGTAGAGATAGGTCTTGTTGGCAGATCCGCCCCCTTTAGCAATGCAAAGGAAGTTGTATTCATTCCCCTGAACAGCATAGAGGTCAATTTGTGCCGGGAGGTTGGTGCCGGTATTCACCTCATCGTACATGTTCAGCGCAGCATTCTGGGAATATCGCAGGTTCTCGTTGACGAACGTGTTGTAGACCCCCTGTGAGAGCGCCTCCTCATCGTTGCCGTCGGTCCACACCTGTTGTCCCTTCTTGCCCGTGATGATGGCCGTGCCCGTATCCTGGCAGAAGGGGAGAATTCCTTTTGCCGATATCTCGGCGTTGCGCAGAAAGGTGAGTGCCACAAACTTATCATTCTCACTCGCCTCGGGATCGGCAAGGATTTGGGCTACCTGCTTCTGGTGATCGGGACGAAGCAGAAATTCCACATCGCGGAAGGCGGTCTGCGCCAACAGCGTCAATCCTTCCTTTGACACTTTGAGAATTTCCTTTCCTTCAAATTCTGACACGGAGACATGCTCCCTGGTGAGCAGATAATACTCGGTCTGATCCTTCGACAAGGGGAAAGGCTCCTGATACTGAAATGGTTTGTTTGCCATAAATAATTTGTATTGTTTGATTCGTTGATAACTGTCCGGTTTTGTTCACAAAGAGACAAAAATACAAAGAAAAAACGGCATCGGAAAACGATGCCGTACAAAATGACAATCAATTCATTGGGCCAGTCATATCTTCCGGGCGCACCCACCTGTCGAACTCTTCTGCCGTCACATACCCCAGGCGCACAGCCTCCTCCTTCAGCGAGGTGCCGTTCTTGTGTGCCGCATTGGCAATCTCTGCGGCTTTATAATATCCAATCATCGGGTTGAGGGCTGTGACCAGCATCAGCGAATTATGCAACAGCTCCTGAATGCGTGGCTTATTGGGCTCGATGCCCGACACACAGTGGACATCGAAAGAGACGGCTGCATCTCCCAGCAGCTGTGCACTCTGCAGGAAGTTGGCAGCCATCAGCGGCTTGAACACATTGAGTTCAAAATGGCCCTGCATGCCTCCCACGGTAATTGCCACATCGTTGCCGATCACCTGGGCACACACCATGGTGAGCGCTTCTGCCTGGGTGGGATTCACCTTCCCCGGCATGATGGACGATCCCGGCTCGTTGGCAGGGATTGTGATCTCCCCGATACCGCTCCGCGGGCCCGAAGCCAGCAGACGAATGTCGTTGGCGATCTTGTTAAGGGAAACCGCCACCTGTTTAAGGGCGCCATGGGTCTCCACGATGGCATCGTGTGCGGCAAGGGCTTCAAATTTGTTACGGGCGGTCACAAAGGGTAAGCCGGTGAATGCCGCGATGTAACGGGCTACAGCCGCATCGTAGTTTTTGGGAGCATTGAGCCCCGTGCCCACAGCCGTACCGCCGAGAGCCAGCTCGGCCAGGTGCGGCAGCGTGTGTTCAATGGCGTGAATGCCATACTCCAATTGAGCGGCATACCCGCTAAACTCCTGCCCCAGGGTGAGGGGCGTGGCATCCATAAGGTGGGTACGACCAATCTTCACCACCCCTGCCATCTCTTCCGATTTCGATGCTAACGATCGCTGTAGCTGCCGCAACCCGGGCAGGGTCACCTCTACAATCTTTTTGTAACAGGCAATGTGCATCGCGGTGGGGAACGTGTCGTTGGACGACTGCGACTTGTTCACATCATCGTTGGGTTGCAACGTCTTATCGCCCTTGCCTATTTTTTTGCCGGTCAGATGATGGGCCCGGTTGGCAATCACCTCGTTCACGTTCATGTTGCTCTGCGTGCCCGACCCTGTCTGCCAGATTACCAGCGGGAACTGCTCATCATGTTTTCCTTCCAGCATCTCGTCACACACCCGTGCGATGAGGTCCCGTTTTTCCAGCGACAACACACCCAGCTCGTGATTCGCATAGGCAGCCCCCTTTTTCAGGCAGGCAAATCCGTAAATAATCTCGATGGGCATAGAGGCTGGTGCTCCTATTTTGAAATTACTACGCGACCGTTCCGTCTGTGGTCCCCATAACTTGTCGGCAGGAACTTTCACCTCTCCCAGTGTATCCTTTTCGATTCTGTAATCCATATGATCTGCTTTTTATTTTGACCTGTAACATCATACACTTTTCAAATATACAAAAAAACAACGCCAAGCAAGGCTATTATAACATTATTATTTATAATTGATATAAATAATGCGGAAAATAAACGTATCTTTGCAGGCTAAACAAGGAGTTGAATTTTATGCGTCTGTCAGAACTACAAACAGGACAAAAAGCATACATCATAAAAGTTAATGGTAGCGGCGCTTTCAGGAAACGTATCCTGGAAATGGGGTTTGTACGGGGCGAGGAAGTGAAGTCGGTGCTCAACGCCCCGCTGAAAGACCCCATCAAGTATGAGATCATGGAATATGAAGTGTCGCTGCGACGTAGTGAAGCGGTGATGATAGAGATATCCATGCTTGAAGAAGAGGCTGAGAAAACCGCCCTTTATTCGGATGGCCCGCTATTGTTTGCAGACACAGCATTGTCTGCAGCGCAACCATGTGGCAGGAACGGAAGAAGACGCCAAAGGCGTCATCGTGCCGGACATCTGTACGTACCAAAAAAGAACATCAAAGTAGCCCTGTTGGGAAACCCCAATTCCGGAAAAACCTCCATCTTCAACCTGGCATCCGGGGCACACGAACGGGTGGGAAACTATAGCGGAGTGACGGTGAATGCCAAGGAGGGGACGTTGAAGCACAACGGTTACTCATTTACGCTGGTCGACCTTCCCGGCACCTATTCGTTGTCGGCCTACACTCCGGAGGAATTGTACGCCCGTAAATACATGCTGGAGGAAAAGCCCGACGTGATCGTGAACGTGGTATCCGCATCGGCATTAGAGAGGAACCTCTATCTTACGACCGAATTGCTTGATCTGCAAGTACCGATGGTCATCGCCCTGAACATGTACGATGAGCTGGAAGAGAGTGGACGCACCTTTGATCACGAGAAATTCTCCGCGCTCATTAACACGCCCATTGTCCCTACGGTGGGCAAAAGAGGGGAAGGAATCCCCCGGCTACTGGAAAAAGTAATCACCGTTTACCGGGCCAGGGAACGCAACCCGGTACAAATCCCTTACGGTAGGGTATTGGAGAAATCAATCTCCATCATGGAACGGGAACTTATGCAGAGTGATATAACACACTGGCACATGCCGCTGCGCTATATCTGCATGAAGATGCTGGAAGGAGACAAGGAGGTGGAAGGTCGCATAGAGACGCTCTCTAAACGGGAACAGATCTTTGCACGGAGAGACAAGGAACGCTCCTATATCGAGAAGTTGCTGCGCGAAGATCCGGAGTCGGCATTCACAAATGCCCGTTACGGATTCATTGCCGGGGGGTTGAAAGAGACACTCACCGGAAAAATTCATTTTGCCGACAAAACAAAACTGCTGGATTCCATTGTCACGAATAAATATCTGGGATTTCCACTTTTTTTCCTCTTCCTCTGGATCATGTTTGAGGCAACCTTTCGCCTGGGAAACTACCCCATGGAGTGGATCGAATGGCTTGTGGCCGGCCTGGGAAACCTGATCAGGAGCAACATGGCAGAAGGCCCCCTGAAAGCACTGATCGTGGATGGCATTGTGGGCGGCGTGGGCGGCGTCATCGTCTTTCTGCCCAACATTGTAATCCTCTATCTGTTCATTGCCTTTATGGAGGACTCCGGCTATATGGCCCGTGCGGCGTTCATCATGGATAAGCTGATGCATAAGATTGGCCTGCATGGAAAATCGTTCATTCCGCTCATCATGGGATTCGGCTGCAATGTGCCCGCCGTGATGGCCACCCGCACCATTGAAAGCCGCAGCAGCCGCATGATTACCATGCTGATTGTTCCTTTCATGTCGTGCAGCGCCCGCCTGCCGGTATACATCCTGTTTGCAGGCGCATTTTTCCCCTCCCGGGCAAGCATGGTGCTGTTGGGATTGTATGCTTTCGGCATCCTGATTGCGGCACTTACGGCACGCCTGTTCCGCAAAACACTCTTCAAGGAGGAAGAGACACCGTTTGTGATGGAACTGCCTCCCTATAGAATGCCTACCCTAAAATCGATTTTCACCCATATGTGGGACCGGTCACGGCAGTATCTCCAAAAGATGGGAGGTCCCATCCTCGTCGCTTCCATCGTCATCTGGTTCCTGGGGTACTTCCCGCAAAACCAGCAACGCGAAGCAGGATTCGACACGAAGGCAGCGCAGGCAGAAACTCAATTCAACCGGAACGAAATCAGCAGCAGCGAACGGGATGTCCTGCTTGCCGATATTGCTCATGAAAGGAACAGGGAACATCAGGAAAACTCCTATATCGGAAAAATAGGGAAGTTTATTGAGCCGGTGATGCGGCCGCTGGGATTCGACTGGAAAATATCGGTGAGCCTTCTCTCGGGGATGGCCGCCAAGGAGATTGTGATCAGCACCATGGGTGTGCTTTACACCGGTGACAGCGAAGACCAGCAGTCGCTGCAGGCAAGACTACAAGCCGAGACGTATCCCGACGGGCCACCTGTGTTCACTCCGCTTGTCATCATCGGCTTTTTGTTGTTTGTGCTGATCTACTTCCCCTGCATTGCAACCATTGCAGCCATCAAGGAGGAATCACACTCCTGGAAGTGGGCACTTTTCAGCGTAGCATACTCCACCGGCCTGGCCTGGTTCATTGCCCTTGTAGTGCATCAGGCAGGGAGCCTGCTCATATAGGATTTACGGGCTGTCAAACTTTTTATCCATTCATTTTGTTGTAAGATTATGGACATACAACTTTTTATTGTTATCATCATTGGCATTGTTGTGGGAATCATTCTCCTGCGAGAGATTTATCAATTCTTTTTTACGAAAAAAGACTTCTCCCACTGTGGCGGCTGCAACATGTGCGAACTGCCGAAAAAAGAAACGGAAGAGTCACTCCCCCGTTCTATTTGAGTCATCACATCAGTCCAGATTGTCTTGTTGTATTCACTTCATCAGTTTTGCCAGCACCTCCAGGTTGGCAGGCGAATCGGGTTGCTTCCCTTCTGCCGTATGTAGCTCTGCAATCCGGTCGGCATACTTTTCATACACCTTGTGCTTCACGATCTTCATGGTGGAGTTGACCATCC
>ENA-UOOH01002773-UOOH01002773.1-fermentation-metagenome-genome-assembly--contig:-NODE-2773-length-14396-cov-2.907538_pt1 | contig 14396 bp, 9 predicted proteins | sample MGYA00245778_ERZ724025 | MGnify/ENA primary metagenome ERZ724025 (study PRJEB28704, sample SAMN03018313) | fermentation metagenome | biome: anthropogenic terrestrial biome; feature: soil; material... | reverse complement strand
GTAATAAGGAAACATGACTTTCAAATTTTCAAACTCTTTTGATGGAAAGGGAATTTTTGCAAATTCTGATAATTCTTTTAATATTGTTGCTACATAAACATCTACGACAAAAATTTTATTGGTTCTTATACAAGCCCTGTAAATTGAAACAATTCTATCGATATTTTGACCTGACGTGTATATTAAATTGATTTTATTTTGCTGTTGAAAAACTTCTATTAAGTCATTCTCAATTTCTGTTTCTGTCTTAAATCGTTTGCTTTCTCTTCCAATGGTAGTGCCTTCCAATAGCAAATAATCTACATTTTGAGGTGCATTATACGTAAACCATTTAAAAGCGTTTGCTTTTCTACCGTGGTTTCTGAAATCACCTGAATAAAGTAGGCTTTTATCTTCCGCTTCAACTAAAAATGAATATGCATCAAAAGCGGAATGGTCAGCCCAATAAGGCGTAATTGAAAAGTCGCCAATTTGAAAAACCTTTCCTTTTTCAAAGTAGTTATAATTTTCAATAATTATTTCTTGTGGAGTAAATAAACTGTTGAGTTCAATTATTTTATGTGTTGCTTCACCCATAAAATATTTTACTTTTTTATTGATGAATTTGCTTAGTCCGTAATGGTCTTGATGTGGATGCGATATAATTACACCATCAATCAATTTTTCTGTTTCATTATAAAGACCTTTAATATCAGGTAAAACACCGTGTTCAATTAATTCATGGGGTTTTAACTCTTTGAATTTACTGAAATCAAATTCTTTTCCACCTCTTTCGACTAATGGCATACCAAAGTCAAGCAATATTCGTGTGTTTTCTGTCCAGACTTCAACACACGAACCTCCAATTTCCTTTGTGCCACGATGAATTTTAAATTTCATAAATCACCATTTTGATAAACCGTTTTTTGTAGTGTAATTGAATGTTTGAAGATTGTTTAAAAAACTTGAACCGAGTTGTTTTCTCGTAAACTGTAGAATTTCATCATACTTAATCTTTGCCGAACTTTTGTAATTAAATTCCGAGATAATCAAGACAGGAATTATATCCTTAATGCTATTTGGTTTTCTCCAATTTGGATTTATTAAACCAATCTTTTGTTTCTGTTCAAGCATTTCAAACACGGCAAATTCCAACTCTTTTTTTGGAAAGTGTGTAAAAATATCGTAGTACATGCCAATTTGCAAGGGACTAAGATATATTCCAGAAGTGTTTGTTCCATGTTTATACTCAATCAACATAATATTGCCTTCTTTGTCTAATGCCAAAAAATCAACTTCGTTACCAATTGCCTTTTTCTCTAAATCTTTTCCGTAACGCTCAGGATTGAGGAGTGAAATTTTCCTTTGAAGTTGCTTATATTTTTGTTGAATGTTTCCTAAAATATTGTCTTTCTCTGCTTGATTTGAATAGCCGATTACTGCTTCTTTGTCAATAATTACAAAATCAGTATCACTGCTTCCGCAAATACCATAGATTCTAGATAATTCATTTTGATAGTAGCCTTCTTTCTTGTTTTTATAGTACCTATCAAATTGTTTGTTCTGTTCAATTTGCGTGATTAAATTCTCAATATCATTTTGAAAATTTTCATTTACACTTTTCTGACCATAAAGATTTGGTGATATGCCCTTGTATCTGTCGTCACCATCAATGAAAACTGAAGTATTGTTTCTTGGTAATATGGAAATAATTCTTGTGAGTCCACGATAAACGGAAATCCATTCTTTTGAATTATTCTTACCAATTAAAAAGTCTAATTCCTTATTATTTATGACAAAGTCAAATAGCCATCTTAATTCACCTCCATTTTCAATTAATTTTGAAAAAGTATTAGAAATTTTCCTATTGTAATACATAGTTGTTTTCATTGTCTCGGTGTCATTTCATTTCTTCGCGTTGTTGCTAACGCCCACCTGGATTTACGGGCAGCAGATTATTTTATCTCTCCATAATTAAGATATTCTGCTATATACTTGCCATTCTCAAATTTCAATAATACTTCATAATCATTTTCACCTTCTTGAAATTCTCTATGTATTTTAAGTATAATTTTTGCTCCTTCAATATTGATTGATTTAATTTTATCTTTACGACCATCATCTTTTCGGATTTCAAAAAACGGATATTCATTGTCCCAACTTGCTTTTTTTGAATATTCATTTTGAATTAAATCTACCAATCCAAAATAATTATTCTTTTTGTCTTTGATTAGAATTGGCTGGTCAACTGGACATCCCATCAGGTCTCCATTATAATCAACACCCATACCTAAAAAATTTGTTGTAAGGATTTCAATTTGATTACCGTCAACCGTAAAACATGTATCTTGATTTGAGTTTTGAATTTTAAAGACTTGTCTTCCGTTAACTATCCCGTCAATTTTCTCTCCTCTAACTTTTACATACCAAAATGCATTACAAATATCTTTTGTATCATTAAAAATACTGTCCGAAATTCCAATTATATCGACAATCCTGGGTGGAATATTAGAAAGTTCTTCACTTACATTAAGATTATTGTCGTATACTTTTATCGACTTACCCATTAAAATGGCTTGCCCTTTTGTTTTTTTGAATGTGATTCCAGAAATAATATCAGATTGACGCTGAATTTCTTTATCATTTTGAATATTCGCATTATTACCTGTCTGTGAACAGGTTAATAATCCAATTGCAGTAATTACTAATAGTTTAAAATATTTTTTCATATCTAAGGGTTTTTTTTTGACTTCCTCCTGTGTCGTCCTGATTTTTGTTTTCATTATGTGTAAACTTATTTTTCGGGACGAGATAAACATAATAAAAGATATTTCAACCTCCTTTAACACTTTTCACCTCCCACGCACCTCCGTTGCAACTCCGATGATGGTCCGATGATGGTCCGACTATGGTCTCATCATTTTTTTGCTCCTAACTTTAACTTTTATTTACAATTTTCTTCCACATTTTAGTCAAATATTGCATTCTTCATCTTCCGAAGTTTTACTTCAATAACGGCCTCTTTAACTTATTCAAACATCAACTCTTTTCAATTCCTTGAATCAGATTATGACGGTATGTCTCACCGATAGGTATTTCATTTTTACCTATGCTTATGCGGTTTCGTTTAATGCTGTCTATTTTGTTCTTCTGAACAATAAAGGATCGGTGGACACGGATAAAACGGTCTTTGGGAAGATCTTCTTCTAGTGTTTTCAGATTCATCAAAGTTAATATGGGATTGGGATTGTTCAATGTATAGATTTTGACATAATCCTTCAATCCTTCAATATAAAGGATATCGTTATACTGAATTTGAATGAGCTTATAATCGGACTTTACAAAAATGCCGTTACTTGAATTTTCTTCTTTCTCTGGAAGATCTTTTTTATGTGTGATGAGCTCAAACCAGGTAAGGGCTTTTTTGGCGGCGACAAGAAAATCGGCATAGGAAAATGGCTTGAGCAGATAGTCAATGGCATTGACTTTATAACCGTCAAGGGCGTACTTGCTGAAAGCGGTGGTAAAAACAATGCGTGTGTAGGAATTTTCAATCATATGGGCAAATTCCAATCCATTGACATCGGGCATCTGGATATCCAGAAAAATAATATCTACTTTACCTTTTTCGTACTGTTCCATAGCGGAGACAGCATTATTGAATTTACCTGTTAGATTAAGAAATGGTGTTTTATTGACATACATTTCTAACAGGTTCAACGCGAATGGCTCATCATCTAATATCCAACAATTTAATGTCATTGTTCTAAATTATTATCACTTTTTGTATCGACGATCAAAATGACAGAATATACGCCTTTATTAATGTTTATATCCATCGTATATTTTTCGGGATATAACAGCTCTAGCTGCTTTTTTACCAAATCGAGTCCTATCCCGCTCCCACTCTTGTCTGATGTGGCTTTTGGAAAATAACTGTTCATGGATATAAATTCCACTTTACCGTCATTATTCTCGGTCAGAGAGATATTGATAAACGATTCTTTACCTGCACTTATTCCATGCTTAAAGGCATTCTCTATCAAAGATATAAAAATTAAAGGGGATATCTGGGTTTCTTTATTCTCTTTAATATTAAAATGGGTTGTTAACTTAACATTGGGGGATAAACGAATACGCATCAATTCAATATAATTCTGAATGAAATCGACTTCACTTCGCAATGAAGCAAAGGTCTTATTATTGTCATACAGAAGATGTCTAAGGAGTTTGCTCAAATCTAAAACGGCTTTCTGCGCTTTGGGGGGGTCAAACTCTATAAGGGCATAGATATTGTTTAAGGTGTTTAGCAGAAAATGGGGATTGATCTGATTCTTTATATTTTGTAACTCGGCTTCGGATTTGGCTTTCTCAAGTTCTTTACGCTGGGCCTCTACCTCAAACCAATGGGTACTCATCTTGAACGCGACACTTAACCCGGCGACTAATCCTAATGAAACAATATCGCGGGTGATAATGGACATGGGGGAAGGACCGCGTCTTCTGCCTGCTCGACGCTGAAATTCTTGCATTCGCTCGGGCTCAATGAAATTACGCCATAAATCATGGGTCGTAAACAAAATGGAAACGACAATGATTATCAATGCAAGGTTGATAAGGATGAATTCTCCAATTTTTCCTTTAAACAGATATCGCTTTATCAACCATAAAAAATTGATATAGAAGACAAGTACAAAGGACAAAAGATCTGGAATTGATCTCCAAACCCTTGTCCAACTGAATCCATCTGTTCTGTCTACAAGAAAGATAGGCACAAAAAATACAATGAACCAAATTATTGCGTGAATTAGTATGGTTGTTGTCTTACTTTTGTGACTATCTCTCCTTAATATACCTATAGATGCCATATATTTATTAATTAATGATATCGATCTCCACCGCCGCGACCACCGGGTCCTTCTGGTCTGCCACCTTCACCGGGTCTACCGGGACCGCCTGGCATCATGTCTGATGCTGTTGCTCCGCCTTTAAAGAAATTGAATCTATATATGAAATGGAACATAAAATAGCTTGTCAATGTGTTTGACGTTGTGTCACGAATAAAGTTTGATGTCACATTTCTGCTGATATTACTGCGTTGTTGCAATATATCATAGATTTTGAAGCGCAAGGTACCACTTTTATCTTTAAATAATGCTTTTTGCAATGATGCGTTCCATAACCACTCGTTTTGCTTATATCCATCGGAATATCCGGAATTGGTCGAATAGGATATATCACTCTCCAGGGTAAAGTCATACGGGAAATAAATCGCGGTATTGGCTGTTGTATTATAGTTGTAATATTCTTGATCGCGCTGGCCTTCAAGGGAGTTCTTTACTCCATTGTAATTTACGTTGCCGCGAACACCAAAATCAAATATGTCTGATCTGTAATTAACTCCTAATCCTTGACCTAAATTTAATGTTTTACTTAGGTTTGGCTCGTTATTCGAAAATCCGTTGATATGATTATAACCGGCAAAGGTCATTGAGGATATGGAGAATTTTATGTTGGATTTTAATGGGATATTCATCATCAATCGTCCATTTGCATTCCAGTTGCCTTTAACATTCTCGTATGTGGTTTCTTTACGACCGGTTTTAATATCGGTAAAGGTGGTGGAAACAATATCGTTGGTCATATATCCGGCATTGGCAAAGAAATTGTACGCACTGCCTTTTTGTTGATCGAAATTCATGTAACGTACATTGAAACGGTGCTGAAAAGATGGTTTCAAATTGGGATTACCATATCGTACATTCAAAGGATCGGATACATCGACTACGGGTGAGAGCTGTTGAACGGAGGGCTGATCGGTGTCGCCAAAATAACGGATTCGCAAATTCTTCTGACGACTCCAGCGATAGTTAAACTGGGCCATGGGTGAAAAATTCCAGACATTTTGTGATAGATCATTGATCATATGATCGCCAATAAAGGTCTTGCTCCGTGAACTGGAGGGCTGGGCACTGAAACCGATAGTATAGTCATAAACGCCTCTGTCGGCACGGAAATTAACTTCCATCTCTTGATTGACAAAGGTGTTCTCTAATCGCTTACTGTATAGGGAATCTAAAACGGTATAGTCTCCGCTTAGGTCTTTGGAACGGGTGTCTTTGTCGGATTTTGAATTGTTCTGATTGTAATTATATGCTAACTGAATGTAATTGTTCAATCCGACGGGCTCTACGTATGATACATAGCCTCGATAACTGTTATTTGCGTTTGTATTTGTGAAATGCTGATCTATAATATCATCGGGCCTGGTGCCTGTATAATAGGTGTTGGAGATGTTGGTTCCATTGTTTTCTGCGTCATTGGTATTGCCGCTTAACTGAAAACTGAATACTCGACCGGGCTTACCGAGCTGGCGACTAAAATCTAATCTGGCTCCCATGGAATTACTGTTTCCTTCGGAATAATAGTCTGAATTACCATTGTTTATGGTGTCGCCGGTCAATTCTTTGGTTGTTAAGAAACTTCCTCTTTCTGTCTGATTGTTGTCTGAATATCCAATCTGTGGCTCGAAAATAATTCGTGTGAGGGTGTCGGGGGTCCACTCCATACGTAAATCTACGTTGAAATTGCGACTGAAATTGTTGGATGCATTATTTTCGTCTTCTAAGGTATTGCCTGAGCTCAATAGGTTCTGGGTGTGTACCTTAGAGGTTACGTCGGTATTGGTTTGACCGTATCTGACGTTACCACCGAGTTTTAATTTGCTGGAAAACTGCTTACTGAAATTTATACCGCCATTCCCGGATTCGGTGATCCCGGATCCTCCTGACATACCACGACCTCTTCTGCCGCCCATTCCTCCAAACGTGGCGGAGGCTATATCGGAAAATCCGGCATTATTGGTGTTGTTTAATCCGCCTAATAAGGTGTACTGGTCTTTATTTTTCATGTAATTGGCCATTATATTGGCTTCATAACGGTCTTTACTGCCATAACCGGCAAAGGCATTTCCAAAGAGTCCTTCTTTCATCCCGGGACGAACGGATAAATTGATTACTGATTCTTCTTCGCCGTCATCAAATCCGGTCATCCTGGATATATCTGTGGATTTATCAAATACTTGTACTTTATTTACCATTCTGGCGGGAAGATTCTTTGAGGCGACCTTGGGGTCGTTACTGAAAAATTCTTCGCCGTCGACTAATATTTTCTTGATCTCTTTTCCGTTAATGGTGATTTTACCGTTTTCGTCTATCTCGGCTCCGGGCATCTTTTTAATCAAATCTTCTACGACGGCACTTTCGGTGACTTTATAGGAGTCGGCGTTATATTCTAAGGTATCGCCCTTGACAACGACTTCGGCGGCTTTGGCTGTTACTACGGTTTCGTTTAATAAAATTGTGTTATGTGTAAGAGAAATTGTGCCCATATCTACGACTGGGGCTTTTGTTGTTACTACAATATTTTTATATACATCATTATAACCCATAAAGGAAATATGAACGATATATGATCCGTTATTCACTATTAAAGAAAACGTTCCGTCTTCTTCTGATGGTTGACCGGTGACAAAAAGACTGTCTTTTTGCTGTAAAACTCGAATGTTACCAAATGGTACCGGCTTTTCTGTGATTGCATCAACCAGTTTACCGTTGATTAAGCCTCCTGATATATCACTTTGCGCATGAATAGTCATAGATAGCGCGAAAAGTAATGCTAATGAATAAATGATTTTTTGCATTGTTGTACGTGTTACTTTACTTATTAAAAGCAGTTTATTTTTAACAAAGCAAAAATAATCAATACACAACCCTGATACAAATCTAATAGATTAACAAGGTTTTTTTATCGACAAAATGCCGTTTTTAAAGGGTTTTCAATTGTGAATCGACGACTATTGTCTCTCCTTTTTTCAATTTATAGGTTTTAAAAATGGTTCCTGACCTAAGCGGAAGTGTCCCTCCTGTTTGAGAATAGATCGTGGCTTCTTTCAATATGCCGTCTTCCCAAGTAAGATCAACGACAAATCCTCCTCTTGCTTTGATTCCTTTTACTGTGCCTGTCTTTGCCATAGCGTCGGGAAGTGAAGGAAGAAGGTGTACTTCAAAACTTCCGTCTTTTCTCTTCAAATGGCTTTGAACAAGCATCTCGGCAATAGCGGCAGTCGCGCCAAAATTACCGTCTATCTGGAATGGTGGATGATCATCAAATAGATTGGGTAATGTCTTTTCTGCAAGTAATACGGATAATAATTTAAAGGAATGATTTCCATCATGTAGACGATTCCACATGTTTATTTTCCATGCTAATCCCCAACCTGTTCCTCCATCACCACGGGCTATAAGGGTTTTACGTGCTGCTTCGGCTAACTCGGGGGTTCCGACTACCGTAATCTGATTTCCGGGGTGTAAACCGAACAAATGGGATGTATGACGATGGTGTGGTTCTACTTCTTCGTAATCTTCTGCCCATTCTAAAATGCGTCCTGTCTTTTCACTGATACGGATTTCAGGGAGTCTTTTCAAGGTTGCTTCGCATTCTTTTCTGAAGGTGACATCGGTATTCAATATCTTACTGGCATCTATACAGTTTGTCAATAAGTTATGTATGATCTCTAAATCCATAGTGGCGCCATAGGTAAATACGGAATGTTCTCCGTTGGGCAAGATAAATGCATTCTCGGGTGAATATGAGGGATTGGTCACTAATTTACCGGCGTATGCTGTTCCTGCGGGTGCTTCTACTAAAAAATCCATAATGAAACGGGCGGCTCCTTTCATAATTGGCCAGGCTCGTTGGGCCAAAAAGTTCTTGTCTCCGGTAAAACAATAGTGTTCCCAGGGATGCTGGGCTAACCAGGCTGAGCCCATTGGCCATATTCCTTGTGGTCCATCGGCTGGGGCTGTATAGCCCCAGGCGTCGGTCAGATGGTGAACGACCCATCCTCTGGCGCCATAAATCGTCGCTGCGCTTTTTTCTCCTGGCTTTATTAAAACTTCTGTTAGATCGAATAAGGGGGTATGCATCTCTGATAAATTGGTCAAATCGGATGGCCAATAATTCATCTGAAAATTAATGTTTGTATGAAAATCTGCATTCCAGGGTGCATTCATCTACCAAACCCATAGTCCTTGCAAATTGGCGGGCATGCCGCCGGGACGGGAGGATCCGATCAACAGATAGCGTCCGAACTGAAAATATGTGGATACCAACCCGAGATCTGGCCGACCTGTTTTACGGGCTAGTTGTAATCGTTCATTGGTGGGTAACGATTCTATTTCTTCGGAAATGGGACCGAAATCTAAATCGACGCGTTCAAAATATTTACGATGATCGGTAATATGGTGGGATTTAATCTTGTCAAATGGTTTATTGATGACGCTTGCTATTGTTTTACCACATTTCTTTTTAGGGTCTTCCGAAAATTGTGTAATGCCTTTGGCTAGATTCTTTAATCCTGGATAATTTGTTGCTCCTGCAATATATAGCGTAAGTGTAGTAGCATCTTTTACTTTCAAAAGTTGCTCATGGTTAGCATTTTCAACGACTTCTACCTGGCCGCCTTCTGCTTGGACTTTTACTTGTGCGGCAAAGCTTACTCCACGGGGATTTCCTTCTTTGTCTTTAGTGGAAACGCGTCCGCTCAATAAGAGTCCGTCTTCTCCTAACTTTTCGGTTTTTGAATCCTGGGCTCTTTTTAATGCTAAAGAAAGATTGATTTTATTTTCCTTGTCGGCCGAAATACGTACAACGATGACATTGTCTGGTGCTGACACAAAATATTGACGGGTATAGATTACTCCGTTTGAAGTGTATTTTACAGTCGAGATAGCGGTTGATAGATCCAGACTTCTCACATAATCGTGGGCGGTAAGCTCGGGTGTGTCGAACCAAAGTTCTCCTAACGACTGATAGGACTTTATTCTTTTGGGGTTTCCCATCATCGTGGCTTCGGCGAGTTTGACTGCTTCATTATTTTTATCTTCGAACAACAATCGCTGTACTTCGGGTAGGACTTTGCTGCCTTCGGGATTGTTGGGGTCCAAAATATATCCATCCCATAAAGTGTTTTCATTTAATTGGATTCGTTCATCGGCGACTCCTCCAAAAACCATTGCGCCTAATGTGCCGTTACCAAGTGGTAGGGCTTCTTCCCATACCTTGGCGGACTCTCGGTACCACAATATATTTTTTGTGTTTTCGGGTTTTTCTCCTTTTCCAAAGAATTTCGCACGGTCTACCCAACGGGCATCAATGGGCGAATTCCGCTCACTGGCGCTTTGTTGGGGGACTTTATTTTGTGCATCGGCATAAATTACTATTGTTCCAAAATAAACAGTTAAAAGGAATCGGATTATAGAAATTTTCATATCAAATTATGTTTAGACTTATTATAGTTATACGCTATTACTGACAAATGAACGAAATTAATGGTTCGCTTGATGTCTGACATCATTCAAAAACTGGCAAACTGTTGATCAAGAAAAGCTATTCTCTCGGTTAACCAGGTTTTCATTTGTTCTATTAACTCTTGATAAGAGGCATTCATGGTTACGGGTTTTGCTGTTGCGATCTTAAAATTCTCTTGTTGTGATTTGGTCAACTTGGCACTCATATCATCAATATAATTGACTATATCTGCTACTTGTGGTTTCATCTGTTTCCAACGGGCGACATATTGTTTCCTAAATTCGGGTACTTCCATGAATCTGTTGAAAAACTTACTGCCGGTCATCGTATTGGAACTACCTCGATAAAAAAGTAGGTCTTTCTTCACAAAGTATTTGTTGCTTTCATTATAGCCAAAAGCCCAGTCAAAATCCCACAAGGGACCCCACTTGATGGGACTGCCGACGTCTTTGTAACAAAAGGTGCTCTTGGGATGAAAGAGTTCTTGATTGCGGACAATCTCGTTGATTAACATATAGTCTATCAATGATTTAATATCGCAATATTGCATAAAGCTTTCATTGGGGAAGCCCGACTCAAACAGTGAATTCTCAAACGCCTGGAATGCTTCTTTGATATAGGTCATGCCGACTTCGCTTTCTAAATCGGGACCAATAACCATCACTGGGAGATTCAAATAATTGCTTCTGAATTTATAATCTTCGTCATAGTACTGATCTAACTCGACTAAAAATCCGTTATTCTTATCTACATTTACGCGTCCTTCGCCTATCTCATTTTGTTCGGTGAGCTGATAATTTCCTCTGTATGTGCCATTGATAAAGAGTTCTACATGGATCGACGAGTGGTTGTACTGCAACCCAAATCGTTTGCCTAACTCAAATGCAATGTCGTTCATCAAAAGGGTTGGGTCTTGATAGTTGGCAAGGAGTACCCACTTTTTTGCGGCTGGGAGACCAAACATGGATGTCTTACTGGGAAAATCTATACGGTAGGGCTTCTTGGGCATCGACCAGGTACTGTTGCCGCGACCACGAATGGATATACTTACATTGCTCTTTTCCCAATTCTCGTTCCCGGTATTTACAAGGTTTAGGGTTGATGGTAGTTTTACAGTTTTCTCTATGACCTCCAATCCGCCTTCAATATCTACACTGATGACGGGTAGTCCAGTGAACATGGGACCTTTACCAATGACTTTATAGTTTACTGAGGTGCCGTCTTCGGCGACTACAGTATAGGTTAGCTCGTTCAGAAATGAATTAGGGGTTTGACCGCTTTCCTGAATCTTCTCATCTACATAGACTGTTCCTACTGCATCGAAATTGGCTGCGAGACTTTTTACATTGGGAATCCAGTCTGTGGTTTTGAGCGTAATCGTAAACATGTAATTATCGACTACTCCTACGATATCGTTTTTTATATTATTGATCGATGCAGGAATGACGAACGAATTAAATCTTTTCGTGGAACTCTTTACTCTTCCTGGTTGTGTTACTTCTATGGTTGCATCAATCTTGTCATCTGCACTTAAACGAACGACGGTACTTCTTGATTCTAATGAGGGATTTTGTGCTACGGATATACGAAGGGTCTTTTCTTCTATGTCGACTGTGCACCATTCTGCATCTGACGCTGGTACTGTGGCGCTGACTATACTGGCGTTGGTCTCGAACGAAATAAGTTTGTTTTGCTTTTCTGAGTTTTCAAAAAGAACGGTACTACTTTCGGGTGACAGGAATATTTCTTCTATACTTTCTTTACATGATGAATGCACAAAAAGTATAATAAGGACCAAAACAAGGTAGTAATAAATTTGTCTCTTCATTGATATCTTAATTAAAAAATTAAAACATAGATTCTTAATGAGACAAATTTATAACGTTTAATCGATATTGCAAAGTTTATTTAATTTCCATCAATTTACCAATCAACAGGTTCCTTGCCTTTCGAAACAAGATATTCGTTGGCTTTACTGAAATGTTTGTTTCCAAAAAAACCACGGTAGGCGGACAATGGGGATGGATGGGGCGACTTCAATACTAAATGTTTTCGTGGATCAATTTTTGCTCCTTTCTTCTGAGCGTATGCTCCCCATAACATAAATACTATGTTTTCACGCTCGTTTGCAAGGTGCTGAATTGCGGCATCGGTGAACTCTTCCCATCCTTTGTTCTGATGGGATCCGGCTTTGTGGGCTCTGACAGTAAGAGTGGCGTTTAATAAAAATACGCCTTGCTTACTCCAGCGCTCTAAATTTCCTGATTTGGGAACTTCAATTCCCAAATCATCATTGATCTCTTTATAAATATTTATTAATGAGGGGGGGATGGCAACGTCATCATTGACGGAAAAACAGAGCCCATGGGCTTGACCTGGTTCGTGATAGGGGTCTTGACCGACAATAACTATTTTTACGTCGCCAAATGGACATTTATTGAAGGCGTTGAATATGTGTTTTGCAGGTGGATAAACCTTTTGGGTGGCATATTCATTGCGAACAAATTCTGTGAGCTTTATAAAATAGGTCTTACTGAATTCTTCCTGCAAATGTTGTTTCCAACCTTCTTCAATTTGAACATCCATCACTAATCGTAAATTTCTTATTAAATTAAATATATTTGATTCTGTTTGGCTTTTTCAATCATGTCTTGGGGCCATAAACTGGCTTGAATTTCACCAATATGGGCTTTACGAAGGTAAAACATACATAAACGGGACTGACCAATTCCTCCTCCCATAGTCAACGGCAACTCATTATTCAACAATCGTTTATGAAAATATAGAGAAGCTCTGCTTTCTTCATCTCTGATCTTTAACTGATGATTCAAAGATTCGGGACTTACTCTTATACCCATTGATGATAATTCCATTGCTTGATTTAATACGGAATTCCAAACTAGCAAATCTCCATTTAATCCTAAATATCCGTCTTCGTTAATGGTACTCCAATCATCATAATCGGGGGAACGACCGTCATGGGGCTCGCCATTTGACAACTTGCCTCCAATTCCTATGATAAATACGGCGCCTGTCTCTTTGGTAATTGCATCTTCACGCTCTTTTGAATTGAGAGTGGGATATTTTTGTAATAATTCTTCGGAATGAATAAAAGTTATCTCCTTTGGGAGCAATGGTTTAATCTCTGGAAATATCTCATATACAAGATATTCGGTTCTGAGCATTGATGCATAAATACGACGGACAATCTCTTTTAAATATTCCAGATTTCTGTTGGAATCATTTATTACTAATTCCCAATCCCATTGATCGACATATAATGAATGTAAATTGTCTAATTCTTCGTCTGCACGAATGGCATTCATATCGGTATAAATACCATAGCCTTCTTCTATCTCATATTCTGCAAGGGTTAAACGCTTCCATTTCGCAAGGGAATGAACTATTTCAGCGACTTTATTGTCCATGTCTTTGATAGGGAAATTCACAGCGCGCTCAACACCATTCAAATCGTCATTTATGCCGGTTCCACGTTCTACAAATAAGGGTGCTGTCACTCGCCTTAAACGAAGCTCGGAGGACAGGTTTTGCTGAAAGAAATCTTTAATACTTTTTATACCCCACTCTGTCTTTTTTAAATTGAGTAACGGGGTATAACCTTGCGGAATATATAATTTTGACATAATATTATTATCAATTATGATTTTATGAAACGCAAAGATATAATAAACATTTCAATTCGTCAATAATACATTTAAATTTACAACATTTTGATAATAAATATGGCTATCTTTAACGTTATTAAATAGTTAATCTCAATATAAAGTTAACTGCTGGGCGACTTTGGATAATCTCTGAAAGTCGGTAGATTCCAGTGATTACGAAGTGCTAACATGCGTAAAGTAAAGCATACTAACATTGCAATAATTGATATCCAATCTCTGGTTAACCAATTGAAATGATCGCCCAAAACTACTATCAAAGCGCCAATAAGAGCTGCAGAGGCATATACTTCTTTTTCTAAGATAACGGGGATCCGGGTGAGTAACATATCACGAATAATACCTCCTCCTACAGCGGTAATT
>ENA-UOOH01002769-UOOH01002769.1-fermentation-metagenome-genome-assembly--contig:-NODE-2769-length-14428-cov-363.271620_pt1 | contig 14428 bp, 10 predicted proteins | sample MGYA00245778_ERZ724025 | MGnify/ENA primary metagenome ERZ724025 (study PRJEB28704, sample SAMN03018313) | fermentation metagenome | biome: anthropogenic terrestrial biome; feature: soil... | reverse complement strand
TGGGTGAATTCCGGGAAAAATTCTTCCAGCATTCTCATCTCAGTGGCTCCTTTCTTATCTATGTGGTCTCAGGTTCACGCTTTTAAGACGGTATCTACACTATAGTAATTTCATTATTTAAACATTAGTTCAAATTATTTTGAAATCTCTATTTAAATATGTTATATCTATGATTGTTTTCGACCCAGAAAGTAATAGAATTATCTTTTTCTAGGTTATAATTAAGGAATTTTTCGGATGTGCTATCGTAAACTTGTGTATTTTTTCCAGCATTTATATTTACATTTACAAGGGCAGCAGCACCGTTTGTGTGTGCATCAAACAGGACAGAGTCTTCAGTATATTTAAGGTTCTCAAAACTGGCATGATACGTGTTTCGGCTTATTTGACCATATTCATAAAAAGAGACTATGGATATATTGTTTGAATCGTAATTATCTACCCAGTTTTGAAATTTTGAGCGGCTAATTGAATACTTTATAGCTGGGTCCAGATCAAGTTCATGGGTAAAAACCGGGTGTACCATACCTGCTCTGGATGCTGTTTCCCACCATTCCCATGTGTCATCGTCCAGATTCCCAACAGTATTTTCCGCATGAATTCCCGAATCTCCGTTTCTCCATAACATCCCCAAGTTTTCATACGCATAAATAGCATGTGTAACAGTATCTCTGTTTCTCATGGAGCACCAGCTTGTTGGTTTTCGCCCGATTTTTTCATAAACGTACGAGTATCCTTCATCCATTATTTTATATGCTTGCTCAAGTGGGAAACTATTCAACTCTTTAGAGTAATGTACTCCTATATCCCATGAATCATTGATGACTAGATTGTGCAAGTATTCAAGGTCCGTTTCACTACAATGCTCAAGGAGCTCGATATCAAACCATATCGTTCCTTTATGCTTTTTGCTGTTCAGGTAGCGTATGCCCTGCTCGGTTGTATTTCTAACATGCGGCCCATCAAGTCCGAAAGCTAGCATTCTGTTGCTTCCAATCGCAGTTATGAACTTCCTATCTGTTGTCTGCTTTATACTGTATACATCAGCATCCAGGTACGTTCCTTTCCCCATTATAAAAGATGTGATCTTGATGTACCCGTTTGAAAAGTCTATATACGGTAATCTCTGTCTGTCGGTATTATAAAATGGGGTCACTATACAGTTTCCGTCTTTCGTGCAAATAGTGTTTGTTTTATTACACCCATCAAAAGTGATCTCAAAATCTGATCTTTCTGCCGCATTCCCGATACATATGGTTTCAGATCTAATATCCTCAGAGGAGTCATCCTCAGAAGAGTCTTTAAAATAGCTTTTTAATACAATGCTGTTGTTTACTTTTTGAATAGTCAACTTTGAACCTGGGCTATTAAGTTCAATAAAACTTTTGGGATCATCTGTGTTTATATCTATCGAGATTTGGTAGGTACATTTAACCATCGGTATAAGATTACAGATATAAAGTGATCCAGTTCTTCTTGGCTGCTCTTTATAGTGAATTAGCGGTATGGCAGCAGCTTTACAGAATCTGTAAAGCTCTAAAGATTTAATTAAATCTGCTGTATACTCATTTATTCCGGATTCTAAAATAGTGTCTGCAGCTGGTAATAAACTGTTAGGAAATAAACAGGAATTTCTTGTGACTTTATAATTTAATTTTGATACATTGAGAGAAAGCTCTGATTTCAGAGTTCCATAAAGTGCAGAATATAGTTTGTTGTGTTTATCATAAATCTTCTTATTACCCTGAAGTTTTGCAATGAAAATATTATTCGGAATACCTTTAGCTTTAGAGTAATTTTGTGAAAACAATGTGAGAGTAACCTGATCAATATGCTCATGGGGTTTCGGAATAATCTTACTAGGGTACGCTTTAGTTCCTCCCATATATAAACTGCTTAAAATAAATAGTGCAGAAAGAAATATTTTTGGACGATAACGGCTGTCCACTAACCACCACATCAATTCATGTTCATTTTCCAATTTGACTCTGTTCTCTTAAATTCAATTCCCGTCTAAACAGCCGCTTAAGCCCGAGACATTATTGCATGATATTTGTACTCATAATACATTGAACGTACGTAAATCATTTTAAAACCGTGCTTATTTGCAATTTCTTCAACTTTGTAGGGATTGTGGGCTGACCCGAGAATGTCTTTTGGGTGATTTTTCAGGCTTGCCGATATTATAGTCCGAAACTCGAAACCTATTTTGCGTAAAATACTGAGGCAACTTGCATTCTGTGAGAATAGTCCAGTTTTCCATAACGGGTACAGTCGGGAGTCCAATAAGTCAAATAGTACTATTTTGCCTCCTTTATTCAGATGCTTTGATGCATTAGCAATAAAGTCGTCAATTTCTTGAAATGTTAAATACTGAATTACTCCGGCTGCAGTTATCCGGTCAAAAGAAGTATCCAAATTCTCCCAGAGCGTCTCATGGTTAGCAAGGATTAGATCTATGTTTTGACATTTATTTCTCTCAATTCTTTTTCCTGCTTCCTCAAGCATGGATTGGGAAAAGTCCACTCCTAAAAGCTGTTCATATTTCTGGGCATAGTAAGTCAGGAGTTCTGCGGCCCCACACCCGAAATCAAGAAGTGTACTACCCCCGTCAAGGTGGTATAATTTTTCCCTTGCTTCCATAGCAAGAAACCCTTCAGATGAACATCTGTGCCCGCCATGCTTTTTATCCTTGAAAAATTCTTTCCAGACATTTTTTGGTTTTGACATGTTTTTCGGACTCCCAAATCTTGCTCATTTATATATATCTTCCCGGATAATCTGTAATTCTGGATAAATAATTCTTTAACTGGCTCTTAATTGTAAAAAAGATTAAAAATTTTAATTTTCACACATATGCGTATAAATATTTATAATTTTCTAATTTTAATCATCAGGTCAATGTCATGAAATGACAAGGTTTCTAAAGCATTACTTCTAGCAATTACTTCTAGCAAACACATTATAAACATAAAAGTGGACTTAGAAATCAGTAATATTCAAGAGTTTCGCTAATAAACTACAGGTGGACAATGATAAACATGAGAATCAAGGATTGAAAAACGTCTCTGTTCATATATACTTCTTGTTCATTTATGCTCGTCTATATTTATCCGCAGTTTATTCATAGTTTATTCATAATTTACCAAGATTGTATGGAAATCAATGCATATAAGGCATTTCCCAAAATAAAAAATTTGAAGTTATTTTTATTATTTCTTAACTGCTTTTTATCCTTCCTTAGCTGCTTAATAAGAATATTTTTGAATCGGGTCAATCCCTATGGTCGAGAAAAATATCCCTGAAGAAGTTATTAAAATCCTGCAGGCGGTCTGCCAGTTGCATAAGCAGGCGGTCTGCAATCAAGGTAAATGCAGGGAGTTTAGCGAAAAACTGTCCTCACTTTTGATCTGGCTTAAAAATATCAAGCTTTATCGGTTGGCTGATAGACTCATGAGCATTCTCCTGAACTGCAAGCCAAAAGAGGCTTCTCGCTGTGAGAAAGCAAATCTTATAGAGGAGATGATAAAAGAGATTACAAAAGAAGCTCAGCGAGCTGCCGGAAAATGAGAAACTAAGCTTTTTCATTTATGGAAGACATTTTTTAGGCTGCGTTTCCATTTTTTTCGCAGGAGAAAAAGGTGTTTTATTTGTTTTTTAGTAATTCATTTATATTTTTCAAGTTTTGCTCTTTCTTGGAGAGTTAAAAAATGACAGTTTTCAGCTTTTAAGGCCCGGATCAGGACTTTAAGATTTTCAAGGGCTTTTTCTCCAGTGTTGAACCTGCAATCCAGGCGTATTGGCATGTTTGACATATCCACGAACTCCCAGGGATGGACAAAGACTACAGGAGCTTTTGAGTGTTTGAGCAACGGGAGAAAAAAATTAGGGGGCAGCCTTAGAAAAGAAGAGGTAACTGTGGCAGGAATCCTGATTATCTTGCTTTCTGTCTTGCCCTGAAAAAATGGAGGCTTGTAAATAGCAAGAGAAGAATCATATAGGAAACCCTCTTCTTCCAAGAGTTTAAGATATTTTTTCGGGAACTGGAGATTTGGAGCTCTGAAGGAGATTAGTTTCCTTTCAAATTGCCTTAGGACTTTTCCAGCCTGCTTGAGAGCAAGCCTGGCTTCTTCTTTGTCCATTTGGTCAAAACGCGCATGGGTATATCCATGGCATCCAAGCTCATGACCTTCTTTATGAATTCTGTATATAAGGTCTGGATACTGTTTAGCTATCATTCCTGTAACGAAGAATGTCGCCCTAATCTCTTTTTTTTTAAAGAGGTCAAGTAGCTTAGGCAGCCCTTCTTCCATGCCTTTCGTGCTTGTAAGCATTGGAGGACAGTCTTCTTCCACATCAACGGTTATTGTGATATTTTTCATAAATAACACTTGTATATACCATGGTTGTCTGCTCACATTCTTTATGAATTCTGTATATAAGGTCTGGATACTGTTTAGCTATCATTCCTGTAACGAAGAATGTCGCCCTAATCTCTTTTTTTTTAAAGAGGTCAAGTAGCTTAGGCAGCCCTTCTTCCATGCCTTTCGTGCTTGTAAGCATTGGAGGACAGTCTTCTTCCACATCAACGGTTATTGTGATATTTTTCATAAATAACACTTGTATATACCATGGTTGTCTGCTCACATATCCTGTTCCAATCATAGTTTGGAAGCTCTCGAAAAGCTTCCTTGGCAAAGGAAGTTCGCAGGGCTGGAGTTTCTATCAGATTCTCGAGATAAGATGAAAATTCGGTAAGACTGTCTGCAAGGTAGCCGTTTACTCCATTCTTGATAATATCTGAGACTCCGCTATTATTCATTGCAACAACAGGAACCTTTTTTGACATTGCTTCCAGAATCGAAATTCCAAAAGCCTCATTAACCGATGGAAGGGCAAAGATATCTGCCTGCTCAAGATATCCAAGTACTTTTTTCCTAGGAACTTCTCCTGTAAAATAGAAATTTTCGGATAAGCCTGACTTCTCTACTGTTTTTTCCAGTTTTTCCCTGAGTGGACCATCTCCTACCATTACAAATAATAAATTATCATGTTTCTCTAAAAGTATAGGAGCGAGGTCTATAATATGCTGGACTCCCTTCTTTTTTGTCATGCGCGCAACTGTGATGATTATAGTTTTTCCTCTTGTATCTACAGGAAGAGGATCTTTGATCACGCTGCCTTCAGAATCGATGCCATTAAAAATCCGATAAATAGGTTTTACTGTCATCAACTTTGAGTCTGTTTCAACTGCCGAACTGACAGCAATTACAGCATCTGCATATTGTAAAAGTAACTTGCCTGCAAGATATAAAAAATGGAGGTATGACGTATTTCCCACAAGGGAATGGTTTGTTACTACTACAGGAATTCCAAGTTTTTTGGATGCAAGAAGAGCACCCATACCAATAGGAGAATCCAGCCCATGGGGATTGACAATCTCATAACTTCCGTTTTTCAAATGGCTGAAAAGCTCTTTATACGCATTGGGCGTGAGAAATCGACTCTGCCCGGGTAAAGCCCTACCTTTGAGCCTTATAACTGAAACGCCGTCTCGGATACTGTATTCAGGGACACCCGGATAACTTCTTGTAATAACGCTTACCTCGTGGCCGTACATGCTCAGGGTTTTGGCAAGGGTATGCATTGAATACTCGATTCCTCCGACTTTTGGAAAATACCAGTCACTGATCAGTGCAATTTTGTATTTTTCCATATTTTAAATCCTCCATAATGAAGCAGGTATAGGAATCCTATCACGCTGCTGAGCCCAAAGGAGATAAAACGCTCGAGAAAAACGAAGCTACTTGCTGAAGCGAGTGGCAGCCCTAAATAGAGAAGAACTGAAATAAGACCTCCTTCAACTATTCCAAGCCCCCCTGGAGTAATTGGCAGGCTTCCAAGCAGCAAGTATAAAATAGAGACTATTGCAAGAAAATGTAGAGAGAGAGGAAGGCTCAGAGATAAAGCAATCAGCTTGAGACGTATTATATCAAGAATCCAGACTCCAGAGGATAAAAGAAGAACTACATGAAATGATTTGTGAAGTTGCCTCCAATTTTCGTAAATTCTCTTGAGAAATGGAGATAATTTTCCTCGAAAAACCCATATCAATGCTCCTGCTATGAGGAAGAATGAAAGCAATAAATAGGTTGAGCTTAGCTTTAGACTACTTTTTATGGGTAAGAATTTGATCTCTAATGAAGGGAACGAGTATAGAACATAAATTAATAAGATGGTAATGGGTATTGCTTCAACCAGCCTTTCAAAGAGAATTGACACGAAAGCATTAGTAAGACTTATTCCAAACCTCTTGTTAACCCAGAGTATCCGAAGTGGCTCGCCTCCGGCCCGGCTTGCTGGAGTTAGATTATTTGCAAATATTCCTCCGAAAATAACAGGAACAAGATCTGTAGGCTTAAGATTATAATCCATACAGGAGAGAACCTTCTGCCAGCGGATTGCGAATAAGTACACACTCAGAAGGTAAACTAAAAATGCCAGAATAAAATAACGTATTTTGGTTTCACTGAGAATTCTCAAGCTTTCTCCCAGGACAGGTGCAATATCTGTCCAGTAGATATGGATCAGAACTACTCCTGCTGCAAGCAGTAAAAGAGCTGCTATTACTTTCTTTAAGTCTCCCTGGTCCAAAAATACACCTCAAAGAAACTCTGAGTAATATTATATTGCAAGTATGGTTTTTCACTAATTAAAAGTCTGCCTCAATGTGAATTTTTTCCTAAATTGGGATTGATTTATGCTCATGATCTGGCATCTCTTGATCTGACAACTTCCCCGATCGAAAAAACAACATTTTAAAGTATTCTTCTATATAGCCGAAGCTTGAAAGTCACTAAGTATACCTTTCATCTTCTACTCTAGTACCCCATTTTAGATTCAGGCTCTTTTTATATAATACCTGTCATCATAGTCATTTTTATGATTTTAAGCTTCCACTTTAAATTCTTCATTTAAATCTATCCTTCTTTACAGGCTTTTTTCTATACTTCTTCCTTTAAAAGACAACAGTATTAATAATCTTGAAAAAGGTTCTAAAGCAAAAGTGTCTGTGAGTTTTCGGAAAGAATAAAATAGGAAAACAGGTGTGATCTAATAGTTGTCACAGATGTGTGATCTAATAGTTGTCATAGATAATTCTAAAATACATCATATAACCATTACAATCAAAAATGCAGAATGTTTAGATATAATATAAGATTTGGATATAATTATTATTATATCCGTTCCACTCTATTCACCTAACTTTAATCAAATTTTGGTGCTTTCATACGGTAAAGAAAGTCTACAATATCATGTTTTTAATATTTTACTGGAGGTAAGAGATATATGAGAGAAGGTCCGGACCCTTTTGGGGTAAGAGATACCATTGAAACAGCTGCCGGAGACGCTACGATTTACAGATTGGGCAAACTGGAAGAAAAAGGCTTTGAGGGAATTTCCCTGCTTCCTTACTCTATAAAGATTCTACTGGAATCCCTTCTCAGGCATGCGGACACTGAAAAACATTTGATAGCTGCCGAGGATGTGGAGGCTCTTGCTCGCTGGAACCCTGAAAATGTAAGTGACCGGGATATTCCGTTCATTCCGTCACGAGTAGTTATGCAGGATTTTACAGGCGTTCCAGCTGTAGTAGACCTAGCAGCACTTCGCTCTGCAATGCAGCGCCTCGGAGATGACCCCGCGAAAATAAACCCTGTTATCCCTGTTGATCTTGTTATTGATCACTCGATCCAGGTGGATTCCTACGGCACGGCATATGCTCTTGAGGAAAATGAGAAAAAAGAATTTGAACGCAACAGGGAACGCTATTCAGTCATGCGCTGGGCTCAGAAAGCCTTTGACAATTTAAGAGTCGTGCCGCCTGGAAGGGGAATTATCCATCAGGTTAACCTTGAATACCTGACCCCACTTGTGCATCTCAAGGAAAAAGATGGGGAGTTATTTGCATTCCCTGACACTCTTGTAGGGACAGACTCGCACACTACAATGATCAATGGAATTGGAGTAGTTGGTTGGGGAGTTGGAGGCATAGAAGCCGAAGCTGTAATGCTCGGGCAGCCTTATTATATGCCTGTGCCTGAGGTTGTGGGTTTCAAACTCTACGGAAAGCTTGCTCCGGGAGTCACAGCCACAGACCTTGTCCTGACTATTGTAAAAATCCTAAGAAATGAGGGAGTTGTCGGCAAATTTGTGGAATTCTATGGACCTGGGTTAAATTCACTGAGTCTTCCAGATAGGGCAACGATCTCTAATATGGCTCCTGAGTATGGGGCAACCCTTGGAATTTTCCCACCTGATGCCGAAACTCTTGACTACCTGCGAAGAACAGGTAGGAGCGAAGAACAGGTTGACCTTGTGAAAAAGTATCTTGAAGCTCAGGGTCTTCTATATTCGGTTCACAAGCCTGAGCCCGTTTTCAGCAGAATCCTGGAACTTGACATGGGCACGGTAAAGCCCTGCCTTGCAGGCCCGAAGCGTCCTCAAGACCAGCTCTTTTTGAGTGAGGTGCCTGAAAACTACCGTGAGACTATGCAGCAGGTCTTTATTCAAAAGAAAGAGTCAGGACTTGAACTTTCCACTGATCCTGCTTACCAGCGCTGGATAGGGGAAGGAGGAGCACCTGTAGAGGAATCTGAAATCCTTGGTGCAGAAGAAGTAAAAGAAGCGGAGTCTCTAGAAAAAGCCTTCAAAGTAAGTCATGGTTCTGTAGTAATTGCAGCCATTACCTCTTGTACCAACACCTCAAACCCTTCGGTTTTGATAGGGGCAGGACTGCTCGCAAAGAAGGCTGTAGAAAGGGGTCTGCATGCCAAGCCTTTTGTAAAAACAAGTTTCTCTCCTGGCTCAAGGGTAGCCACGGAATATCTAAAAACTGCAGGACTTTTACCCTATCTCAAAGCTCTTGGTTTCCACCAGGTTGGGTACGGTTGTATGACCTGTATAGGAAACAGTGGACCTTTACCTGAAAACGTTGCTAAGGAAATTGAGGAAAATGATCTTACTGTTGCAGCCGTAGTCAGCGGAAACCGGAACTTTGAAGGTCGGATTAGTCCACTTGTCAAGGCAAACTACCTTGCATCTCCACCTCTTGTTGTAGCTTATGCAATTGCAGGTACTGTGAATATCAACCTTGAAACTGATCCTCTTGCTTATGATCCAAATGGGCACCCTGTTTACCTCAAGGATATCTGGCCTGCAGATGAGGAGATCAGGAATGCTGAAAAGAGCAGTATCAAACCTTCAATGTTCGAAAAAGAATATTCCGGTGTTCTCGAGGGCCCCAAACTCTGGAAGGAGCTTGAAGCTCCGACAGGGACCCTTTATGAGTGGGACCCAATGTCCACATATATTCAGGAACCTCCATATTTCATGGACTTCCCGCTTACTTCACCTGTGCCTGAGGATATAAAAAATGCAAGAGTTCTGGCTCTCTTCGGGGACAGCATTACTACAGATCATATCTCTCCTGCTGGGGATATCCCTTCAGATAGCCCCGCAGGCAGATACCTGATCTCCTGGGGTGTAAATCCTGAAGACTTCAATTCCTATGGGTCTCGTAGAGGTAATCATGAAGTAATGATGCGCGGAACCTTTGGAAATATCCGGCTAAGGAACAGACTCGTGACCAGGGAAGGAGGCTGGACTACATACCATCTCCGGAAGGAAGCTTTCCCTGAAGAAGAATCCAGTGGAGGAATCCCTATTTATGACGCTGCTATGCTTTATGCGGAAAATAATATTCCTCTGATAGTTATTGCAGGAAAGGAGTACGGGACAGGTAGCTCCAGAGACTGGGCAGCCAAAGGTCCACACCTGCTTGGAGTAAAAGCAGTTATCGCCGAGTCTTTCGAGCGTATCCACAGAAATAACCTTGTTGGTATGGGAGTTCTCCCGTTGCAGTTTAAAGAAGGTGAAAATGCCGATTCTCTAGGCCTCACAGGAAAAGAAAGCTATGATATCTTTGGCATTGAATACATGAAGCCTAATGGAGAGCTTACTGTAAGGGCAAAGGACGAAAACGGGAACGAAGTTCAATTCCAGGTAGTACTGAGGTTGGACTCGGCTGTGGAAATAGAATACTACATAAACTGCGGGATTTTGCATAAGTTCCTGCGGGATTCAATGAAGAAAGAATAATAATCTAAAAATAGCAGATTCGTATAGAAGTCTTCTAGAAAAGGTTCCACAAGCTTTATACGAACTTTTCTGCTTTTTTGGAACCTTTTTCTTTCACCTAACTGGAAAAAAAGGTTGTTTTAGTTATTGAAGGTCTTTGAGGTAGAAATTTTCTGAAAAACAATGGGTTTTATACTTAATATAGCAAGAGACTTAAAGCCGTGGCATCCCTAATATAGGGAAATGGTTATAAAGGTCTAGAGATACAATTCCAACAAATTTAATATACTTATTTGATGATAATAGGAATGCGTTGTCGCCTTATTTTTGGGTCTAATAAGGGCCCTTCTTGTTAAATCTTCCACGTATAAACAGAGGATTCCCCAAAGTTCAAAAGTTTTTTTGAAAAATCCTCTACGCATAAATGTGAGGTAGAAAATGAGTAAAAATATATGTTTCATAGACGGGTTGGAGGGTGTTCTGAAATATAGGGAGATAGACATTAACCAGCTGGTTGAGCTTCCCTATGATGCAATTTCTTATTTGCTTATCCTGGGAGAACTTCCTGGAGATCAGGAACTTACCGAGTATTCAGCCTGTTTACATGGGGCGCGTGAAGTCAACAGGGAGGTAATGGACGTTATCCGCATGTCCAATTTTAATGTTAACTCTATGGAAGCGCTGCGTACCAATGTTTCTTTTATGTCTCAGTTCGACCCGGACATTAACGACAGCTCTCCTGAGGGAAATACTAGAAAAGCCATAAGGTTAATTGCTAGGATCCCAACTGTAGTTGCTGCGCAATATAGAATAGTAAATGGAAAAGAACCTGTGCCTCCTGATCCCTCCCTCTCCAATGGAGCCAACTTCCTGTACATGATAAGAGGAAGTAAACCAAGTCAGCTTGAGGCTGAGGTCATGGAAAAGGATTTCATTCTCAGCGCTGAACATGAACTAAACGCCTCTACTTTTTCCTCAAGAGTTACCGCCTCTACTCTCTCAGATCTCTATTCTGCTATTGTTTCCGGGCTCTGCGCTCTTAAAGGCCCCCTGCATGGTGGGGCAAGAGCAGAAGTCATGACCATGATCGAAGAAATCGGTTCCCAGGAAAACGCAGAGAAATTTGTCCTTGAAAAAATCGAAAAGAAAGAAAAGATTATGGGTTTTGGGCACAGAGTGTATAAGACCTATGACCCTAGGGGCACAATATTCAAGCAGCTTTCCAGGCAACTCGCAGAAGCAAAAGGAGATATGCACTGGTACGAAATCGCCGAAAAAATCGAAGAAACAGTTATTCGTGAGATTGTAGAGAAAAAGGGAAAACCAATCTATCCAAACGTGGATTTCTACTCTGGAGTTATTTACAAATATATGGATATTCCCCCTCAACTTGCAACTCCTATCTTTGCAATCGGTAGGGTCTCAGGCTGGATAGCCCACTGCTTTGACCAGTATGAGAAGAAAAAAATCATAAGGCCCAGGGCTTTCATGCTTGATGAGATTAACATTTAAAGGGTTTATCAAAACCTGAGAGGAATAGAATATAAAAGGAAAATTGTTTTAAAAAACAGAGAGAGAATTGATCCTCTTCACTGGTAGGAAATTCGTTAATCCTTTATCTATCAGTTTAGTGAGCAATACTACTTTTACTCATAGAGTAGCTTATAACCTGTTCTGTATAAATATATCATGTTATTATCTAGGAGAAGTCATAATTCTTCTAGATAAATTGATTATATCTAGATAAATTGATTATATCTAGATGAATTAATAAATTTTTTAAAATAATAGAGGAATCTCAGTTTCTATGTCCTTCAAACGTAATACGATAACTTCGTATACTCAACAACCGGATAATCTTTTTATCATCTGACAGCTTTTTGATATCCAGATGCCCATGAGTTTTAGAGATTTTATCGACCAGTTAAAAGAAAATGGAAAACTGGTAGAAATTCTACAACCTGTTTCTCCAAGGTTTGAAGCTTCAAGAATTGCAAAAACCGCAAAATCCCCGATTCTTTTCCATGACGTTTCAGGTTCGAAGGTCATTATGAACCTGCTTGGATCAAGGGATGAACTGGCTTCCATGCTCGGAGTTCCTAAAGAAGAAATCATAAAGAGGCTTTCGGAAGTTTCTCCTGAAGGTGAGGTGCAGCTGGTGTCAGAGTCTCCAACTCTTGAAGTAATAGAAGAAAAGGTTGACCTGACAAAACTTCCTATCCTTACTCATTTTGAAAAAGACGGAGCCCCTTACATAACTGCAGGGATTATAGTTTCCGAGTATGAAGGGGTGACTAATGCCTCCATTCACCGCCTTATGCTTGCAGGAAAAGATAAACTTGCAGCTCGTTTGGTCCCTCCAAGACATACTTATCTCCTGTACAAAAAAGCTGCCGAAAAAGGTGAACCTCTGCCTGTTGCAATCGTGCTTGGCTGCGATCCAACGATTATTTACGCAACTTCAACAAGAGTTCCTGTAGGAAAAGAGTTTGAATACGCAGCCGCTCTCCGAGGAGGGCCTGTTGAGCTTTTTGAGTGCTCAAACGGGGTAAAGGTCCCTCATGCTGAGATTGTGCTTGAAGGCTATATCGATCCTGTAGAGAAAATTGATGAAGGACCGTTTGTGGATATTACAGGAACCTACGATGTGGTAAGAAAAGAACCTGTTATCCATATTACTCGAATTATCCACAGAAAATCCCCGATCTATCATGGGATTCTGCCAGCCGGGCCTGAGCACCTCTTGATGATGGGCGTGCCTTATGAGCCAAAGATTTACAGAGCTGTCGGGGAGGTTACTACCATCAAAAACGTGGTGTTGACTGAAGGCGGATGTTGCTACCTCCATGCCGTCGTTCAGATTGAGAAGCAGACTGAAGGAGATGGAAAGAATGCCATCATGGCAGCTTTTGCAGCTCACACGAGCCTTAAACATGTAGTGGTTGTGGACGAAGATATAAATATTTTTGACCCGAACGATGTTGAGTTTGCAATTGCTACGAGGGTAAAAGGGGATATGGACATTCTTATTATTCCAAATGTCCGGGGCAGTTCTCTGGACCCGCGAGGAGCTCCTGACGGAACGACCACAAAAGTGGGAATTGATGCTACAAAAGTTCTTGTAGAAAAGGAAATGTTTGAAAGAGCAGTAATTCCGGAAGAATAAATTAATTTAAGCATCTGGCAATTACCGAGTGAATTTCAATGTATCTTACAAAAGAAGAAGAGCAAATCCTGAATGGAGAAGCCGGGGAGACTCTAAGGCAGGCTATCGAAATCCTTGTAGCCCTTGGAGATATTTACGGGGCAGACAGGCTTATTCCCATCAAAAGCGCCCAGATTGCAGGGGTTTCCTACAAAACCATAGGCGATGCAGGTCTTGAATGGATTTCAGACCTGCGGGGCAAGGTTAAGGTTCCTGCAATTTTGAATCCTGCAGGAATGGATCTGGAAAACTGGAAAAGGCTCAGGATCTCGCCCGATTTTGCAGAAAAACAAAAATTGATTGTCCAGGCCTACGAGAAACTGGGAATTAAGTGTGAATGCACGTGTACGCCTTATACTCTTGAGGGTTTTGATGTCGGTTACGGCGACCATCTGGCATGGAGTGAATCGTCAGCCGTCTCCTATGCAAATTCCGTGCTTGGAGCGAGGACGAACCGGGAAGGCGGGCCATCAGCCCTTTCTGCGGCGCTTCTTGGGAAAACCGCAAACTATGGATTCCATCTGGACGAAAATCGCGTGCCTGAGATCTTATTTGAAGTAGAATATCCACTCGAAAAATCAGATTACGGTGCACTAGGGTATGTAGCTGGCAAACTTGCAGGAAGCAGAGTGCCTATTTTTCATCTCAGGAATTCTCCGGATGTAGATGAGTTAAAAGCACTTGGAGCTGCAATGGCAGCATCAGGAGCAGTTGCTCTTTACCACGTGGAAGGTGTCACGCCTGAGACTCGAAGGGTGGATTTTGAGGAACCGGAAGAGAAGATAACTATTGAGAAAAAGCAGCTTGACGAGGTTTACGAAAGCTTGAAAAAAACCTGCAAAGAGCCTGAATTGATAACTATAGGATGTCCTCACTGCTCAGCAGCAGAGCTTGAAAAAGCCGCCGAACTCCTGAAAGGAAAAACTGTTTCGAAAGAGTTCTGGATTTTTACTTCAAGGGAACTTGCAAAACGCTATCCTGAGTACATTAGAATCATCGAAAAAAGTGGAGCTAAAGTTGTCTGTGATACTTGCATGGTGGTTTCTCCTGCTACCAATAACTATTCCTGCGTTATGGTAAACT
>ENA-UOOH01002767-UOOH01002767.1-fermentation-metagenome-genome-assembly--contig:-NODE-2767-length-14438-cov-4.408121_pt1 | contig 14438 bp, 10 predicted proteins | sample MGYA00245778_ERZ724025 | MGnify/ENA primary metagenome ERZ724025 (study PRJEB28704, sample SAMN03018313) | fermentation metagenome | biome: anthropogenic terrestrial biome; feature: soil; material... | reverse complement strand
GTATTCTGCTTAGTGAAACAGGTGTAATGCCTAAATAGGAAGCAATATAATGTTGCGGAACTCGCTGAATAATAAGAGGATGTTGTTTTATTAACTCTTCGTATCGTTTTTTTGGTTTGTTTTTTAGAAATGAATATAAAAGTTGTTGAGATTGAAAAAGCCGTCTGAATAAGTGGTCTTCTAATTTCTTTCTTAATTCAGGGGAACTCTCCAAAATAATCTGAAAATCCTTTTGTGATAAAGTTTTTAAAATACAAGGTTCTAAACTTTCGATACTGTATAAACTCGGTTGATTTGTCCTAAAACTCTCAATTGAAGAAACCCCGTCTCCTTCGAAGAAAAATTGAGTTGTAATTTCTTTACCGTCATTATTTATCCAAGTCCGCAAACAACCTTTCTCAATAAAAAACATTGTTTTTGAGATTTGTCCTTCATGTAGAAGGATAGTCTTGGCTGGAATTTCCTGCTCTTTAAAGAAATGGTTGAATTCTTTCAATTCATTCAATATTATAGTCGTCAATTTCTTCATCGCACGGTTCTTTATGGTTGCCGCTAACGTTTCGCGGCTTTGCGAAGGTGGCGATTTTCAGCACAAAACTTCAATCGAAGCACTAAATTTTGATTAACTACTTCACTGTCATACAAAGCACTGCACTGCCACTTTTGCAAAACCGCTGTTAGCAGTAGGCCTTCTGTCTTCCGTGTCTGTAAACCATTGTCGTTGTTGAGTTTCCGTGTCATTTTTCTTTGTCGTGTTGGTCTGTGCGTTAGCGTGTTTTATTTTTTTTTGAAGGGTTGGAAAAATATTTTGAAATTCTCTTTTGGGTGGCAAAGGTGGAAGCTCTTTTGCAATTTTTGGTCTGTGCGTTGGCTTGTGCGAATTGCAAATGTGCTTTCACCTTGTGCGTTGGCTATTTGGTATTTAGTGTCATCATAATTTCTCTAAAACTTGCTAGCCCTGCTTCTAAGTTTTCAATAATATCTTCTGCCAGTTCTTCAGGGTCAGGTAAGTTGTCCAAGTCTGCCAGTGATTTGTCTTTGAGCCAAGATATGTCAAGGCTTGTTTTATCTCTTGAAATGATTTCCTCATAGCTGAATTTTCTCCAACGTCCTTCGGGATTTGTTTCAGGATGATAAGTTTCTTTTCGTTTGTTTCTGTTGTCAGGTTTGTAGCAGTCAATGAAGTCTTTAAGTACATCAATGTTTAAAGGATTTTTCTTTAAGGTGTGATGAATGTTTGTCCGATAGTCATACACCCAAACTTCCTTTGTCCAAGGGTTTTTACTTGCGGGTTTGTTGTCAAAGAAAAGTACGTTTGCTTTCACTCCTTGAGCATAAAAAATTCCTGTCGGTAAACGAAGAATGGTATGCAAGTCGGTTGTTTCTAAAAGCTTTTTACGAACTGTCTCACCTGCACCCCCTTCAAATAAAACATTGTCAGGCAACACAACGGCTGCTTGTCCTGTGGTTTTGAGCATTGAACGTATGTGTTGCACGAAGTTCAATTGCTTGTTACTTGTCGTTGCCCAAAAGTCTTGACGGTTGTAGGTTAAATCGTCTTTTTCTTGTTCTCCTTCGTCATTGGTAAATGTTTGTGAACTCTTTTTTCCGAAAGGTGGATTAGCTAATACATAATCATAAGTTGTTGGAGAAGCTGCAATCAAAGCATCAGCAGGGGAAATAAAATTATCGCTTTCAATGTCGCCTATGTTATGTAAGAACAAATTCATCAAAGCTAGACGCCTTGTCCCTGCCACAATTTCGTTACCGAAAAAGGTCTGCATTTTCAGAAACTTGTTTTGCTCTTTATCCAGTTTGTTGTTTTCCACAATGTAATCGTATGCAGCTAAAAAGAAACCACCTGTTCCGCAACTTGGGTCAGCAATGGTTTTCATTGGTTGTGGCTGAATACATTCTACCATTGCACGAATCAAAGGTCGTGGCGTAAAATATTGTCCTGCTCCACTTTTAACGTCTTGTGCATTTTGCTCCAAGAGTTTTTCGTAAATATCGCCCTTCACATCAGCACCCATCACCAACCATTGCTCACTGTCAATCATATCAATGATTTTGGCAAGCATTGCGGGGTCTTGAATTTTGTTCTGACTCTTGGTAAAGATTTGTCCTAAGATACCTTTAGCGGTGCTTAATTCACGAAGCAAAGTGGCATAATGCAATTCCAATTCTGCACCTTTTTTATTGGTTAAACTTTCCCAATTGTATTCCTTAGGAATGGGCAGTTTCCTATTGTGTGGTGGTTTGCTGTATTCATCAGCCATTTTTAAGAAAAGCAAATAGGTGAGTTGCTCTAAATAATCTCCATATCCTACGCCTACATCACGCAGGGGATTACAGAAACTCCATACTCTACTTACTATGCTTGAAGTGTTGTTGCTCATAATCTTCTTTTAGTCCGGTAAAATCCGGTAATTCATTTTTACCTTAAATCACTTGTTTACAATAGCTTTTCTCTTTACATCCGGTAAGTCCGGTAATTTATTCCGGTAACTATCTGCACCTATCCGGTAATTTCCGGAAAGTTGCCAAATTTCGAAAAGTGTGTAAGACATTGAAAAACAAGCATTTTTCATTTTTAATTAAGGTTTATCCGGTAATTTCCGGTAATTCTTTGTTTGTTCTAACGTATTTGGTTGATGGACCTTCTCCTAATCTTTCTACCCATTCACCTTCCATTAATTTACTGATGTCATTCCTTGCTGTTTTTTCAGAAATACTGCCCTCAAAAAACCTTTCAAAATCTTCTCTCGAAAACTGTTCTCCTACTTTTAGTTTTTTCAAAAAGGTCAACATTCGCTCATTTACATCTATGGGTTTTGAAAATCCATAAAGAGTAAGTGTAGTATATCCACTTTGAGAAGTCCATTCGGGAACTTTCAAACCATACTCAACAAACCTATCTTTAATCAAGCTCAAGCCTCTGCCCAATTTTTCAATCTTACCTCTCAAATAAAACATATGAGCAATGGTTGGATTTCGAAGAACAGAATGATGCTCTTTTATTTTATTCTTTCCTGAAATAATATCAGGGGGTATTTCTCCTGAATTAATAATTTCCATTTTGTCAGGATAAACATTTATGGTGATGTCTCCTGAGATGTCAGCATAATCCCTGTGAACCATTGCATTTAAAATGGCTTCATCTAAGGCATCCATTGGATACTTTTCACGACTCGTTCTGTCCCACTTATCGTGTTTAAATTCACTAATCATTGGCAGATTACGAGTAAAATACTCCTGAATGCGATTGAAAGCTGCAAATAAATTATCTTCAATTAAAACCGTATCGTCAAACCTGCTTCCTGTTTTACCGTGTGGCATCACAGTAATTCGAATCTGACATTGAGAGATAAATTTTACAGGGTCTTTGCCAAACAATACGATACTTCCGTTTCTAACCAAACTCATATCCACCAACTGAAAATAATTTAAAAAGCCTGGAATATCGTTCGGTAAACTTTTTCCTCTCCCAATTTTATTCGCTTCGTTTATAGTGAGTTCAATCTCCTTTTGAACCAAGTCTTCCAAAGTAGCATCAATTGCTGTTTGTTTTTCCCAAGTCGAGGCATACTCATTTGAAGTCCTTAGTAACAAACTTATTTCATCCGTAGTTGCTTCTTGTGTTTGTTTTCCTTTCCTGACGAAGTATTTCTTCTCATAGGTGTAGGGTTGTCGAGAACCTTTGATTACGTTGATAAGCAAAACATCTTGATTTTTATATTGCTCACACCGAACATCTACCAAAGGTTGTGGGAAGATTTGGTCAACAATTAAATTTTTGAGTTCCGATACTTTATTTTCTATACCTCCGGAAATATCTCTGAATTCTTTGCCATCATAGCCAACTAACACCCATCCACCTTCTGTATTTAAGAATGAACAAATCACCTTCAATATTTGAGGCACCTTGTATTCACCTACAAATTCAATTTGTATGCTTTCTTTTTGCTGAATTAATTCAGCTATAAATGAAACTGTTCTGCTCATAACTTGCTGATTTTATCCATTAATGATTTGATACGTTCAGGATATTTAAACTGGCTGTCTAAATGCAGTCGTATGTCTTCTAAGTTCACGTATTCCTGAACCCAATTACCCTTTCGTTTTAAAGGCGGAATTTTATCTTTTACCATTTCTTCATATAACTGAACACAACGAATGTCCATTATCTTGTTGTCGTTGAAATTGATGTTGCCGGAGTTGATGGCTATTTTATTTCCGCTATCTTCAACTTCTGCCTTGCGTATTAATGATCGAGTAAACGTTACCCGGTAATCTGCCATTACAAAGCGTGGTATTTTTCTAGCCACTGCGGTTTCAAATTCAATGTGGGTAATTGATTTGCCACCTCTTTCTAAAACTCCCGAACCATAATCGGGTCTGATAAAGCCCACAAAAACATCACATTCATTTACACCATCAATGCAATTTTGAAGATTGGATTCGCTGCTGTCAATTAAAAATGTTCCTTTATGCGAATTGAGTACATCATAGCCAAAGCCGTCTAACAATTCATAAATCTTATTTAACTCCGTTTGGAAGTTGTAAACTGTAGAGGCTACAAATACTTTTATATGGTTACGTGGTGCTGCCATTTATTTCATCAATTTTTTATCCCAACCTTTTTCTTTAATAAATGCCAAACATTTTTCAGTTTCTGCTTCATTAAACTTTTCGGCTTTGGTTTTATCTTTTTCGTCCTTTAAATTAATTTTCCATTCTGCCATTGATTGGCGAATGGCTTTTAAATTGGTACTTTGAATGTCTTCTATCACTTTACAAACAGTTGCCAAAAGTTCGGTTTTATGTGAACGCTCCTTGGTATTGTATTTTGAAAATATGTCGGTTAAATCATTTACGGCAGACTGCATTTTTGCCGTATTTGGATTGGTGCTGTTGAATAATGTTTTTTCATTCAGCACTTCAATGTGGTTGCCCGATTTTTTAAAATACTGCTTGTTGTTAATGACTTTTTTAATAGTTGGTGGATATGGTCCCAAATGCCAACGGTTGTAATTGAAATAAGTAGGAACATCATACACCTTATCTATTAAGTAGGCATATTTTGCCAATGTCATTTCTCCGTGTTCAATTTGCTTTTGTTTGGAGGTTTTGGCAACTATACCCAACAATTGCATTTGATAGAAATATTCATTTTTAGGTTTATAAAGGGGAATAACTTTCGCTTCCCTTTGTTCATCGACAGTAGTAATTAAACTGCCCTCAAACGCCTTTTTCAAAATACTCTGCCTCAAGGTTTCTGCCTGTTGCAAACTCTGGCTGATAGTTTCTTCTATTTTATCGCAAACCGTGAGTTTACTTTCTAACTCTGAGACGATTTGTTGTTGTTCTTGAAGTGGCGGAAGTATGAATGGATAATTTTTTAAAGAACTTGATTCAATACTTTCTACTGTAGTACCGTCTTTGCTACACTTTTGTCTAATATCATTATTGAAAGCTCGGATGAACCAATAAATGAATTCTGAAGTAGCTAAACCATTTGGGCTAAGAGTTTGTAAATCCTGATTTACCGTAAGGTCTTTACCTGCAATTGCTACTGGAAAAGTGTGTCTAAGAATTCCGCTTCTCATTACAAAAAGAATTGCACCTTTTGGAATCCTATTTGCCGATGAATTTAAGATTGCCTCGTCTGTAATTTTGTTGATTGAATCATTTATTACCCCAATTTTCATATCCTTTGAAGTAACCCACAAGTTTGAACCATTCTCCCAATATTTGCTTATCTGTTTACTCGGTGTACCACCACCTTTCCAAGTTCCTAATTCAGATAGCTTTACGATTTTCCATCCCTTCGGCAATTCTCCCTCTTTCACATTGGTGTTAGTCAGTTTCCCTTCAAAAGCCCATTTCAGCAAACTTTGTCTGTACACTTTTAATTGCTGTTGAGCGGTGAGCAGTTGTTGTTTGCCGTTTTCTAATTCACTGAGTAGTTGTTCTATTTTGGAAACTATGGCGTGTTGCTCTGGGAGTGGGGGAACAACCAATTCAAAATTCCAAAGTAATGTTGGTTCTATATGTGGTATTCCAACACCTTTTGGTTTTGTGTTTAATGTCCAAAACTTTGAACTGATAAAGTGATACAAATATTCTTTGTGAATATTTTCCTTTGGAAGAATCTTCATCAAAGTTGAGCCTACTGCCCCCTTTTTAGCTTTTCCGATTAAACCACATCTTGCTCCGTCCCAAACCATCAGTAAGTCATCATCTTCACAAATATTACACTTCTCACCATTTGTATATTCAGAAATTATACCTTTCTCAAATGCTTTGATATTGATGTATGGTATTGAACACTCTTTGGTTTTAGTCTCTTTTAAAATAGCAGGTTTCTTTCCTTTGGAGTATGTACATACTTCACCCAGCTTTTTTATTTGATTGCTATTTGATATTGATTGAGTTTCTTTCATTAGTTCGCTAAAATCACTTCTACATTAAAATTATGCTCGCCTTTAGTTCTCTCACCGTTCAAGTCGTGAAAGTTTGAAATGTCTCTGGTTTTTTTGTAAGGGTCGTAAACAAAGCAAAATAGTTTTCTCAACCATTTGCATTCGTGGTATGATTCAAAATCTACTTTCAGTTGTTCAATAAAATGCGTTTCATTTGAATCTTTCTCTTTAATCATTTTCACTTCCACTAAAATTCTTTCTTCCCTTATTATCAAGTCGATTTTAGTTGTTTTTGCTCCAACTTTACCGATGGCATCTTCATCCCGCAAGTTTGGAAATACCGATTTAAGTATCACATACAAAATATCCTGCACGTCATATTCATCTTCTATTTCAAAATTGGGATGGTCTTTTCTTCGGTTCTTGATTATCTTCTGAATGGCATTGCTGAAATTATTCAAAATGTCTCTTACCACTTCATCAGCAGACTTATTGATATACCTTATGTTTAGCAAAGCACTTTCAATATCTTCTAATAGGATTTGCAATTGCACATCTATGTCAGTGCCTGCTGTCAAAGATTGCAATGAATTATTCAGTTCTGCCTCATTTACTGTGTCTATGTCAAAAACTGTTTTAATTATAACGGCTAAGGGTTGATTTTGCAACGCTTTAACTTCGTTCTCTAATAAGGGTTTAAGAGTTGGTTCAATTTTGGTCAGAAAGTATTTTTGTTTTAAATCACTTTGCTGATATTTTTCTTTGAGTTGCTGGATTAATTCTTTTTTTGCCGATAAGTACAAGCCAGCTAATTTGTAAACATTTGAAATTGCACTTAGCCCTTTTACTGGGGCTTTGGATATGATTGAAACAACTTTAGAAACTTCAACGGATTCTTTTTTATAACCAATCAAAGCGATTTCCTCATCAGGACTTAATTCAAATGAATGATTTGGTAATTCTTCGAAATTTTGAACGCACAGATAAGCGGCTAACTCAATATTTTTATACTGAATTAATTTCGCCTTATTATGCTTTAATATCTCTCTTAGATAAACCATAGTTTTTCGCTTACTGCTTTTAATCTTTCATAATCCCAACCCTCTACTTTTTTCAGTTCTTCGGTCATTTTAGCCATTAAAGAAGGGTACATTATGGTAACGGTTCTCTTTGACGGCATATAGCTTCTATGCGACAAGTGTGAAAACCAATAAACCTGTTTTGCTATGTAGAACAAACTTGTGAAGGTGGAACGCTTATCCAAATCAATTTTCAAGGGTAAATCACTCTTGCTGACGAAATGAAGCAAAGCAGAATGTTTACTTAATTGAATGTATGTTCCTTGATTGATGTCATTTCTTCCATCATTGTAATATAATCTGAAATTATGCCCATACGCCAAATGAACCAACGCAAATTCAAAATTGTAATTTGCCAATCTCTCTTTTAAGCCATTAATGGCTTTTATTTCGTATTCCTCACTGGCTGATTTGAATAAATGAAATATCAAGCGGAATGTGCCTGATTTGCTCATTTCCTCAACTAAGGGTTGTAAAGTTTTATAAAGGTGATTTTCTAAATTTTCAGCATAATTGGCAAATGAAGAAAGGGGAGAGCAATCTCCAGTCATATACCTTCCATCATTATGAAATACTTGTGCAATACCTAAAACAAATTGCCCATTTTCTGATAATGTGGAACCGATGCCAATTACTAATTCATCTTTTAGTTTGTCTTCCTTTTCAATTGTCCAAGCCGTACCACCAAGTTTTGCATAAGAATTTAATGCAATGTTTGTCATTGTAAAGGCATTCAGATTTTGTCTTATGGTTTCTATTTGCACATCCTGTGTTGGAATGCCATTACCTATAAACTTTGCCTTGCAGACGTAGTAAGGTGAATTGTTTGGACTTAGCTTTTCTTGGGCTTCATTTACGATTACATAAATCAAATCGCACTTTTGTAAAGCTTCATCATAAAGCACTTCCTTGTAATTTTCCAATTCTTTACCTGCGATTGTTTTGAAATGAAAGTTTAAAGAGTTGAAATGGAAAACCTCTTTTAGCTTTGCTTCAATTTTCTTTACAAAACCTTCTGTTTCGCCCTGATATTCAGAAGGACAAATCACCCCAACATTGATTTGTTTGTTTTGATAAAGCTCCAATGAATAAGGCTGATAAGCCTTAACCATTTGGTCGTAATACTTTAAACCTTGTGTGTTCTTGCGGTTACTATAAAAATATCGCTGTGGCTTTCCAATGATTTCGGGCTTGATTAATTCATCTTCAAAAGGTAAATACTTCTTAGAAATAGCATTTATTGTTAGTCCAAAAGGCAATTTAATTTCCGTTCTATTTTTATCAAGCCATTTGTAAAAGCCGTCAATTACTGCAAAGCATTTTGAGTTTTTGTTCTCCTCACTAATTATTTGGTCGTATTTGGCTGTTGCCCCCTTGGTTTCTAAAAATCGCTTTATGGATTGCCTGTTTGCAAAGATTCTATCTTCATCACCTTTCAATCCTTTAATGTCAATGCCATATTTCTCAAACTCTGATTTACTCCAAGTAAAAGAGTTTTTGAGTGAAGTAGATAAAGAAAAACCTAAAAGCAATTTACTTTCCTTAAAAAAGAAACAAGGTGAAAAATGTACTATTCGGTTTACTGATAGTCCTTCAATACTTCCACTTAAAACATCTTTCGGTGAAATTATTTCCCAAGAGTTTGAATGTTTATTCTTGAATATTTGATAGCCTTTCGGCTCAACATAATCAATTATTGACCTTTCTAGTATTTTAGAAAGCACTTTTGCTTTCTCGGTAAAGTCAATATTTATTGATACAGAATTTTCAGGAAGTTCAGATTCACTTGAATTTTTCCAAAGTAATATTTTATCATCATCACGATAAAATGAAAGATTTGGAAAACTTCCTTTTAATCCAATGAAAGCTTCTTTTGAAGCATAGGGGCTATACTCAACTGAATCAATTGAAGCAGCTTTTGTAGGAATATCTACTTGATAGAAGTTTAAAAATAGTCCACTCATTATGCTGCCAGTGCTTCATTTAATTCGTTAATAATTTCTTCTGTTTGGTCGCCAAACAATTGCCACATCTTGCTCAAACCACCTTGTGCGTTGAATGGATTTAAATCAAAGTCGTCTTTATCAATGTGGAAACTATTTACTACATAATCTTTAATCATTCTAAGCCATTGCATTTGTTCTTCGTTGAATTTTGTTGCACCTGCTTGTTTCTTGAAAACCCAATCTTGAAAATTCTTGTCCACTATTTTATCGTAACTGGTCAATGTGCTGTCTAATCCACTGATTTTACGAATCAAAGAAACAATTACTGTTAGTTCGTTCCTTGGTGAGCCGTTGCATTGTTCCAAAGCTTCATAAGCTCTCCATACATTCAAAGGTGCAAGTGAAGGTTTATCGTTTTGGAGTTTTTCCAAAACCTCTTTTATCATTGAATAGGTTAATTCTCTTCTTCTAAAGGGTTGGTTGTAAAAAATCTGCAAAGCCATTAATTCGTCTTTGTTCTCTTGCATCCATTCTGAAAAACTAGTAATGATTTCATTTGCTTTATTGGTGTTGTCTTTGTCCCAACCAACGTGAATAACTTCATCAGGATTTGCTAAGTCAATTTTTTGTTCGTGTGCTTTGCGAACATTTTCAATGTATTCGTTCAGTTCTCCTGTAAACACTTTGGCTGCTTCGTTTTGCAGAGTTTCTGTTTGTGCTTTGATTTTCGCTTCAATCTCTACAGGAGCAGCACCTGCCATTTCAGTTCTTACCTTATTTTCAATTTCTTCTAAAACATCAGGATTAAAAGCATTCAATAATTCTTTTACCACTTGCGAAACGCTTTTCCCGTTGGCTTTTTCGGCAAATTGTTTTTTCTCTTTTTCTGTAATTTGTTTGTCTAATCGGGTCAGTCGGTTAGCTAAAGAAGTGAACAATTCTTCTTCCCTTGCACCTACTGCAATAGCTTGAAGCAAATCTTTTAGCGGAACGCCAGGTTTCTTTTCTAAAGGTCGGCTATCTGTTTTTAAACTCTTGGTTACACCAATGGCATCAACAATTACAAAATGGTCTTTTGTGAATCTTGCAGTAGGCGTTACTTTTCGTAAACTATCCAAATCAATAGTTCGTGTGCCTCTGCCTTTCATCTGTTCAAAGTAGTTTTTGCTCTTTACATCTCGCATAAAAAGCAAACATTCCAATGGTTTTACATCTGTACCAGTGGCAATCATATCTACCGTTACCGCAATCCTTGGATGATAGTCGTTACGGAATTGAGCCAAGGTGCTTTTTGGTTCTTCGCTGTTGTATGTGATTTTCTTGCAGAATTTATTTTCTTCGGCAAACTCCTCACGTACAATATCAATTATGTCGTTTGCGTGGCTATCTGTTTTTGCAAAAATCAATGTTTTAGGAACTTCAAAATTTCCGTTCTTATCGTAACGGTCTTTGAAAATGGTCGGTAAATGCTCTTTAAAAGTGCGAATGATGGTTCTTATCTGATTTGGATTTACTACATCCTTATCCAATTGCTGTTTTGAATATTCTTCATCTTCATCCTGCAATTCCATTCTTTTTCTTCTGCTCAGGCGTTCACGGTGTTCAATGTATTCGCCTTTCCAAAGTGTAGCACCTTGTTGCGTTACCTTTGTGTCTATGATAAATACTTCATATCCAACATTAACTCCATCAGCAACCGCCATTTCGTGAGAATATTCACTAACCAGATTTTGGTCAAAATAACCAATGGTTCTTTTGTCGGGAGTGGCTGTTAAGCCAACTTCAAAAGCATCATAATATTCAAGAACTTGTTTCCATAAATTGTAAATGCTTCTGTGACATTCATCAATTACAATGAAATCAAAAAACTCAATCGGCATTTTGCCATCATACTCAATTGGCGGTATTTCCTTTGGTTGGTATTTTCTCTCGTTTGGATTTTCTTCTTCGGCTGCTTCTTCTAACTCGGTTCCCTTTAAAATGGAATACAAACGCTGAATTGTGCTTATGCAAACTTGACTGTCGGTTGCTATATAGCTTGATTTTAGTCTCTGAACGCTGTAAAGTTCAGTAAACTTTCTGTTGTCATCATTTGGAACGAATGACATAAATTCCTGCTCTGCTTGTTCGCCAAGGTTTTTTGTGTCAACCAAAAACAAAACTCGTTTTGCCTTTGCATATTTCAACAAGCGATAAATGGCAGTTATAGCAGTAAAAGTTTTTCCTGAACCTGTTGCCATTTGAATCAAGGCTCTAGGTCGGTTCTCTTTGAATGACGTTTCAAGTTTTGTGATGGCGTTGATTTGACAATCTCTCAAACCATCAGTTTGCAAAGCAGGTAAATCCAATAATCTTCTACGAAGTGATTTGTCTCGTTTTACCCAATCTCTTAATGTTTCAGGTCTGTGAAAACTGAAGACTTCTCTTGCTCTTGGTTTTGGGTCGGTAAAGTCCGTAAACCTTGTTACTTCTCCTGTGCTGATATACACAAAAGGCAATGGTTCATTCTTTAGATGTTTGAGTTTAGCATTTGCATAGTCTTCACCTTGTCCTTCATGTACAGTCATTCTATGACCTTCTTCTTCTCGTTTAGCTTCAATTACTCCACAAGGTTTTCCATCAACAAATAAAACATAGTCCGCAGGACCAACATCTGTCAAATATTCTTTTACAGCAACCCCAGAACTAGCATTCAAATTAATTTGTTTGATGCTTTGAATAACCCAGCCACAAGCAGTCAACTGCTTGTCAATGTTATCTCTTGCTATTTGCTCTGGGTTTTGGTTTGCCATTATTTAATATGAAATATAATTTAGTCGGTTAAAGTACGAATTTTCAGTTTTAGAACGGCCATTCTCGTCCTGTAGCGGGTGGGAGAATTGGCTCTTTTGCAAGCTTGGGTTTGTGCGTTGGCTTGTGCGGCTTGCAAATGTGCCAATTGTGCGGTGGCAGAATTTTAAAATATTTTGTGCGGTGGGAAAAAAAATAAAACACAGAAGGGTCGGCAATGAGTGTCTGCTTACTCGCTGTCCGTTTGTTATATAGTTTCTATGTCTGTATTCACCTGTCAAAATGGTTTACTTTTTCTGTTTTTGTCGTTCGTCTCCTTGTTGTCGTATCGGTTCTCTACGCTTGCTGGTAACGTTGAGTGTATGCGTAGTGGCGGACTTCGGAGCTCTTCGCTATCAAATCGAAATAATGTTGATTCGAGCCACAAACCTTGATATTTACTACTTTCCCCGCCATTACGTATGACACATTGTTAGCCACCGTTTATTTTTGTCAATTTAATAATTATTCCTGTCTGATTTAGTTCTTTATACTCATCTTTAAATTCAACCATTGTATCCAAAATCGTTGATTCATTATAAATCCAGTCAGGATACCAATAATTTCTCAATATTAATGAGTCATCATCAAGTTTTATAATATCATAATCAAAGCCTACATCGTATTCGAAGATTATCAATTTTAGCGAATCTGTCCAAAACAGCTGTTTCTCATTACAATGCCGATTAGTTTCGTGGTCTTTGTAGATTTTTAGAATTCCGCTCTCATTAAAATTAAATATTGAATTAATCCCTAAGTCCTTACAGAATGAAATGTGCTCAAAGGGTAATAAATTTGATTCAACGACTTTCCAATTGCCAATCAAATCATTAGTCAACTTGAGTGATATTAAATTATTCTCAATTACTCGCATAGAAAAGTATCCAGTTGTGTAATTTCCATTCTTGTCTAAATGAAATAAAAGTGTGTCACCTTTAAGAATCAATTTATTTGTCATAAAGTCGTTATCAATCCCCAGTGGTTTTTCATTATCAAGAATAATAGTATCTCCTTTTAAAATATATGTTCCTGAATATACAGTCCCCCCTAATGTACTGTAACTATCAATTTTGTATGCACCATTATCATTAAGTTCAAAATTTAGTCCATTCAAATCGCCATCGTAGTAAGCTCTAAATATTGACCTGCCAAAAACATTATCATTCTTTATCAATCGGCTGTAAACTAGTAACCAAGCTAATCCAAGTCCGATTATTATAATAGGTAAAATATTGAGAATCGATTTCTTCTTTCTCAATTGCCTAATTGAATAAGTAATCGTTGGAATAGCAACAATTATTCCGAATCCATAAATTATAAAATCAAAGATAAAGTCAAACGCAAACCAATCACTATCAGTCTGAGTCTTCAAATAATGTTTGATTACGATGACAGTAATAATCGTAGCTAGAATTGTCGGTATGTATTTTTTTATCGTTTTCAATTTGCAGGATGTCTCATTAAATGGTGGCTAACGTTCCGCCGCTTGCCGCAGTGGGGGATTTCGGAGCACTTCACTGTCAACCAAGCACAAACTTTGATAGATGCACTGCACTTGATTTAACCACGTCAGCCCCCATTGAGGCAAACGGCTGTTGGCGGTAGTCATTCTTCTATTCGTCAGTTTCAGTATCACCGTCTTCTTCCTTTTCTTCTTCAAATACTGCTGATATTTTTGTCAGCATATTTTTTATCTTGTCTTGTTCATCTTGGGATAGACTACCAAAGTCTGTGTCTTCAAATTCATTTTTTTGAAGAAGCTGTTTAACCATTTCTGTGTATGTAAAGTCTTCTGCGACCGTTCCTTTTTGTAGTTTTAGGTCGATTTCGTTTTCAGTGCTTTTTGAGAATATTAGTTTCATTATTCTGTGAATTTTTTAAGATTATACTTTTTTACACGCTTTTTTATTGATGCCTTTCCACCATCTGTTATCTCTGCTATATAATCAACAATTGATTTTCCATCAATAAAGCCTTCTAAAGGACTGGACTTAATTATGAGTTTATTGTTTTCGTTTCTACAAAGTACGATGTTTTGAGCATCTGCAAGCATTGGAATAGTTGCATTATGCGAAACCAAAATAATCTGCTTCTTTAACTTAAAGGCATCTCGAAAAACTTCATTTTTTGAAATTCAAAAATAAAACAATGGCTCGGAT